>Ga0209614_1000103_pt1 | contig 74555 bp, 68 predicted proteins | sample BlaSprsedimmetaG_FD_185484 | JGI IMG/M metagenome (GOLD analysis project Ga0209614, IMG submission 185484) | Hot spring sediment bacterial and archeal communities from California, USA to study Microbial Dark Matter (Phase II) - Blank Spring... ... | reverse complement strand
CAGGCGGCGGAGATGGTTTTTTACCACGATCTCGAGGGGCATATTATTGAAGCCAATCAGGCAGTGATCAAAAGTCTAGGTTACAGCAAAGAAGAGTTACAGACGATGAATATTATGGACATTGATCCGAGTGCCCGCGAGCGTGAAGATATGTCCCACCGCTGGAAGGTGATCAAGCCGGGCGATCCGGCGATTACTTTCGAAGCCGTTCATCGTAAAAAGGATGGTTCAATCTATCCGGTGGAGGTGACGATTTCCAAAGTCGTCCTGCCGGAGGGTGAGTTTATCCTGGGACTGGCGCGGGATATTAGGGAACGCAAACAGGCGGAGGAGAAGCTGAAAGTCAGTGAGATGCGCTTTCGCCTGTTGGCGGAGGTGGCGCCGGTGGGGATTGTCATTGCGGATAAAGATGATAATGTCGTCTTTGTCAGTAAAAAATTCACCGAGATTTTCGGCTATACGATTGATGATATACCCACCATTGAGGATTGGTACCGGTGCGCTTATCCGAATGAGCCGGTCCGCGACAGGATTCGCACAATATGGTCGGCTGCCGTTGAAGAGGCGCGGCGGACACAGGCGGAGATTGAGCCGGTGGAATATGCGGTTGTTTGTAAAGACGGTGGAATCCGGCAGATTGAATTTCGGATGGCGGCGACCACGGATTTGCAATTTGTTCTTTTTACTGACATTACCGAGCGAAAGCGTATTCAGGAGGCACTGGAATTAGCCGTTAACAGCGCCCAGGTCGGACTCTGGGAACAGGATTTACGTACCGGGAAAATTATCCGGAATGAAGAATGGGCAAAAATGCTGGGTTATGACTTAAGCGAGGTGGCAGCGAATATTGATTTTTTCTTTGATGCAATCCATCCCGATGATCTGCCGCGGGTAAAAGAGACTATTGCCGCACATGAAAGCGGACAGACCGATTTTTTACAGGTGGAGCAGCGGATGCGCACCAAAAACGGCGCCTGGAAATGGATTCTGAATATGGGTCGGGTTGTCGAGCGGGACATCAACGGCAAACCGGTGCGAGCAGCCGGTGTGCATCTGGACATCACGGAACATAAGCAGACGGAGGAGCAAATCCGAATTGATGAAGAGCGGCTGGAGAGTCTGCTGCGTATCAACCAGCATCCCGCCGAAAGTATTCAGGAGCTGCTCGATTTTGCGTTGAATGAAGCCATAGATCTGACCGGCAGCAAGATCGGCTATATCTATTTTTATGATGAGGAGCGGAAGGAATTTACCCTGAACAGCTGGTCCAGGGATGTGATGAAAGAGTGTTCGGTCGCCAATCCTCAGCGGGTATATCAGTTGGAGAAAACCGGGGTCTGGGGTGAGGCGGTGCGCCAGAGACGCCCGATCATGGTCAACGATTTTGAGGCGAAAAATCCGCTCAAGAAGGGGACTCCCAAAGGGCACGTGCAGTTGCATAAATTTTTAACGATTCCGGTCTTCAGCGACAGTAAAATTGTGGCAGTGGTGGGCGTTGCCAATAAGGAGACGGATTATAACGATTCGGATATCCGCCAGTTGAATTTAATGATGGATGCAGTCTGGAAAATTGTCCAGCGCAAACAGGCGGAGGATGCTCTGAAGACAAATTTCTCACTGCTGAAACTGGCGGGAGAGACGGCAAAATTCGGCGGCTGGAGTATTGATCTGACTGAGAACCGGGTCGTCTGGTCCGATGAGGTGGCGGCGATTCATGAAATGCCGGCTGGACATTCACCCACCATCAGTGAGGTCTTTCGTTATTATGTGCCCAAATGGCAGGCAAAAATCCTCAAGGCTTTTAACCGGTGTGTCGAAGAGGGTATTGCCTATGACGAAGAAGTGGAAATAATCACCGCTAAAGGCAAGCGCCTCTGGGTGCGGACGACCGGCGAAGCGCTGATTGACGATTCCGGTAAAATCGTTAAAATTCAGGGTTCTTTCCAGGACATTACAGAGCGCAAGCAGATGGAGGCGAACCTGAAAGCCAGCGAGGAGCAGCTACGTCAAACCCAGAAGATGGAGGCGCTGGGGCAGCTCGCCAGCGGCATTGCCCATGATTTTAACAACATTTTATCAATCATTCTGGGGCACGCCTCGCTGCTGAAGATGAGTCAGCGAACTCCCGAGAAGGTTCAGCACAGCATTGCTACTATTGAGAAAGCCGGTCAGCGTGGCGCTGACCTTGTCAAACAGCTGCTGACCCTGGCGCGTAAGAACGAGCCTGAGACAAAATCGTTAAATCTGGGCGATATTATTGCCGATACGGTCAAATTGCTGCAGGAAACATTTCCCAAGACAATTACATTTCAAACCGATATCGAATCTGATTTACCCCTTGTAATGGCAGATGCGTCCCAAATTCATCAGGTTCTCATGAATCTGAGTTTAAACGCCCGCGACGCTATGCCAAAGGGCGGGACGCTGAGTTTTAATGCCAGCCGTGAAGCGGGTCAGGAGCTGCGCCAGCGACACCCCAACGCCATTGCCCGGGAATATGTCAAATTGTGTATCAGCGATTCCGGGGTCGGCATGGACAAAGCAACCGTTGAGCGGGTCTTTGAGCCCTTTTACACGACCAAAGAACAGGGACGGGGTACCGGTCTGGGGCTGGCAACGGTGCACGGCATTATCCGCAACCATAACGGTTTTGTTGAGGTGGAGAGTGAGCCAGCGGCGGGAACGACTTTCAGAATTTATTTACCGGTTCCGGTCACGCAGGAAACCCTGGATGCCACCACTGCCGAAAACGGAGCGGCTACTCCAACGAGTGCGAGCGGCTCTGAGACCATTCTCCTGATCGAAGATGAAGAGAGTATCATCGAGATGCTAACCACCATTTTCCGCACTCAGGGGTATCAGGTTATTGTGGCGATGGATGGTCATACGGGGGTTGAAAAATACAAACAGTCGCAGAACGATATTGATCTGGTTATCAGCGACATGGGGCTGCCGCGCCTGACGGGTGAAGAGGTTTTTTACCGGATTCGCAGGATCAATCCGGAAGCCCGGGTGATAATAGCCAGCGGCTTTGTTGATCCCGACCGCAAATCGGAGCTCTACAAAGCCGGACTGACGCGCTTCGTTCAGAAGCCCTATTTTCCTATGGACATCCTGAAGGTAGTGCGGGAAATCCTGGATGAGTCACCGGAGGCATCAAAGGAGAATTCCTGATGTCCTATTGATAGCTGTTTTTGATTTTCTTTCGAATGGTGCGGGAGGTCGGTCAGTAGGACGCCAGGCTTTATCCGGTGTTATTCAGATTCAACTCCTGCGGAAACCTCCCAACCACGGAGTGGTTGAATGAATCTGATATGCACGTGATAAACTGGTAGTCAACCGACGATGACGACAATCATTCAACTCCTACCGGAGTTGGTCATTGGGAGATGGTGTCTTCCTCCGGATTGCATCCAGAGTTATTCACGTTCAACTCCTCGCGGAGTTGTTTTATCATGGAATTTATCAGGAAAGAGTTCCGTCAGAGATTAAAATCCCCTTTTGGGATAAAACCCATTCCGCTTCGTTTCATCTCTTTTTAGCGGGCAATTGTTTCCAGGGTGCGCCGGTAATAATTGCGCCAATAATTGTTCTGGTTTGCTTCGATCAATTCAAGGGCTTTGGCAAAATAATCGTAACTGGTGTCAAATCCCAGTTTTGCCTGACTGACTCCCAGTTCCATGAGAACATAGAAATAGTGTTCCAGACCCAGACTGCCCAGTTCGATCTCGTTTTGAAGAAGAGATTGATAAAGAATAACGCTCTTCTGCTGCCACTGGGCAGCTTCAGCCGGATTATTTTTTTGCAATGCCAGATAGCGACCGATCAGGCGGTAAATTTCGGCTTCGGTGATAAAGGGAAAGATGTAGGGTGCCCGCTCGCCATATTTGATCAATCGGTGCTCCGGTAAATCAGCACCACCGGAAGCGCCGAGAATGGCAGACCGAATCGTAACGGTTTCCTCCATGGCTTTAATCAGATTGATAATATTTTCGGCACAATTTTCTGTCAGGCTGGTTTCCTTCAGGATTTGGTAGGCTTCCGCGGAAGCCTGATTCGGCTCCAGATGTAAATGCTCTGCCAGAGCGTAGATGTTTCGGGTATAATAGAAACGGGTACAGGGGTCTGTGGGATTTTCGAGGTATAATTGACGTATGTCGGCGCGGCTTTTGTGATAAAGAGCAATAGCGTCATAATAATTTTGACTGATATGGGTATTATACGCCGAATCAATTACGGTTTTGACGAGTTCGAAAGTGCCCGAGACTATCTCTCCGGTGGTAGCGACAGGCTGGGAGTCGGCGGTGATTAATATTCGATGAATCCATCCGTTGACGGGAGCACCGTCGCTGATCTGAAACCAGTCATCATGAACGTTGGTCACCGGCAGTTCCATTCCGGCGGTAATCCGGTTAGTCACCGGATATTCCAGTCCCGGTCCGCTTCTGACGTTGCCGTTGGTGCGAATCCGAACGATCCGGTCAATAGCCTGTCCGGGCGATTCAATCCGGATCAAATTTTGGTAAATCCAACCCCGCTGCCGGCTTTCAGTTTCGACCAGAAACCAATCGGCGAATTGGGCGATCGGCATTAATGCGGTTCCGGGTTCCGCTCCGGCAATAATTGGATATGCGGTTCCCGGTCCCGAGCGGATATTACTGGCGGACAATACCTGGATGATACCGTGGCGGCTGGAAATTTCTTTGATAATTACATCATGCACCCATCCGAAAGAGGAGTCCTCGGTGATTACGGCATGCCAGGCGCCGGTTTGAAAGATCTGCTTCAGTAGCTGAGGCGGCTCCAGCTGGTTGATAATATCCGCCGTGGTTGTCGGTGCCGCCCGCAGGTTGCCCCGTTTGTGCAACTGCAAATCGGGCAAGACTGGCTTGCCTGCACCGGTAGCCAGCATTGTGATGTTGATCCAGCCGTAACCGCCGTTCACCCGCTGAATATGTGCCCATTCCTTAGTCTGATTGGTCTGAATAACAATTTCTCCGCTGGACAGTTGGTCCAGAATTGGGTAATTCCGCCCCGGTCCCTCCTGAAAATCGACCCTGTCTTTTACTACAACCCGGAGGGTCGCCGCCGGTAACATGCCGACGAATAGCAGCAGGAAAACAGCCGCTCTCAGAGCATGGTACTCTGTTAAAAATTGTCGTGGTGTTTTCCGGGCTGGTTTCATTTTGCGTTTTTCCCTTGTAATAATAAAAAATAACTACTACTTATTCAACAAAATATTCCCGTATGCCCGGTCGGGCACAGACAGGCAGTCTGTAGTGACGGTGGGATTGTCACTTGTCGCCAGATAGTATGATTTTTCAAAATTATTTGAGTCCGTGGGCAGAGCTCACGATTGACCCACGGGGATCGGGATTATGATCCGGCTAAGTAGCGCTGAACCTGCTCTGCCAGGCAGCGTCCGTCGGCGATGGCGTTGACCACCAGCGACGCGCCCCGGACACAGTCACCCGCCGCAAAAACGCCGGGATTGGAGGTCATGGCGTTGGCGTCGGTCCAAAGATTGCCCTTTTTGTCACTTTTCAGCTGGAGGTCCTCGGCTAAGACCCCTCGTTCGGTATGCAGAAAGCCTGCCGCCAGCAGCACCAGATCAGCGTCCATTGTAAATTCTGAGCCGGGAATTTCCCGGCAGTGCGGCTGGGATCCGCCCGGTTCGCTGCTCCAGTCCAGTTTAACATACTGCAGGCGTTTGACATGCACACCGTCAACCAGATCGCTGACAAAGGCTTTCGTCCGGACACTGCAGATCCGTTCACAACCCTCCTCATGGGATGAGGAGTTGCGTAAAATATTCGGCCAGGTCGGCCAGGGATTATCAAACGGTCTTTCTAGCGGCGGTTGGGGAAGGACTTCCAGTTGGGTGATCCGGCTGGCACCCTGACGGCGGGCGGTTCCGACGCAATCTGCGCCGGTATCGCCGCCCCCGATGATCACCACCTGTTTGTTTTTGGCGGTAATCTCCCGCTGACCAAAAACCGTCTCGCCGGCAATTCGGCGGTTTTGCTGGGTCAGAAAATCCATGGCAAAGTGAATCCCGTCCAGCCCCCGACCCGGAATGGGAATATCCCGCGGGACGCCTGCCCCGGTGGTAATCAGAATGGCATCAAAGATTTATTTCAAATAACGGGCTGAAATATCCACGCCCGCATCAACGCCGGTTTCGAAACGAATCCCCTCAGCTTTGAGCTGCTCCAGTCGTCGGTCAATCACCCATTTTTCCAATTTGTAATCGGGAATGCCGTAGCGCAGCAGCCCGCCAATGCGGTCGGATTTTTCAAAAATAGTAATGGCATGACCGCGACGCGCCAACTGCTGGGCGGCAGTCAGACCCGTCGGTCCGGAACCGATCACCGCTACCCGTTTACCCGATTTCTGGGCTGCAATGACCGGCTGGATCCAGCCCTCCCGCCAGGCTTTTTCGACAATCTGCAACTCGAGATGACGGATGGTGACCGGCTTATCGTTAATGGACAGAGTGCAGGCGGCTTCACAGGGCGCCGGACAGATTCGTCCGGTTACTTCCGGAAAATTGTTGGTCGCCTGCAATAGTAAAAAGGCGCGCTGCCACTTTTCCCGGTAAACCATATCATTCCAATCGGGTATCCGGTTGTGTAAAGGACAACCGAAAGCATGACAACCGGGAACGCCGCAATCCATGCAGCGGGCTGCCTGATGCAGTAATTCGGTGTGGTTCAGCGGAATTTCAAATTCTCTAAAATTCCGGAGTCGCTCGGCAACATTTTTTTTAGCGGGGTCTGTTCGGCTGAATTCAAGAAAAGCGGTGGATTTCGCCATTGATCTTATTCTCCTTTAGCAATTAATAAACCTCTTCCGTGGCAGAAACCGTCTCTTCAGAGGGATGTTCCTGCAACCGCATGCGTTCCAGGACCAGCTGATAATCAATCGGCATAACCTTGACAAAAAGGGGAAATTGCGCTTCCCAGTTTTCGAGAATCATTTTCGCTCGCCGGCTATTGGTATATTTGACATGATTTTTAAGCATGTTGTGCAGAATCTCCTGATCGCTCTTACTCCAGACGCTCTCCAGATTGACCATATCCAGATTGCAGAGGGTGTCGAACATCTCCGTGCGATCATAGACATAGGCAATTCCACCGCTCATTCCGGCGGCGAAATTTTTACCTGTCTGTCCGATGATCACGACAGTTCCGCCGGTCATGTACTCGCATCCGTGATCGCCGACCCCTTCCACCACGGCGGAGGCGCCGCTGTTCCTCACGCAGAAGCGTTCACCGGCAATGCCGTTAATATAAATTTCCCCGCCGGTGGCGCCGTAGAGAACAAGGTTACCGCAGATGATATTTTCATGCGCCGGAAAGGTTGCACCCGGCGGCGGCGTGACGATAATAGGCCCGCCGGACATCCCTTTGCCGAGATAATCGTTGGCATCACCGTGGACGTGAATGGTAATACCGGGACAGAGAAAAGCGCCCAGGCTCTGCCCTGCGGAGCCCTTTAGATTGATCCGGATGCAGCCGTCAGGCAGCCCGGCGGCACCGTATTTTTTCACGATTTCACCACTGAGGCGGGTCCCCACAGCACGATGAATATTGCGTACCGGAAATTCGAGCGTCACCGGTTCTTTCCGGCTCAGTGCCGGTTGGGATTTTGCCCCGATCTCCGCTTCGAGATCGCCGACCTGCCAGGTTTCCGGTTGACGGGTAGATCTCCGGATTGAATGTTTATCTTTATTTACCGGATAAAAAATATTGCTAAAGTCTAAATTTTGTGCCTTAAGGCATTCAATTGCCGGTTCCGGATATAGAAGTTCGCTGTGACTGATCATGTCATCCACAGTTTTAAAGCCCAGCATCGCCATATATTCCCGCAGTTCCTGTGCAATGAAGCGGAGAAATCGTTCCACATACTCGGGCTTGCCGGAGAAGCGGGCGCGCAGCACGGGATTCTGAGTTCCGATGCCGACGGGGCAGGTGTTCAGATGGCATTTACGCATCATGACGCACCCCAGGGTGATCAGGAGGGAGGTGCCGAATCCGAATTCTTCGGCGCCTAACAGAGCGGCAATCGCCAAGTCGCGTCCGGTTTTTAACTGTCCGTCCACCTGAACCCGAATCCGATTGCGCAGCCGATTGGCGATTAGTGACTGCTGGATTTCAGCCAAGCCCAGTTCCCAGGGGAGTCCGGCATGTTTGATCGCGGTTAACGGGGATGCGCCGGTGCCGCCATCCTGTCCGCAGATCAGCACGGTATCGGCTTTGCCTTTTGCTACACCGGCGGAAATCGTTCCGACGCCCACTTCCGAGACCAGTTTGACCGATATTCGGGCTGTGGGATTGATCGTTTTAAGATCGAAAATCAGCTGCGCCAGGTCCTCGATGGAATAGATATCGTGATGGGGCGGTGGTGAAATCAGCGTTACGCCCGGAATGGTGTGCCGCACGGCAGCGATTTCCGCACTGACCTTGTGTCCCGGCAACTGACCTCATTCACCGGGTTTTGCACCCTGCGCCATTTTGATCTGAATTTCGTCAGCATGGATCAGATATTCCGTGGTCACGCCGAAGCGCCCGGAGGCGATCTGCTTAATGCGGGAGCGTAAACTGTCGCCGTTTGCCAGTGGCTTATATCGGGCAGGGTCCTCGCCGCCTTCGCCGGAATTACTCCTGGCGCCCAGCCGGTTCATGGCAACGGCGATGGTCTCGTGCGCCTCTTTGCTGATGGAGCCGAAGGACATTGCCGCTGAGACGAAGCGTTTGACAATGTTTTCCACCGGTTCGACTTCATCAAGGGATATTGATTGAGCGGGTTTGAATTTCAGCAGGCTGCGTAATGTCCGGTAATCCGCGGATTTTGATCAATAAAAGCCGTATATTCCTTAAAAATTGAATAGCTGTTTATCCGGGTGGCATGTTGCAGTTTGTAAATAGTTACGCTATTCCAGAAATGCTTCTCGCCGTCGGTGCGCACGCGATAATTACCGCCGCTTTCCAAAAGAGGTGCCACTTCAGCATTTTCCGGAAAACCTTTAGAGTGTTGTGTCAGGCGCTCTTTGGCGATATCGTTCAGCCCGTTGCCGCCGATGCGGCTCGGCGTGCCGGTGAAATATTTTTCGACAACGCGCTCGTCCAGCCCAAGGGCTTCGAAAATTTGGGAGCCGAAGAAGCTGTGGACTGTAGAAATGCCCATTCGGCTGAAGGTTTTCAATAAGCCCTTCTTCACGGCGGTGATATAGGCGTCCTGAGCTTCCACAGCGGAAATTTCCCGTTCCAGCAGTTTTGATTCTGCTAAATCCCGCACGGTGTAAAGTGCCAGATAAGGGCAGATTGCGTCAACGCCGTAGCCGATTAACAGGGCGAAATGAAATACTTCCCGCACTTCTGCTGTTTCGACGATAATACCCACGGAATTGCGCAGCCCCTTGCGGATGAGATGATGGTGCAGCCCGGCGGCTGCCAGTAGACACGGAATGGCTGCCTGATCTTTGGCAATATGTCTGTCGGTCAGAATCAGCAGGGAAGCACCGCCGGCGATCGCTATTTCGGCTTGTTGATAGAGCGATTCTAGGGCATTTTCCAAAGGCTGAGTTACCGTAAACAGCATATTTAGCTCGGCGGATTTCAGGTCCATCTGTTCGGCTTCCCGCATGCGCAGCATATCCCGAATCGTCAGGATGGGGTGCGCCAGTTTCAAGCCGCGGTATTGATCAGGGGTCTCTTCCAGCAGGTTGCTCTCCCGACCGAGAAAACTCTCCAGCGACATGACCAGCTCTTCCCGTAGCGGATCAATCGGTGGATTGGTAACCTGAGCAAAGCGCTGTTTGAAGTAATTAAACAGCAGCTGTGGTTTTGAAGAAAGTACCGCCAGAGGTGTATCGTTACCCATGGAACCGATAGCTTCCTGTCCCCGGGAAGCCATTGGATTAATGATCATCAGCAGCTCTTCGTCAGTGTAACCAAAGGCGTGCTGCAGGCGGAGCAGCTCCTGTTTCTCGATGCGGGGAGTTTGAGAAGGTGCAAAAAGCCCGCGCAGCTCGATCCGCTTATCCCGAATCCAGCGGCGATAGGGTTTCTGGCGGGAAATCTTTGCTTTGATCTCATTGTCGGGGATGACGCGATTTTGGCGCAGATCAACGAGGAACATTTTACTTGGCTGGAGACGTCCGCAACTGCGGATGTCTTCGCCCTGAAAATCGAGCACCCCCGATTCTGACGCCATGACAATGCAGCCGTTTTTGGTAATTGTGTAACGGCTGGGGCGTAGTCCGTTGCGGTCCAGGGTGCCGCCGATATAGTGTCCGTCGGTAAATACCAGCGAAGCCGGACCGTCCCAGGGCTCCATAATTGATGAATGGAATTCGTAAAAGGCGCGCTTGTCTTCGCTCATCTGAATCCGCGGACCGTAGGCTTCGGGGACCATCATCATCATGGCATGGGACAGGGAACGTCCCGCCAGCACCAGCAGCTCCAGAACATTGTCAAAAATGGCGGAATCGCTGCCGTTTTCCATGATAATCGGTTTGAGTTTTTCGATATCTTCACCGAAGACGGGTGATTTCAGAAACGCTTCGCGGGCTTTCATGCGAAAGATATTACCCTGCAGAGTGTTGATTTCGCCGTTATGGGCGATATATCAAAAGGGCTGAGCCAGATTCCAACTGGGCAGCGTATTGGTACTGAAGCGCTGATGAAGCAGGGCAAAAGCGCTTTTCAGGGCAGGATGGAGCAGGTCGGGATAGTACTCCGGTAACTGAGTACCGGTTAGCAGACCTTTGTAGACGATGATACGGCTGGATATGGAGGTAATGTAGAATTGACTGCAATCGGTTTTCCAGCCGGCAGCCGCTTTTTCCACGATCCGGCGAATGACATACAGTTTCTGTTCAAAGCGGCTTTGGGCGATGCTGCCTCGTCCGATAAAGAGTTGGTTGACGACGGGTTCGGTGGATTTTGCCAGGGTGCCGAGTCCGGAACTGACAGTGGGTACTTTACGCCAGCCTAGCACCTCGCACCCTTCGGTCTCCACGGTTCTTTCGAGCAATTTCCGACAGCGTTCAGCGAGCTGCCGGCGGGTGGGTAAAAAGACCATTGCCACGGCATATTCGCCGGGGCGGGCAGTTTCAGCGCAGAGCATTCGGCGCTGAAAAATTCATCGGGAATCTGGATCAGCAGACCGGCTCCGTCACCGGTGGCTTTATCGCCGCCCACCGCACCGCGGTGTTCCAGATTGGTCAGGATCATGATACCATCGGAGATCAGCCGGTGTTTGGGAATGCCATCGAGATCGGCGAGACAAAGCCGATACCGCAGCTGTCATGTTCATGCCGGGGATCATAAAGCCCCTGTTTCGGAAGTGATCCGTCGGTTAATCGTCTGAATGGGATGTCTTGAATCATTGCCCATCCTTTGCAGTTCTCAGTATTAAATTGATTTATATGAAGAAATGATTGGTTTCTTCAGAACAGAAGAAAAGTTAAGATTTATTCTCTATTTGTCAAATATTATCTACATTTATTTGTTAAAAATCGCTGTAAAATTAATTAATTGACAATAATATATAAATTAATTAAGAATATTTAGTATGATTCTTAAATATTTATTGTCGCCGGAGGGTCTGTTGTTTGGTTGCGGCAGCCGGATCAGAATTATTGTCGGAATTGGAGTACCCTGTCATCCTGATTTTTGAGTGGGATTATGGCTGATCGGGAGGTCGGCTCAAAGAATTTTGAAAGGTACGTTCGGGAATCGCCCGATCCTGTTTATCAAGGAAGATATTGGGTTTTCCGGGGCTTTTCCGGATTTGAAATTCATCGTACAGTTCGTTGGTAACGGTAAAGGACTGATAATGCAGGGTATCGTTATCAATCCTGATAATCTGGTACAACTGCGTATTTTCGCCGGCGCGGTCCATCCAGCGGTTTTCATTGGCGTGATAAAATTTCGGACCGCTGACGGAGACCACGTAGACCGGACCGGTATAGGGGTCTTTGATTTTCGTTTTGGGGTCCACGTTGTGTCCGCGCGCATAGGCATGATCGTGCCCCATCAGCACCAGATCAACATCATACTTATCGAAGAGCGGCTTCCAGTTTACGCGGATCTCTTTGTGGTCGCGATTGTTGGTGGCAGCGTAAATAGTCTGGTGAAAGGCGGCGATGGTCCAGCGGTTGGGGTTATTTTTTAAAACCGATTTCAGCCAGACAGCCTGTTCTTCGATTTTTTCGTTGCCATTCAGGATGATGAAGCGGACGCCCTGATAATCGAAATAGTAATTGCTTTCGCGGAGTGACGGAATACCGTTTTCGGGAAGGGTAAAATTGGCAAACCAAAATTTGGTCAGGTAGCGGTCCAACCCGTGTCCGTGATAGTATTCATGGTTTCCGGGAACGGGTACAATGGGGGTCATACCGTTAATCCAGCCGGCGGCGGTGTGCCATTCGCTCCATTCGGTGTACGAGTCACCATTAGCGACGATATCACCGCCGTGAATGATCAGGCGGCTCTCCGGTGCCGCGCGGTAAGCGGCGCGGATGGCTCGCGACCAGAGTGAAAGGATAGCGTTTTGACCATCTCCGAGATAGAGAAATGTAAAGGGTTCGGTGTCATCGCCGGCGGTGCGGAACTGGAACCATTCACTCCAGGTATCCGCAGTACCGACGCGATAGGCATAGAGGGTGTTCGGCTTCAGCTTTTCAAAGATGACCGAATGATAATGGGCGGCATAATCTCCATCCTTCAGCAATTCGGTTTTAGCGGGGTACGTTTCGGTGTAGAAGATGTAGTTGAATGAGGCATTGGCGACAGCGATTTCTGCGCAGGCTTCCTGAACCGATGTGTCGGTCCGCCAGGTTACCGCCATTGAGTTGGCAGGATTGGTGGTACAATTTAAAATAATATGGTCCGGAACAGGCGTCGGAAACGGGTTGATGGCGGCGTCGGTCCAGGCATTAGTCTGGATGCATCCGGCACCTATCAAAAGAATGAAAAATACGGCTTTTACGGTGTTTACTTTCATGGAAATCCCTTACTTAAAATTGAGTAAATAGTGCCCTATAAATTAATAAAATGGCGTAATTATGAAAGAATTCTTTTTACATAATAAACACCACCGCCGCAAGGACCGTTGTCCAGAGTCCGTTTTTATTCCCCTGGGCGGATTGGGTAATCTGGCTGGTGCGGATAATCATTCCGCTGGAGCGGTAAATCTGTTTGCGTTCGTCCCAAGCCTGCTCCGGATCGAATTTGACACCCCGGGTAGTAGCCAGCATGGTGGCGGCTAGGTCCTCGGCGTAGTCGCCGGCGACCTCATCGGTTTGTCCGTAGGAATGGTGTTCCGAAACGTATCCGTGCGCATCGGCGCCGGCAGGGATGGCAACGCCTACAGAAGCGGCAATCAGGCGGTTGGGTTCGTTGGTGGAATTTTTTGACATGACGACAAATGTAATCTGCCCCGGTCTCAGCATTTCGGTTCCCTTTTTCCTGGAAATCTTTTTACAGCCCGGCGGCAGAATACTGGAAACGGTGACCAGGTTGCAGTGCTGGATGCCGGCGTTGCGCAGAGCCAGTTCGAAAGACTGCAGATAGTCCTTGTGACGACCCTGCCCCTTAGTAATGAAGTAGTACTTCGGAATCATGGGATTCTCCTTCAGTTTTACGGAAGTAGTGTCAAAAGTTTTTCAATTTTCAAGCATTTCTCTGTCTAAATTGGTATGGAAAACTCTTTATTATCAATAAGGTAGAGATTTCATACTTTTCCCCTTTTCGTTCTCCCAACTCTTGACTGGCTTGAGCAGAGCCCTTTAGATTGCTCAAGATCAAGACAGACAAGAACTTACAAAGAATCACTTTCCCTCTTTTCAAATGCTTTTTTCATAAAACTTTTGACACTACCTTTTACGGTTCAATTTGACAATTCGAAAATTATTATTCAGCTGTTGTGATGTATGTTTTCAATTTTCAATAGCTCAACGGGTCAGCGCGTTTTTTTTAATTCGATCCGACGTACAAATTCTTCCAGGATGATTTCATATAGCTGACCGCCCAGCTGTTTATCTTCAACACCGGCGTCAATATTGGGATTGTCATTGATTTCGATGACATAGGGTTTATTGCCGACTATTTTCAGGTCTACGCCGTAGAGACCGTTGCCGATCAGGTTGGCGGCTTTTCTGGCGAGTTTGATAATGGCGCCGGGCACCTCTTCGACGGCGAAGCTTTTAAAGCCACCCTCGCTGAATCGTCCGGAAGGGGTGTGCTTGACGATCTGCCAATGTTTCTTAGACATATAGTACTGGCAGGCAAACAGCGGCTGGTGGTTGAATATCCCGATGCGCCAATCGTAATCGGTGTACATATATTCCTGAGCCAGAATCAGGTCGGAATCTTCGAACAGTTTGGCGGCAATCTCCAGGAATTCAGCGCGATTGTTGGCTTTGAAAACCCCTCTTGAGAAGGAACTGTCGGGAATTTTCAGGATTGCGGGATAACTGATCCGGTTTTCCAGATAATTAATGTAATTGAGATCGTCTTCCTTGAGAATAATTGTGCGGGGTGTCGGAATATTGTTGGTGGTCAACAGCTCTGCCAGATAGACTTTGTTGGTGCATTTGATAATTGATTCGGGGTCGTCAACGACGACCATCCCTTCCGCTTCGGCGCGCTTGGCGAAGAGGTAGGTGTGATGGTTGATCCGAGTGGTTTCGCGGATAAATAGGGCGTCGTATTCGAGAAGCGATGAATAATCTTTTTTTTCAATTAATTCGGTACTCAATCCGGCTTTTTTACCGGCTGTTAAGAACTTTTTCAGTGCCCGCCGGTTGGATGGAGGTAACAGCTCCCGGGGATTGTACAGAATTGCCAGATCGAAACGGGACTGTTTCGGAGTGCGGGGATCGTGCCAGCGCTTTTGTGAGTATTGATTGAACGATTCGATAAAAAAGGGCTGTTTTTCGGTGGAAAGATTGTTGATGGTTACCGCCTTGATACTGGTGATTTGCCAGCGACCGTGATATTTGAGATCAACTTTCAGCAGCGGACAGCGAAACAGATCAAAGATCTGGCGGGCTAGCTCGGTGAACTCGTTCTGCCGGCACATGCCGAAGAAAATATCGAATTCAATTTCGGTGGTGCCGGTGGCGTTTTTTTTCAGAATCCGCTGAACCAGCTCATCCAGGTCTTCGACATTAATACTGTAAATAGATTTGCGGCTGAGCTCTGTCATGGTGCGGACCCGGGGAATCGCCCGGTGACGGCGCGCCGCTGCCAGCAGGGAGCAGTAGTAGCCCATACTTAGATACTGGTAGCTCCGGCAGAGATTGATGATATGGGCGTTTTTCAGGGTGAAATAATCGGGCTGGCTGATATAATCTTTGGCGGTTACGACAATGGTGTCGGGGAAATGTTTCGACCAGTCGTGGGGATTTTCAACAATAACGATTTGGACAGACATAATGACTGAATCGGATGGTTTTCAACAATTTACTTTTCCGGAGCAAGTTTCTTTTCAAATCGAATCGCCTCCAGATGATCTTCGTAATAGTCTTCTATAATGGCGATCTCCCGATAGCCGGCATTCTGATATAATTTTATGGCGGATTGATTATCGCGCCGGACTTCCAACCGCAGGGACAGACGTCCATTACCGATAGCATTCTCTTCTACTGCTTTCAATAATTGCTGACCGATTCTCTGACCACGGTATTCTGCACCGACCGCAATGGAATAGAGACGGGCGGTGGAAGTTGCCGAATTATACAATATGACAGCATAGGCTCTGATATAGCCTTCCTCGTCGTCTACAAGGAGGGTGGCATTAGCTTTGGTGAGCAGGTATCGAAAATTCAGCCGGGTCAAACGATCGGTCTCGAAACTGCTGTTTTCCAGGAGAACAAGAGAATCCAGATCAGCCAGGGTTGCAGTGCGGATCATCGGGGCAGCGAACCCATTTCCGGGTTGACGGGAAAAATTTCCGCAACGGTTTCTTCAATCAGAGATTCGTCGGGTATAAAGGGCAAGGTTATGTGACCATCGGAAGGGTGTTTTTGATTCCAGTCGGCAGCCGTCTGGAGGGCATTGGGATTGCGTGCCCAGCTGCGTCTGGCGATCCCGCCCATGACATCCCAGGAGAGACCCCTGCGGATGACATCGTCGGCACGTTCGGAGCCATCCAGCAGAATGCCATTGCCGCCGTTGCTGGCGCGACCGATACCGACGCCGCCGCCGTTGGAAAGAACTACCAGCGTCATGCCACGGGCGATGTTGCCGCCGAAGCACTGTACCGACATATCGGCGGTCGTCCGGCTGCCGTCGTAAATATTGGCGGTTTCCCGATAAGGCGAGTCGGTTCCTGAGACATCGTGGTGATCGCGACCGAGGAGAACGGGACCGATCTCGCCGTCGCGGACCATTTGATTGAATTTCAGCGCAATCCGAATGCGCCCCTCCTCATCGGAGTAGAGAATCCGGCATTTGGTGCCCACCACCAGCCGGTTCTGTCCGGCGGTTTCAATCCAGCGATAGTTATCCCGGTGCAGCGCGCTGCGGGTAGGATCAATGCAGCTCAATGCCGCCCGATCGGTTTTGTGCAAATCCTCATCTTTGCGACTCAGGCAGACCCAGCGGAAGGGACCAAAACCCCGGTCGAAACAGATTGGTCCCATGATATCTTCCACATAGGAAGGCCAAATAAAGCCTTCGCCGGGATCAACACCATTGCGGGTGATCTCTTTCACCCCCGCGTTGTAAATCGAAGCCATGAAGCTGTTGCCGTAATCCCAGAAGTGGGTGCCTTTGGCGGTGAGTCGTTTGATGACCTGATAGTGACGTTGCAGAGATTTGTCCACGCGGGTTTTGAATTGCCGGGGATCGTATTTTATTAACTCCCGACCCTCCTCGAAGCTGATCCCTGCCGGTGTATAGCCGCCCTCGTAGACGGCGTGACATGAGGTTTGGTCAGAGAGCAATTCTATGGTGATATTTTTTTTATCGAGGTACTCCAGCAGATCAACGATATTACCGGAAAAGGCGATGGAGACCGCCTCTCCGGAATTTTTCGCCTCCTGCATCCAGGCGGCGATCTGGTCTAGATTATCAGAGACCTTGCTGACCCAGCCCTGTTCCCGGCGGGTTTTGATCCGGCTGTAATCCACTTCGGCGATGACACCGACTCCACCGGCAATTTCCACTGCTTTGGCTTGGGCGCCGGACATCCCGCCCAGTCCAGAGCTGACAAAGCAGACGCCCTGCAGGTCCTGGTCCTCGGGAATGCTGAGATACTTTCGTCCGGCGTTTAAAAGGGTTATATAAGTTCCGTGGACAATGCCCTGGGGACCGATGTACATCCAGCCGCCGGCGGTCATCTGACCGTAATTGGAGACGCCCATGGCAGCCAGTTTCTTAAAATGTTCAGGATTGTCCCATTCTCCGACGATCAGTCCGTTGGTTGAGATGACCCGGGGGGCTAGGGGGTGAGAGGGAAACAATCCGACCGGATGTCCGGAGCTGACCACCAGGGTCTGATTTTCGGTCATGGTCTCAAGGTACTGTTTGATCAGGCGGTACTGCATCCAGTTCTGGCAGACCTGACCGGTTTCACCGTAGGTAACCAATTCGTAGGGATAAAGAGCCACATCGAAATCGAGATTGTTGTCAATATTGACCTGCAGCGCCCGGGCGGCTAAAATTCCCCGATACTGATCCACCGGTTTGCCCCAGATGCGTCCTTTTGGGCGATAGCGATAACCATAAATTCGCCCCATCGTTTTTAATTCCTGCAGAAACTCAGGTGCCAGTTCCCGATGGAATTCGTCGGGGATATAGCGCAGGGCATTTTTAAGGGCGATGATAGTCTCGTTACGACTGAGATTAAAACCGCGGCTGGGCGCCCGGCGAATGCCCTCCTGAAAGGTAGCCGGCGGGGGCAATTCTGCCGGGAGTTTAATTGTCATTGCGGCGGCTAAGGTAGGGTTGTCCATCGGAAACTCCCCTGAGTAGAATTGCATTTTAGGGTCATCATCATTTTATCAGGCGTTCCTGAACCCGGCTCTGGATCGTACCGTTTTCAATATATTGATAGAGATTTTTACCAGGGCAGAGGGTCTCGGTGTAGTCTTTGTGCCCTTTGATTGCGTAGAGTGGGACATAAAACTGCATTGCCAGAAAGGCGGTCATCTCAATAATCGCCTGGAGCTGTTCCTGATTGACCGTCGCGTTTTCGTAATTGCCTATCAGACAGATAAGGGCGTGACCGGTGGGATCGTAATCGGTGTTGGTGGCACCGGGATAGTTAATGGGGCGCGCTTCGTAAATTGCTCCGGAAGGGGCAATCATGAAGTGGTAAGGAATATCAATCCACTTTTTTTCGGTTCTGGACCACTGCTGCAACTCGCGCAGATATTTGACAGGGTCTTTACCGGGCGGGTAATCCACGCCGCCGTGATGAAGGGTGATTTTACTGATTGCGTGGGTTGGGAGCGTCCTTTTCAACGGTTGCCAGCCCCAGTCTGCCCGTCGGATGACAGGCAACGTTGCGGGGTAGTTCAGTTCCAGAATATCGCTGTCGGTCTTAATCGGTGCTGTACAACTGCAGAAAATGATTAAACTGAATAAAAAAGGGCACAACCGCTTGTACATAAACATTCCTCACTATAATCAGATTAAAGTTACTCAATTCAGAACACCGTTTCAACGTAAAGATTCGGGATATTCTTGATTGATCCGCAGGAAAGTATTAGTTTTGTCAGGTAGTTCAGGAGATTCAACATGACAAAGCCGCTCATCATCAGGAATATCGGGGAATTAGTCCGCTACAATTCGGCTTCCGAATCCATGGAGGTTCTGCATAATGTCGAGATGATTGTAGAAGAGGGACTGGTTCGGGCAATCGGAACCGATCTGTATTCGGTAGAATTTGACGTAGCGGATGCCGCCGGTTCACTGATAACGCCGGGATTTGTTGATTCCCATACTCATCCAGTCTTTTTTGATACGCGGGAGCTGGAATTTGAGATGCGCGTCATGGGGAAGTCCTATCTGGAAATTGCGGCGGCTGGCGGCGGAATCAGAGCCAGTGTGCGCAGTCTGCGTTCGGCGGATATCGGGGATTTGAAAAGCAGGGTGCGGCGCAGGCTGGATGATTTTCTGCAGTTTGGTACGACGACGATCGAAGCCAAAAGCGGGTATGGTTTATCTCCGGAAAGTGAGATAATGTCGCTACGATTGCTTAGGGAACTCGCCGCCGATCATCCGCTGGATATTCTTTGTACCTTTTTAGGGGCGCATGAATATCCCGATGAATATCGCGAGGATCATGAGGGTTATATTGAATTGGTCATCAATCGGATGCTGCCGCAGGTCGCCCGGGAGGGATTAGCGGAATTTTGTGACGTGTTTTGTGAAGAGGGTGTCTTCTCGGTCAGTGAATCCCGCAAGGTGCTGGAGGCGGCGAAATTTCTGGGGTTGGGAATTCGGCTGCATGCCGAAGAGTTCAGACCCATTGGCGGTGTCCAGCTGGCGGTCCGGCTGGGCGCACTGTCCGCTGATCATTTGACGGCGATTACCGCTGAAGGTATTGAGGCACTGGCGCTGAGTAACATTGTACCGGTACTGCTGCCGGCGACGACCTTTTTCCTCGGTTCAGACCACTATGCCCCGGGGCGGAAATTGTGGGACCGGGGATTGCCGGTAGCCATTGCCACGGACTTCAATCCCGGGAGTTCCATGACTCAGTCCATGCCGCTGGTGATTACGCTCGCCTGTCTGAAACTGAAGCTGACACCGCTGGAAGCACTTCAGGCAGCAACCCATAATGCGGCAAAATCTTTGGCGCAAGCCCACCGCCTGGGCAGCCTGGAAGAGGGTAAACAGGCGGATTTCATTATCTGGAAATTTAATAAATATCAGGGAATTCCCTATTTCCTGGGATATCCCTCGATCAGGTCGGTCTGGAAAAGAGGTGCGAATGTCTGGTCGTCGCCCTGAACCGCTGCTGTGTAGTACAGATTTCTTTAAAAAACAATTGACAAAGTTGCGATAAAACACTAAAATCTGCTACGATATTATACAGGGGAATTATATACTAAGGAGGTTAAATTTTGAGAAATATGAAGCATGTGTCGCTGGTGCTCATGGTGATTAGTATATCTTTGGTTTTTACCTTGAATGTCTTCGCAAATTCCAGGTTTTATTCCTCGGTTCAGCAAATTTGTAATGCCTATCAGGTCCCGGTTGAATATGAACGAATGAACATGACGAGTCAAGCCGACGGTCACAAAGAGTTTACCATGACGGTCAAAAGCGCCCGGAATCAATTTGACCGGGTACTGACGATTGGATTTTATGCCATTGGCAAGGCTATGGTGTATCACAAAGAACCTATCGAGAAGGTGACCATCGTAGTCAATGTTGAATATAAGGGGATGGAAAACATCGTAGCCACCGCTGAACGGGAGGATATTCAAAAATTCGCCAACGGTGAAATTAGTTCGACAGAATTTGTACGCAGGATTAAATTTGATTAATACTTAACATAACAATCAAGGAGGAATTTCATGGATCCTTTTTCATGGTCTTATACGTTAATGATGTATCTGAGAGGAATCGGCTGGGCGATTGTTGCCGCGCTGGGATTTTCCTTTGGTGTCGGTCTGGCGATTAAGGTTTTCGACTGGTTGTCCACTTCCATTGATGAGTGGGAAGAGATTAAAAAGGGCAATATCGGTGTTGCCTTGATCATCGTTTCACTTATCCTGATGGTGGGATTACTGGTTCACAAAGTCATATAACGGACAACATACGACCACAACTATCTTCGGGGAATCCCTGGGAGGGGATTTCCCGTTTTTATTTTATCTCCGGGTGTACCGCCGACCCCGCTCACTGAACAAATTTGAGGTTGATTTGGATTCGAAAATAGTGTATATTCCAAATAACAAGCAGGAATGAAGCCATGCAGAAAGACAAGAATCAGCAGGATACCAACATCACCCGACGGAATTTCCTGAAAAAGCTGACGATGACCACGGTGTTTACCGTACCAGCCATTCAGAGTTTTAAATTGATGGCTCAAGGGTATCAGCAGTGGACCGCGCATGGTCACGGTCACCATTATCCGCCGCCCCCGCCGCCAAACGGTTTTTAGATTCGATTATTCCCGAATTTCATAATAGCAACCCTTCTCAGCTATATGCGAGAGGGGTTTTGTATTTAATAATCAGCGGTTATTTTGAAGATAACTGCCGGATTTTCGCCAATTTGGCTTCGAATTCGGTTTTGTGAATGCCGGTAAGGTGGTGCTCCTTTCCCTGTAGTTGACAACTGAGTGCATCAAGTTCCAAACCTGAAAATGTAACCGCATTTAGAACATGTTTCTCGAAAGCGTCATAAGCCAGCGGGGCGACCGTCCGGGTGATCTCAGCCATTGCGTTGGCGTATTGACGAATCTCCCATTGGGCGTGATAATCCATCCGCAGTTTCAGAAAGTGGAAGAGATTACTAAGATCAATCTGCCAGTACCATTGGGTGTAGAGCGACAGCGGCAGGTTGATCCGCGCCAGCTCCCGGGCAATGCCACTATCAATCATTTTCTGGTAATCCTCATATGCGCGATTCTGACCGCTTACCAAGATATCAAGGACTTTGGCTTTTAATTCAGCAGGAACCTCCTCCGTATCCCGTCCCTGGCGATTGGATTTACTCTGGAATTGGAACTGCTCTTTTTCCGGAATATAAAATTCATCTTCCATGACGCTGTAGCGACCGGAGATTTCATTCAGCCGGGCGGTACGGTGGCGAATCCACTGCCGGGCGACAAAGATGGGCATTTTGCAATGAAAGGTCAGCACCACCTGCTCAAAGGGTGATGTATGTTCGTGGCTTATCAGATACTCGATGAGGGCTTGATCCTGTCGTACGGTTTTTGTTCCTGAACCGTAAGAAACCCGTGCCGCCTGCACAATGCGTTCGTCACCGCCGAGATAATCCACCAGCCGGACGAATCCCTTATCCAAAACCTTGAACTCCTTATCCAAGATTGCCTCTGCCTGCGGAACAATTATATGTGCCATGTGTTATACTCCCGGATGTTTGACCTGATTGGAATCTACGGATTTTTATCGTTTGATAGTAGATTGATTTTTGGATTATTCTGAAAAGAAGCATAGATTTTACTCCCTATGAAAATACTCTTATCCGTGATGCTGCCACTGATTGTGTGGCTGCCTGTTTATGGACAGGCGGATCACGACTGGGTCAACCGGGAAATTCAGATGAAACGGGAAGCGCTAAGCCTGCAAAGAAAACTGGAAAAAACAGTTCCCCTCGCCGAACAGGATTTTTATGATGCGGGCTTTTATGGCATTGATCTGGAGATTGATATTCCCAGCGAAACGATTGCCGGACGGGTAACTGTCAGAGGCAGATCACTAAGAGATGAATTGGTGGAGGTGGTGCTTGATCTGTTGTCTCCCTTAAAGGTTGACCGCGTCTGGGGTGATGCCGCGGATTTTCGCCAGGTCAATGATAAGCTCATCGTGCAGTTACAAGCACCCATTGACAGCGGTGGTGTTTTCGACTTTGGAGTCGCCTACAGCGGCAACCCGGTTGCCGGCGGTCTGAAGGGTTTCACCTTTGCTTATCATAACAATGTTCCCATTGTTTCAACCCTGAGTCAACCCTATTTTGCCCGGGGCTGGTTTCCCTGTAAAGACATTCCGGGCGATAAAGTGGATTCCGCGGATATTCGTCTTACCGTGCCCGACAGTTTGACGGCAGTCTCTAATGGTGTCCTGGTGGATATTACGAACAATTCTGACGGTAGTCAGACCTTTTACTGGCAGGAGCGTTATCCGATTGCCAGTTATTTAATCTCGCTGGCGGTGACAAATTACCGTCGGTTAGACCAGACCTATACCGCTCTGGATGGCGGTTCTATGCCGGTTTATCACTGGTACTATCCCGAAGATGAACACAGGACCAGTGTCATGCTTTTAACACCGGAGATGATCACCTTTTTTGCCAGTCTCTGGGGTGAATATCCCTTTGTTGGGGAGAAATACGGACATGCCCAGTTTTCATGGGGCGGCGGGATGGAACATCAGACCTGCACCAGCCTCGGTGCCTATAGCGAGCTGATGATTTGCCACGAACTGGCGCATCAGTGGTGGGGCAATATGGTCACCTGTGCCGATTGGAGTGAAATCTGGCTGAATGAGGGCTTTGCGCGCTATTCTGAAGCCCTTTGGCAGGAATATCGAATCGGGAAAGAGGCTTATCACGATTTTATGAGTAAAATAAACCGACCATCCTACTGGCAACCGGGACCGGTCTACGTAGTGAATACCGCCGATGTGAATTCAATTTTTAATCTGCTGGTCTATGATAAAGGTGCCTGGATTTTGCATATGCTCAGAGGCGTAGTTGGAGATTCGATATTTTTTGATATTTTCCCCGCTTATCGGGATGAATATTACATGGGCGTTGCCACGACGGAGGACTTTCAACGAGTGTGTGAAGAGGTATCCGGCGTAGACCTGGACTGGTTTTTTCAGCAATGGGTCATGCGCCCCGGACAACCTAATTATAAGGTATTCTGGGAACGACGGAAAATAGCGGCGAACCAGTGGCGGATGAGAGTCAGAATTGACCAAATCCAGTCAAAGACCGAGCTGTTTAAAATGCCCCTTGACATGTTGGTAAATTTCGGGAAATCTGATTCATTGCTAAGGGTTTGGGATTCAACGGCTTCCCAGGTATTCCAATTCCAATTTGCAGACATGCCGGAGAGGATTACGATTGATCCGGACAATTGGGTTCTGAAAACGATCCAGTACTCAAACCTTGATCCCGATATCGGGTATTTACCACAGGAGTTCCTCTTGTCCGCGCCCTACCCGAATCCTTTCAATGCCGCAGTCAACTTCGATGTATATTTACCCCAGAACGCCGATATAAAAATAGCGATTTATGACCTGACCGGATGCCTGGTAGACACCATTATCGAAGGATATCATCCGGCGGGATATCACGAAATGAGCTGGCAACCCGGCGATTTAGCATCCGGTCTCTATTTTGTCCGGCTGGAAAACAATTGGATCAATTTGTCAAAGAAAATCGTATATTTAAAGTAGAGAATTTGTAGCTTATCGAGCCGGTTTGACATCTAAAAAATACAAAGACAGAGCCACACCCCTGAAAATGAGACTGTTTTCAAAAAGGAAAAAAACCCCCAATATTGCTTTGAGCCTTTGGCTTATCGGGCTGCTTTGCAGCTCCACAGTATGGGCGCAATTCGGGAAAAATAAGGTCCAGTACGATGATTTTAACTGGTCTTATATCCAGACTGAGCATTTCGATATCTATTTTCATGATAATGGTGAGGAGCTGGCGCATTTTACCGCGCCAGTTGTTGAGCAGGCGGTAAGTGAGATATCCCGGGTGCTGAACTGGCGCCTGCGCAAGCGGGTTTCCGTAATTGTATACAATTCGCACAGGGATTTTCAGCAAACCAATGTCACCCTCAGTTATCTTTATGAGGGCATTCAGGGCTTTACCGAATTACTAAAAAACCGGATGGTGTTGGCGTTTGACGGGAGTATTAATAATTTCTGGCATCTGGTCCGGCATGAGCTGGTGCACGTGGTGGTAAATGATATGATTTACGGCGGGAATATTCAAAGTGTTGTATCGGGACGAGTCCGCCTCCGAATCCCACTCTGGATGAACGAAGGTCTGGCGGAGTACATCTCCATGGGCTGGGATACCAATGCCGATATGATCTTGCGGGATATCGCCACGAACAGCGAGATTCCCAGTATTAAGGAGCTGGACTATTATCTGGCTTATAAAGGCGGTCAGTCGGTTTACCGCTTTATCGCCGAGAGATACGGTGATCAAAAAATCGGTGAAATCTGGGCTAATATGAAAAGACATTCCAGTGCTGAGAAGGGGATTGAAAAATCCATCGGTCTCAAAATGAAAGAGCTCAGCGAAGCCTGGCACAAATGGGTGCGCAAAGAGTATTGGCCGGACATTGCCGAGCGGGACGAGTTGGATGATATTGCGGTTCGGTTGACCGATCATAAAAAGCTGAAGAACTATTTCAATACCGGTCCGGCGGTTAATCCCAGCGGGACGAAAATCGCCTTTATGTCAGACCGCAAGGGGTATGCCGATATTTTTCTGATGAATACCATTGACGGTGAAATTGAGAGTCGTCTGGTCAAGGGGCAACGGACACCAGACCTGGAAGAGTTAAAATGGTTGAATCCGCGCCTGAGCTGGTCACCCGATGGAAAGAAAATAGTCCTTGCTGTTAAGAGCGGTGCCCGGGATGCACTGGTGGTAATTGATGTGAAAACAAAGAAACGGCAGAAATACAGTTTCGATGAAATTGACGAACTCTATACCGCCGCCTGGTCTCCCGACGGTGACCGCATCGCATTTATTGGCTTGAACAGTGATCGCACCGATTTATATGTCTACAATTTAAAGAGCGCTAAATTATCCCGAATTACCAACGACTGGGCTTCGGATTTCGAACCGAACTGGTCACCGGACGGAACCAAAATTATCTTTGCATCCCAGAGAGATGTTGAAAGCGGCACTTTACCGAAAGAGCAAATATCCAATTGGGCTGTATCGCCCTATAATCAGACTGACCTCTTTGTCTGCGATTTGAATTCCGGCGAAATACAACAGATTACCGCTTCCCCATGGAATGAAAATTACCCCGTTTGGGCTAATACAACCAACAAAATCTTTTTTACATCCGATGCTGAAGGAATCTCCAATCTGTATATGATGGATATGGAAACCGGCGAGCAGCGAGCCGTCACCAATGTCTTGACCGGGGTCTTTCAACCCAGCCTTTCAAAGGATGATTCCCGTCTGGTCTTCGCCGGCTATGCCAATTATGGCTGGGATGTCTATACCATCAGTAATCCGTTAGTTCTCTATGATGAACCCAAAGAGGTGCGACCGACGGTTTTTGCGGAGAGCCTGAAAGAAATCTGGCAGAATCCCGCAGATTACAAACGGTTTGATTACCCGGCGCCTGAGGATATCAAAAAATCCTATTCCCGCCGGGTCAGCACCGAGCGGGATTATACAAACTATATCTTTGCGTCCGGCTACAATACCGACCTGCGGCAGGAGCCGGATACTTCCATGGCGCAGATTGATACAATCAGTTACCGCGACGAAGACGGTGAGTTCATTGTCAATCCCTACAAGACAAAATTCAGTCTCGATTTAATTGACAGTCAGGCTGGCTATAATACCTTCTGGGGATTTCAGGGGACGACCGTATTCGCCTTCAGCGATGTACTGGGAGATCACCAGCTGATTTTCGGGACGGAGATGTATATTGATCTCGAGAACAGCGACTACTATTTATCATATCAATACCTGGGGGATCGCACCAATTACGCCCTGACCGGATTTCATACCGCCAATTTTTGGTATTACAGCCTCTACTATTTGTACCGGTTGCGGAATTACGGTTTTGATATATCGGCATCCCGACCCTTTTCCCGGTTTTCCCGAATTGAGTTGGCGGCGACTTCCTATAATGTGGAACAGAAGTTTATTGATATATATTATGGAATCACTCTTGACGAACGCAAAATCCAGACGATTTTACCGCGGGCGGCGTTTGTTTTTGACAATACGCTGTGGAGCTATTTTTATCCCATTGACGGCTGGCGCTGGCGCATTGACGCTACCGTCAGTCCAAAATACACACAAAACAGTCTCGAGTTCCAGACGGTACAGGCGGACGTTCGCCGCTATTTCAAGCTGAATCGGGAATACTCATTTGCCCTGCGATTGTCCGGCGGACTCAGTGAGGGACCCAACGCCCAGCGCTTCTTTCTGGGCGGCGAGAGCAACTGGATCAATCAAAAATGGCGCAACCATGTTCTGGATAGCCGCAACGAGTCCTTACTGGAAGATATCTATTTTTCCGATTTTGTGACGCCGCTGCGGGGAGCGCGATACTATGAAAGGGTAGGTACCCGCTACTTCCTGGCGAATTTCGAATTCCGCTATCCCTTTATTAAATATCTGGCACTGGGCTGGCCGATCCCCATGACTATCGGCGGTTTGCAGGGAATAACCTTTTTCGATATTGGCGGCGCCTGGTTTGGAAATGAATTCCATCCCTTTACCAAAGAGCCCTATTACGGGACGGTAATGGACGATCTGGTCTCGGGGTTTGGCGTCGGTACCCGCATCTATCTCGGCTATTTTCTGTTGAAAATTGATTGCGCCTGGCGCTATGATATGATCAAAGTCCATTCGCCGCAGTGGTATTTTTCGCTGGGGCTGGATTTTTAATTTTATTGTTCTGATAAACGTCTAGATTTTATTATCAGAATTGCTTCTAAGTTACTAATTTAGCAAGCCGTTTCGGTGCGCGGTTTTTAATGTAATTTGGTTGGAGAATTCTTGAAAAAATATTTTCAATTTTTAACGCTCTGTCTGATCTGGGGGACGACCTTTGCTGCGATTAAAATCGGGTCCGGCTCGACACCACCGATGCTGGGTCTGGCACTGCGCTATTTGATTGCATTGTTGCTGTTGTTCCCGATTATAAAGATTACCCGTCGGAAAATTCCCTGTGACGGCGCCTCAATCCGTCTGTATCTGGTGGTGGGAATTTTGAGTATGGGCTTGAGCTATTTGTGCACCTACTGGTCAATGAATTATATTCCCAGCAGTCTCTCGTCTATTTTGTGGGCGACACTCCCGCTTTTCAACGGAATTTTCGCCCATCTTTTTGTGCTGAATGAGCGTATGAATCTGCGCCGCCTGCTGTCCGTTCTCCTGGCACTGGTGGGGGTTACACTGATTTTGTCGGATCAGCGGCTGGTTTTCAGCACAGAAGTGCTGATCGGTTGCCTGGTGGTTTTACTGGGAGTTGTCTTTGCCGCGTATCCGAATGTGTATATTAAGAATTTCCGGGGACCCATGGACCCGCTGATTCTGACCGCGACATCGCTGGTGGTGGGCGGAGCTATGCATCTGGTGGGTGCGCTTGTAACGGGTCAGTTTGCGACGATGACCTGGTCGTTGCGCAACGTCGGCGCGGCAGCCTATCTCGGAATCTTCGGTTCGGCGGCTGCCTTTTTTATCTATTTTTCACTCCTGCAGCAGTTTGAAGTGGTCAAAGTCTCCTTTGTCACCTTTCTGACGCCGGTTGTGGCGTCGGTGGTGGGTTTGATTTTTTTACATGAAACCATAACTTTACAAGAGATTTTCGGTATCCTGTTCATCTTTAGCGGTCTGTTTATGTACGATTTCAGAAAATATTTTCGCTTCTTTAATCGCCTCCAACTGAAGCGGCAGTAGATCAAATGAGCAATAAAACCAAAATTCTTTTTTCCTGTACCGAGTGCGGCAATCAGCAGCCCAAGTGGAGCGGTCGCTGCCCGGAGTGCAGTGCCTGGAATACGATGGTGGAAGAGCGGGTGCTGAAAAAAGCGGCGAAGCATCCGCTGACCGAGAAACGGAAGTTGCACAGTCTGGAGCGCCCGGTGAAGACGGATATCCGGCGGTCTGCCACGGGAGTCGAGGAATTTGACCGGGTGCTGGGCGGCGGGTTTGTGGACGGCATGGTGATTTTACTGGCGGGTGAGCCGGGCATCGGCAAGTCTACGCTTGTATTGCAGATACTGAGCAAGCTGCAGGGTGAGCGCTTTCTCTATTTTTCCGGCGAAGAGTCGGAAGAGCAGATCGCTCTGCGGGCTGGTCGGATGGGTATAACTGATCCGCGTATTCTGGTGGCTTGCGAAAATAATCTGGAGAACATCATTAACCATATCGAAACCCGCCAGCCGTCGTTGGTCGTGATTGATTCTGTACAGACGGTCTACAGCGATATTTATGACAATGTCCCGGGGAGCGTGACCCAGGTCAGGGAGTGTGCCGGCAGCCTTCTGCGCAAAGCCAAGGAGTTGAATTTTTGTGTCGTTTTGATCGGACATATCACCAAAGACGGCATGATCGCCGGTCCCAAGGTTCTGGAACATCTTGTGGATACGGTGCTCTACCTGGAAGGTGGCAAGACGAATTTTTATCGGACCTTGCGGGCGATGAAAAACCGTTTCGGCTCGACCCATGAAGTCGGTCTGTTTACCATGAAAGATAGCGGACTGGTGCCGGTGGACAATCCGTCGGAATTTTTTCTGGCGGAGCGCAAAAAGCATGTCGCCGGCTCTACCATTGCGGTCAGTATGGAGGGGACGCGCCCCTTCCTGATCGAAGTGCAGGCACTGGTAACACAGTCGTCCTACGGGAATCCCCAGCGGACAGCCAATGGTATTGATCACCGCCGTCTGGCAATGCTGGTGGCGGTGCTGGAAAAGCGCGCCGGGTATCCGTTGCGTCTGCAGGACATTTTTGTCAATCTCGTGGGTGGTTTGCGCATTGATGAAACGGCGATCAACCTCGGCGTCGTGGTGGCGCTGGCATCGAGTTTCAAGGACGTGCCGGTCAATCCCGCGGCTGTATTCATCGGTGAGGTCGGGCTGGTGGGTGAAATCCGTTCCGTTCCATTGATTGAACAACGGGTCAGGGAGGCGCTCAAATTCGGCTTCCAACCGGTTTATATTCCCCGGGCAAATTTAAAACAGCTGGAGGAGTTCAAATCCGGCAATATCGTCGGGATTGATTCCATCAATCAGCTGTTCAATGAAATCTTTTAGGCTCACGGACATTTAATGAGTAATACAAACAGTCCATCGGGGCGATTGAAATTTCAGATTCTGGCGCAGGATAAAGACTCGCTTGCCCGGGCTTGCCGCTTTGAAACCGATCACGGAGTTGTTGAAACGCCGGTTTTTATGCCGGTGGGAACTCACGGCGTCGTGAAAACCCTGACGCCGGCGGAACTCGATGATTGTGCGGCGCAGATAATTTTGGGCAATACCTATCATCTCTATCTGCGCCCGGGCTTGGATGTAATTGAAGCGGCGGGTGGATTGCATCGTTTCAACAGCTGGTCCAAGCCGCTCCTGACCGACAGCGGCGGATTCCAGGTTTTCAGTCTTTCGCATCTTGGGAAAATCACCGACGATGAGATCACCTTTCGTTCCCATATTGACGGGTCGGAACATGTTCTTTCCCCGGAAATCTCAATGGATATCCAGAATAAATTGGGTTCTGATATTCTGATGGCTTTCGATGAATGCACGCCTTACCCCTGTGACTATGCGGCGGCGCAAAAGTCCCTGCAGCGGACGCATGCCTGGGAAGAGCGTTCAAAAATTCATTTTGAGAAGCTGAAACCGCGCTATGGGCACACCCAATTTTTATTTGGGATTTTGCAGGGCAGCACATATCAGGATTTGCGGGTGCAAAGTACAGAGACATTGTCGAAATTGGATTTTGACGGCTATGCCATCGGCGGTCTGGCGGTGGGTGAACCGAAGGCGCAGATGTTTGAGATGCTCTCTTTTATCTGTCCGCTGCTGCCGGAAAATCGTCCGCACTATCTGATGGGTGTCGGCAAACCGGAGGATATTGTTCAGGCGATAGAACGCGGTATGGACATGTTCGATTGTGTTCTGCCGACCCGCAATGCCCGCAACGGGACACTTTATACCCGGCAGGGACGGATCGTTTTGAAACAGGCGCAGTATCGTCTAGATATGGCACCGCCGGATGAAAATTGTGACTGCTATACCTGCCGTAATTTTTCCCGGGCTTACCTGCGTCATCTGTTCATGAGTGGTGAAATGACCGGCTTGCGGCTAAACACGCTGCATAATATACACTTTTTTCTGGAAGTGACCGCCCGGGTGCGCCGTGCCATCCTGGAGGGGCGCTTTTCCCAATGGAAAAAGGAATTTTTCAAATCCTATCCGGTTGAAGATGATCACTGGGAAATCAACACCATCCGCCGGGAGGAACGGCGGCGGAAACATCTGGCAGAGACTGAGCGTTAATCACTAATCGAGAGACCTTTAAATGACAATAAATCCGACAAAGCTGCCCGAATCCTTTTCAAAACTTTCCGCGAGTGAATTAAATGGGATTATCAAAAGGATCAAGGCTAAATTGGGCAACCGTTTGTTGATTCTCGGACACCATTACATGAGTGATGCGGTTATTGCTCATGCCGACCGGAGGGGCGATTCTTTTGGGCTGGCGAAAATCGCTGCAGAGACACAGGCGGAGTATATCGTTTTCTGTGGTGTCCATTTCATGGCAGAAACCGCCGATATTGTGACTCGCGCCGAGCAGCAGGTTTTTATTCCCGATCCCACAGCCGGCTGTTTTCTGGCGGATTGTGCCCGGATAGAGGAGGTAAAAGCCGCCTGGCAGGTGCTCCGTTCGGTCAGCGATATGCGCATCGTGCCGGTAACCTATGTCAATTCCGGCGCCGACTTGAAGGCTTTTTGCGGAGAGAACGGCGGACTCGTCTGCACGTCATCCAACGCCGCAGCGGCACTGAACTGGGCTTTCGGGCGCGGTGACAAGGTCTTCTTTTTCCCTGACCAACATCTGGGGCGTAATACGGCTTATCGGAAGGGTATTGCGCTAGATGAAATGCTGCTCTGGAGTTCCGATTTGTCCGCCAGCAATTCCGAAGATGTAATCCGCCGGGCAAAGGTTATTCTGTGGGACGGCTTTTGTATTGTTCACCAGGAATTTGACAGCGATTACATCAGTCGGTTGCGCCGGGAGGACCCGCAGGTGCGGATTATTGTTCATCCGGAGTGCGATTTTGATGTGGCGCAATCTGCCGATGATATGGGCAGCACGGCATACATCATTGACAAAATAAAAAATGCACCCGTCGGCTCTCATTGGGCGGTCGCCACGGAAAAGAATCTGGTCAATCGCCTGAAAGAGGACTATCCCGACCGCCGGATTGAAATATTGCAGACTTTCGAACCCGCCTGTCAGTCCATGGCGCAGATCAGTCTGGCGAGACTGGCGTTTCTGCTGGCTCAGCTGGAGCGGGGCAATTTGATCAACCGGGTGGCTGTAGACGAACGCTATGCCGGTGCCGCCCGTATAGCATTGAAGCGAATGTTGGAGTTGAATGCATGAAATCGGGTGAGAATTTCAAGAAAACCGATGTGCTGGTAATCGGGACGGGATTAGCCGGTTTATCAGCTGCCTATGCGGCAGCCCGGGAAGGTTTGCAGGTTACCCTGATCACAGCCGAGACAGAACTACTGGAAGCCTCATCTTATTATGCCCAGGGGGGCATTATCTACCGGGCGCAGGAGGATACTGAAAAGTGTTTGCTGGATGATTTCCAGCGCACCGGTGCCGGAATCGTCAATCCAGAAGCCGTCCGGGTCGTCTTTCAGAAAGGACCGGAATTTATTGATCGAATTCTTTGTGACGAACTCGAAGTTCCCTTTAACCGGAATCAGAATGGCGAATTGGAGCTGACGAAAGAGGGGTCGCATTCCTATCCGCGGATTGCCTTCGTTAAGGATCACACCGGTCAATCTATCCAGCACTGTTTTGTCCAACGCATCCGCAAAATTGACAATATTACGATAATAACGAATGCCACCGCCGTGGATTTGATCACGCTGGCACACCACTCCCGCAACCCGCTGCATATTTATGAGCCCAGTACCTGTGTCGGTGCCTATATTCTGTTTCAAGAGGAAAAGGAGGTTCACCCGATTCTGGCGAAATGTACCATTCTCGCCACCGGCGGACTTGGTAATATCTATCTGCACACCTCCAATCCCTCTGCCCGAACTCGCGGCGACGGCTATGCGATGGCGTATCGGGCAGGTGCCCGGATCATGAATATGGAATATGTCCAGTTTCATCCCACGACCCTCTTCTCGACGAATGAAGAGCGCTTCCTGATTACCGAAGCTCTCCGGGGCGAAGGCGCGGTACTGCGCAATAAACATGGCGAAGCCTTTATGAAACGCTATCACCAGTTGGAAAATCTGGCATCCCGGGATATTGTTGCCCGGTCCATTATTACCGAGATGAATGAGACCGATAGCAAGTTTGTTTACCTCGATATTACCCATCGCGACAGCGGCTGGATTAAAAAACGCTTTCCGAAGATTTATGAAAAATGTCTGGAGCACAAAATTGATATCACCGCCGAAGGGATACCGGTTGTTCCGGCGGCACATTACGAATGCGGGGGCGTGGCAACCGATATGCTGGCGAATACCACCATCCGGCAGCTGAAAGCTGTGGGGGAGGTTGCCTGCACCGGATTGCACGGCGCCAACCGCCTGGCTAGCAGTTCGCTGCTGGAGTGTCTGGTTTTTGGGATCATCGCCGGTGAGGACGCCGCGCTTCAGATACAGAAACAAAGAACGATTATCCCGACGGTCGCCGCCTGGAAGAAAGAGACGGAGATCATTGATCCGGATCTGCTGCGCCAGGACCGCTCGACGATTCGGCAGACCATGTGGAACTATGTGGGCATTGTGCGTACAAAAAAGAAACTGGAACGGGCGTTCGGTATTTTATGGCAACTCAACCAGGACATTCAGCATTTTTATCACCACGGCGAATTGAGCGATGAGCTGATTGGACTGCGCAATGCCGCCACGGCTTCGCTGTTGGTTCTGCATGCCGCCCGGCTTCATAAAGGAAGCCGGGGTTGCCATTACCGTGCGGATTGATTAAACTTAAAGACAATTTGAAATTGGAGGTTATGTGAACACACTACTTTATGCCGGGACAATGGGAGGCGGCGGAGCTCAGCAGGGCAATCCGATTCTGTCACTGTTACCCTTTTTGGCAATTATTCTGATTATGTATCTGCTGATGATTCGCCCTCAGGCGAAGAAACAGAAAGAAAAGCAGAAAATGCTGCAAGAGTTGAAATCGGGCGATGAGATCCTGACCATCGGCGGAATTTATGGGAAAATCGAAGGCTTGCGCGAGAGTGAGGGTATCCTGATCGTAAAGGTTGCCAAGGATGTAAAAATTCATATTACTCGGTCGGCGGTAGCTGAAAAACTGGTGAATAAATCAGTCGTAAAATAGCATGGATTCCCTGGAGATTTATCTTTACGGCAGCCCATTGCTGAAGCGTAAAACCAAACGTGTCGGCAATCTGCCGGAAAAGTTTCCGGAGTTTCTGGAGCGGATGTATGCCACCATGTACAGTGACGACGGGATTGGGCTCTCGGCGAACCAGGTCGGTCTGGACCAGCACTTGTTTATCGCCGATTTTGCACTGCATGATAAAAATCTGTCCCGGGAAATTTTCATCAACCCGGAAATTCTGGAAGCGAGCGGAACCGATACCTTGGAAGAGGGTTGTCTGAGTATTCCGGAAATCCGCGAGAAGGTCACCCGGGCTTTTAAAATTAAAGTGCGCTATGAAAATCTCCAGCGTGAGACCCTGGAAAGAGAGTATGAGGGATTCCCGGCGCGGGTCATTCAACATGAAGTGGATCATCTCAACGGAATCCTTTTCATCGAGCGAATCAGCCCGCTGAAACGGAGCTTTATTCAATCAAAACTGAAACGAATTGCCGAAAAAGGGACAACCCAGACTGAACCCATTACGATTCAATAATCCATGCAAATAGTTTATATGGGCACTCCGGAATTTGCCGTTCCGGGCTTGCGAGCGCTTGCGGAATCCCATCATGAGGTGGTCGGCGTGGTGACCGGTCTCGATGTCCCCGCGGGGCGGGGACAGACGGTTCGTGCAACACCGGTCAAACTGCTGGCGGAGCAACTGGGTCTGCCGATTCTACAGCCATCGTCGCTGAGAGCGCCGGAATTTCTGGACCAGCTGCACAATCTGGAGGCTGACCTCATCGTGGTAGTGGCGTTTCGTATATTACCCGACGAAGTGATCCGTGCCACCCGGCTGGGTGCCATAAATCTGCACGCTTCACGCCTGCCGAAATACCGGGGCGCAGCTCCCATTAACTGGGCTATTATCAAGGGCGAAAAGGAGACCGGAATCACGATATTTCAGATTAAGTCCCGGGTGGATACAGGCGATATTCTCTATCAGCAAACCGTGGCAATCCGGGAACAGGACACCTATGGCGATCTCTATACCCGTCTGGCGCAGCTGGGAGCACCGGCACTCATACAGGTGCTGGATCGGCTGGAAACAGATGCTATCACGGCTGTCCGCCAGGACGATTCCCAGGCTACCAGAGCACCCAAAATCTATCCGGAAATGGGCAGGATTGACTGGTCACAAAGCGCCGTTGCCATCAGGAATCTTATTCATGGTCTGTCGCCGGTGCCGGGCGCTTTTTCTTTCTTTGGGAAAAAACGGATCAAGTTTCTCCGTGCCCAATTTAGCTCTGAAGATTCGCAACAGGCACCGGGGGTGATTGTCCATAGGGGTCGGCACGATTTGGGCATTCAGACCGGCGCCGGTATTCTGTATCCACTGGAATTACAAGCCGAAGGAAAAAAAGCCCTGCCGGTAGCGGATTTTTTATGCGGATTTCAGGGTAAAAGCGGAGATTCTTTCCGGTCGTGAATGTTCGTGCTGCCGCCGTACGCATCCTGAATTCTGCACGTGGTCCCTATTATAATTACGAACGAAAAATTGCCCTTCTGGCGGATGAGTTGCGCCTGAGCCGGGAGGACCGGGATTTTCTCTATCTGATGGTCAAAGGGGTTATTCTGCACCGCTCCTATCTGGACTATGTGATCGCAAAGGCGGCTCAGCGACCGGTGCAAAAATTTGAAAAATCGGTGCTGAACCTATTGCGCCTGGGTGTCTTTCAGTATCTGGTCCTGAATACGCCGCCCCATGCCTTTACCAACGAAACCGTTACGGCTGCGCGGCAGCTGAAAAAATCCCGCGCTGCCGGTTTGATCAACGCCGTGCTGCGCCATCTGCCGGCAAAAGCGACCCTGCAATCGGAGCTGGCGGCATTGCCCGAGTCGGCGGCTCTGGCGTTGCAGACATCCCATCCCGACTGGATTATTGAGCGCTGGATTGACCATTACGGATTTGAAAATGCCCGTCAAATCGCGGATTTCAACAACAGTTGTCAACGCATCTATTTTCGGCATAATCCGCTGAAAATTTCCTGGGATGACCTGTCCAGACAGTTGGTGGCTCGGCAAATGGATGTGCAGGTAGAATCCGATTCACCACTCATCTTTTTTACCACCGACCGTCCCGGGGATCTGCTGCGCAGTGATATTTTCAAACAGGGCTATGTCTCAGTTCAGGATATCAGTCAGTCGTTGGCGGTTCGCCTGCTGGACCCTGCCGCGGGCGAAGTGATCCTGGATGTTTGCGCTGCGCCCGGCGGGAAGGCGATGATGATCGCGCAGCTGACCGGTCGTCAGATATCGCTGTTTGCCTATGATATCTCGCCGGGGAAAGTGGAACTGCTGAAAAATGAAGGCTTTCGTTTAGGGATTGATTTTGTAAATTACGGCATTGCCGATGCCCGGTCAGCCACCTATCCAGCGGCTGATAAAATTCTGGTGGATGTGCCCTGTAGCGGAACGGGTGTGATGGCACGCCGGGCGGATTTGCGCTGGAACAGAACCCCGGAAGACCTTGAAAATCTGTTGATTATCCAGAGAGGGATTTTAAAGAATATGGCTAGATTTGTGAAACCCGGCGGCGTTATAGTCTATAGTACCTGCTCCATCGAGCCCGAGGAAAATTGGCAGAACATCGCATGGTTTTTGGATAATGATAAACGTTTTTTCATTGAAGAGGCTGATCCCTTTGTTAAAAAAAAGTGGGTTGATACCGGCGGGGCAGTGCAGATATTGCCCCACATTCATGACGCCACCGGCGGATTCGCTGTCCGCCTGGTGAGACGCTAAACAGACGGAATGTTATCATGACAGTCAGAATACGTAACTGGATTCGATTTCTAACGGTTTTCGTGATTTTCACTGCCATTTTTATTCTGGTAATGGATAAAATTGTAATGCCGATTTATGTGGAGCATGGCAGGGAGTTTACCCTGGTGGATGTGTGCGGGCGATCGCTGGATGAGACGGCAATCATCCTGAACATGGTGGGTCTGAATTATGAAGTTATTGATACGACCGAGGATGACAAATATGCGCCTCAGACGGTCATTGATCAGCAACCGCCGCCGGGCACGCCGGTGAAAAAGGGGCGGGTTGTCCGCCTGATTATTACCGGAGGCGAACGCTTTTTCCCGATGCCGAATCTCGTTGGGAAGGTGCTGAAAGCCGCCAATCTGGAGCTCCAGCGCCTGCATCTGAAAGTCGCAGATATCAGTTATGAATTTTCTTCCGATAAACCCACTGGCGTGATAACCACCCAGTCAATCCCGCCCCGGCAGATGGTCTCCTCTGCTGACAGCGTCTCCCTGGTCATCAGCAAAGGACCACCGCCCCGGCAGCTGCAGGTGCCCGATCTGTTTGGATTGAATCTTGACGAAGCCAAACTGGTGATCAGGAATGCCGGTTTCAGAGTCGGCTCCATCCGTTACATTACCAACGATGATCTGGTGGCTTATACGGTTATCGGGCAGAAGCCTGAATTCGGAATTCTTTACGATAATCCGGTCGCTATTGATTTGGAAGTCACTATCGCCAGTCATACGGGAGAATGATATGGAAATCGTACCCTCATTATTATCGGCTGATTTTATCAGGTTGCAGGAAGAAATTCGTGCTGTTGAAGCCGCCGGTGCCAGACGCTTGCATCTGGATATTATGGATGGACATTTTGTTCCGAATATTACCATCGGTCCCTTTATCGTGGAAGCCATCCGAAAAATTACCCAGCTGCATCTGGAATCGCACCTGATGATCACGAATCCTGAAAAATTTATCGAGCCCTATATCAAAGCCGGCAGCGATACAGTCGGCATTCATGTCGAATCCAGTGGGGATGTGTTGCGGGATTTTGATACGATACGGCGCCTCGGCGCCAAACCCGGTTTGGTGATCAATCCGCCAACGCCTTTTGAAAAAATTGAAACCTATCTGGAATTTACAGAACATTTGCTGGTAATGACGGTTAATCCGGGGTTTGGAGGTCAGACAATGATCAAAGAGGCGTTTGCTAAGGTTCGGCTGGCTAAGCCCTATTCCCGAAAATACGGTTTTCCCATCGAAATTGACGGCGGTGTGAATATTGAGACGGTTGTTGATGCCAAACTGGCAGGTGTTGATTTAATTGTCGCCGGATCGGCTGTTTTTTCCGCTGGAAAGCCCTATGATAATTTCCTAGCCCTGACGGAGAAACTGCAAAGTGCCTGATATCCCAAGGTCCGAACTAGCCCGCAAAGCCATCCACTATTTTTCGGTATTGATTCCCTTAGTGTATTATTTTTTTCTGGGGAAAAATGAAGCCGTCATCATATTGGTGATTCTTTCAATCGGGATGCTAATAATTGAGGTTCTGCGGATCAAGATTCCCGCTTGCCGCAATCTTTATAATCGCTATTTCGGCGATATCACCCGACCTCACGAGCATGCCAATCATTTGACCGGGGCGACTTATTTAATGCTGGGCTCGCTGTTGGTGGTTTATCTGTTTCCCAAGGTTATTGCTGTCATTGCCATGCTGTTTATTTTGGTCGGCGACCCCACTGCCTGTCTGATCGGCATGGCTTTCGGCAAAATCCGGTTGTTCCGTTCGAAGACGTTGGAAGGAACGCTGGCGTTTATCGCGGCCAGCCTATTGGTGACCTGGTGGATTCCGGGCGTGGCGCTGCACGTCAAACTGATTGGCGCCGTTTTAGCCGGCGGGCTGGAGTTGATTACCGGGCGACTGGACGATAATCTGATCATCCCTACTATTTCTGCCCTGATCATGTTTATACTGATATAACGATTCATTCCCATGTCTTTTATCAATCCATTTTTTCTCTATCTGTTACCCCTGGCGGCGTTACCCCTGATTATCCATCTGATCGGTCGCCAGCGCTATACCAAACAGGAATTCAGCACATTACGGTTTCTGAAACAGCTGGAAATTGACCTGATTCGAAAGCTGAAAATCCGTCAAATCCTGCTGCTGATCCTGCGTATCCTTTTGATTTTAGTATTAATTCTCGTTTTTGCGCGCCCCTACCGCAGCGGTCGCTCGCCTGGCGTCTATGTCGGTAAAGGCGAGACTCTTTACCTTGTTGTGGACAATTCTCTGTCTATGCGGATTCAGGACCGGGGTCAGACCATGCTGGATGTCGTCAAAGCCGGTGTAATCACAGCCGCCGAGCAGATTGATTTTCCCATTCATGTCAAAGTAATCGAGACCACCCGGGCGCAGAGAGTTGTGGACGCCGGTTTAATCAGCAATTCCAACGGCATCAGGAAAATTTTAGCCAGTATCGAAATTTCCAACCGTCACGGAAAAATAGACCCCGCCCTGCAATCGGTACGAAATGATTTAAAGTCCCGGCAGGAACTGAATCCCGCCATCTGGATTCTCAGCGATTTTCAGGAGAACAATTTTCAATCGCATCAGCCGTTTGCTGAGTTAATTAATAAAACCAATTGCCGGGTGATATTTTTTCCTGCCGCAGGGAAGCGGGAAAATGTCGCCCTCACTTCGATTTCGCAACCCGGTCAGCTCTTCCGCCTGAATCAGCCGGCGCAGGTGCAGGCTAATTTGGCGAGCTGGCATTCGGCATCACTGGAGGTTCCGGTAGCCCTATTTCTGGATGACCAGAAACTGGGACAGGTTTTGACGACGCTGACGCCCTTTGGTGAATCTCAGGTACGGTTTGAATTTTTACCTGCGTCTCCCGGATTTCTGCGTGCCCGGTTGGAAATTGCCGATGACCGTCTGATACTTGACAACAGGCGCTATTTTTCCGTGAATATTCCCGATCAGATTCGGGTTTTGATTGTGTCCCGGGACCCCACAGACAGTCGCTTCATCAAGCGGGCGCTGGAAGCCGAGGGATCCGCTGTTGTCAGAATCAAGCTGGCATCGGTCGGTCTGTTTCTGACGGAGGATTTAAGCCGGTTTGATGTTCTGATTTTTTCCAATGTGGACCGCATTCCGGAAAACGGTCGCCGGAAGCTGGATTATTATTTCGGGATGGAACGCAGGGTGCTGATTTTTCCGGGAGAGGATTGCCGACCGGAGACCTTTAATGCGCTGTGGGCTGATGGCTACGGATTTCCCCGCTGGCGCACGACGCAAAGGGCGGCAGCGGACCAGTTTTTAAAATTTGGAAATGCTGATATGAATCATCCGGTTTTCTCCCGGCTTTTACGCCACCAGGAGGATTTTGAATATTCACCGGAATTTTTCACGGTTCCTGGTTTCAGCCTCAGAAAGAATCACAATGTATTGGCGACCTTTGAAGATAATACCCCTTTTATCGTCGAAGTTCTGTCTGAAGGTAACCGGGGAATTCTGATTGCCGCCGCACCGACAGCTAACTGGAGCAACTTGCAGCTAACCGGCTTCTTTCCGGCGCTTATGAACCGTTTGGTTTACTATCTTGCCCTGCCGGATGTCGCCGGCGCGAACAATGAATGCGGTGATACCCTGTATATTTCGCCGTCGCAGTTGAGTATCCGGGAAGATATGGTCGTTCACACTCCCGATAAAAGGCAGCTGAAACTGGCGCTGGGATTGGATGATCCCATTCTGTTTGACGATACGGAGGAACCGGGTTTTTACAAAATATTTTCCAAAGGTCGCCAGATAACGCAATATGTGGTTAACATACCGGAGGCGGAAACAACCGCCGGTTTTTTGGGTGATTCAGATTTTAAAAATTATTTGAAAAAGCACCCCGGAAAATTGAATGTCGTTTTCAGTGATGCAGAAAATGGTTTAAATCCTCTGGAACACAGCCGGGAGTACAGCGACTGGTTGATCTGGATGGTCCTGATTCTGGCGTTGGCGGAGACCTATATCGGGCGAATCAATCGTAAAACCAGAGAGAAATTGAAAAGTGGCTGAACGGGTCTTATTGGTTGGTGTCATTCTGCCGTCGCAACAGCGGGAAACCGTAGAGGAGCATCTGGCGGAATTGAGTGAGCTCGTTCGTACACTGGGCTTTGAAGTGGCGGACTATTATCTGGTCAACCGGAAGCAGATTTCTGCGGCGATGTATATTGGTAAGGGGAAGGTTGAGGAGCTTAAGAATCTGCTCCCGGAGCTGGCGGTTGACGAAGTCATTTTTGACGACGATCTGTCGCCAACCCAATTGCGCAATTTAGAGCAGATATTGAACGTTGAGATTCGTGATCGCAGCAGTGTCATTCTGGAGATTTTTGCGAATCACGCCCGGACGAAAGAGGCGAAGACCCAGGTGGAACTGGCGTCCCTGGAGTATCTTCTGCCCCGCCTGACCCGGCGCTGGACCCATCTGGAGCGACAAATCGGTGGTACCCGCATGCGCAGTGGTGCCGGGGAAACTCAGATTGAGGTGGACCGCCGTCTGATCCGGTCCCGGATTGCAAGATTGAAAAAAGACCTGCAGCGGATTGACCGGGAGCGGGAAACTCAGCGCAAAGGTCGCGACAGCCTGTATCGGGTTGCTCTGGTGGGCTATACCAACGCCGGCAAATCAACCATCATGAACCTCCTGACGGATGCAGCGGTGCCGGTGGAAGATAAACTGTTTGCCACACTTGACACGACCATCCGGCAGTGGAAGATTGACAAATATCACAGCGTCCTGCTGAGTGATACGGTGGGCTTTATTCGTAAACTGCCGCCGAACCTGGTGGCTTCCTTTCGGAGCACCCTGCAGGAAGCGGGTGAGGCGGATTTGATTCTGAAGGTCATTGATATCAGCAATTCTGCCTGTCTGGAACACTTGAACACCGTAAATGAAATTCTGATTGAGCTAGGGCTGTTTACCATTCCGTCGCTGACCATTTTTAATAAAATAGATTGTATGGATCGGGACCTTCTCGGTATGGTTAAAAGAGACCATCCGGATGCAATCTATATTTCGGCATTGAAGCAGCTGAAGATTGGCGATCTGCGTCGGCATATTCAGACGAAACTGCGGGCGGAGGAATTGTCCTTCCATATTGAACTGCCGCTGGAAAATGTCCGCGCCATTGCGCTGGTGCGGGATCACTGTATGATAACCGGGCAGACCTTTACCGATAACCGGGTTCACTTGCGGTGTATCTGTTATAAACGGGTCTGGCAGTGGCTGCGCCAGTGGCTCGTGTCGGAAGTCGAAGTTGTTATTGATTAAGAGAAAAACCGATTGAATCTTGACATTCCTTTATCCAGCCTGTATTTTGATAGTGTTGGGAGGTAGATAGAATGAGGCAAAAAATACGCCAACCCTCAGTTGCGGGGCAATTTTACGCCGGTGACAAACAGCTTTTAAAGGCGGAAATTGACGAGTATTTGAACGATGTATCCGATCCCGGGTTGCATCCGAAACAGGTCTTCGGATTGATCTCGCCGCATGCTGGCTATCCCTGTTCGGCGCCGACGGCAGCTTATGGCTATCGGTTACTGCAGCGTTTTACTTTCAAACGGGCAGTCGTAATCGCACCCAGCCATAGCGACTATTTCGACGGGCTGTCGGTTTATGACGGCGACGGCTACGCAACACCTTTGGGAATTGTGCCAGTGGACCGGGCGTTGTGTGACCAGCTCACGGCAGCGGGTCTGCTGGTTCGATCTTCCGAGGTCGGGCATCTCCGGGAGCATGCGCTGGAGGTGCAGCTGCCCTTTTTACAAATCATTTATCCTGCTGGAATTGACCTGATTCCGGTGACGGTGGGAGTGACAGCGGCGGGTGAGCTGCAGGAATTTGCGGAGTTACTGGCACAGTTGCTGAATCCCGCCGATACGGTGATTATCGCCAGTTCGGATTTATCCCACTATTATCCCGAGGCATTTGCCCACCAGAGGGACCGGCATTTGACCGACTTGCTTGAAAAATTCGATCTTGCGGCGCTGGCGACGGGGTTTGATGATCAGAGCCTGGAAGCCTGTGGGCTTGGACCGATTCTGATCCTGATGTATTATGCCTACAAACTGGGTGCCGCCCAATGTCGGATTCTGGATTATCGTACCAGCGGTGATACCTGCGGCGACAAACTGCAGGTCGTGGGGTATACCTCGGCAGTGGTATACCGATGAGGACTAAAAGCGATTCCTTTGCGCTGATCGGCGCCAGCCGTACCGGTCTTGCCCTGGCAAGTCATTTGGAGAAATCCGGTTTTCTGCCGGCTTATTTGTGGAATCGCAGTGGGGCAAAGTTCACTGCGGTGTGTGAATTTGTCAATTTTCAGCGAGTCTCAACGAATTTAGAAGAAATACCGCAAAATATTGACTGGATCATCATCGCCGTTGCCGATGATGCGATTTGCCAGCTTGCCGGACAGATTGCTAGCCTGATGCCTGTCGGAAGAGGTATCAGGGTGTTTCATCTTTCCGGTGCCCGGGACTCCAGCCTGCTTGATGATTTAGAGAGATGTCACTTTCGGACCGGCTCTTTGCACCCGCTCATTAGTGTGCCCGATATCAGCACTGGTATCCGGATGATGGAAGGTGCCATTTTCAGTTGTGAGGGAGCTATTGCCGCCGAGCTGCAGAGGTTAGTCGAGCGAATCGGCGGAACGGGGATTCGATTACAGGCGGAAGAGAAAAGCCTGGTACACCTCTGTGCGGTATTTGTCAATAATTTCCAGACGGTGACCATTCAGGCGATTAAAAAATTGCTGAACAGCCGTGGTATTTCCCATAAGGTAGCCGTGGCGCTATTGGAAACCTTATCTCGTCAGGCGGTTGATTATGCCTGGAGAAAGCCGTTAGCCGAATCACTGACCGGTCCGATTGCGCGGGGAGATCGGGAAACGATTGATAACCACTTAAACCAGCTGGATAAATTCCCCGATTTAAAACAATTGTATCAGCAATATGTGAATTTGGCGGAAAGTCTATTAAAAGCAGAAACGGAATCGTCATGAAGAAAGTTTTTTATTTCGGGTTGATTTTGCTCTGGGCGGGCACGATTCAGGCTCAGGAACGCAAGCTGTTCTGGGACGGTTATGACTGGCGCAAAATTGATCAGATTTGTCAGGAGTATCCGGAATACAAATACTGGATTAAAAGTGCCTATCTCAGCGGATTATTCGACAGTAAACTATTTTACCAATTAAAATTCAGAGACGTTGATTTGGCAGGCGCGGATTCGGTCTTTCGCGATTTATTGGTGCCGGACAATCTGCGCTCACTGATCGCCGGGCTGGATCATTTTTATGAGGATAATACGATCCGCTATATTCCGATCCCCAGTGCTTTGATTGCCACGCTTATGATGCAGCAGCACTATCCGCAGGCGGAGATTGACCGTTATCTATGGCAGGCACGTGATTGGATTAATGAATTGATGGGGCGGGTAATCGGCGACTGATCAGTTGTCTTTGAGAATAATTTCACCACAGTTGGGGCAGACCATATAGATATTCTGCTCACCGAAGAAGCGCAAATGGGTGATCCGGTATTGGGCGTTGCCGGACATGTTCGGTCGCTGGGTCATGACCACGCTGCGGGATTTGGATTCTCCCGGACGGAGGGGGACATCATGAATCATCTGGACCTGAACCCGTTTCTTTTCGGTAATCCGGTGAGAATTGTCATAAAGGTCCAGGTAGCCGGCGACTTCGCTGATTTCACGGCTGGATGAATTATAGATTTTAATGGTCACCCGAATCATATTATTGCCTGTTTGCTGAATAATGAGGTCGCTGACTTCAACTGTCTCCTGCGCCGCGGCGCCAATCAGGAGCAGGAAAATGCCGGGGAGAATTGAATATTTTTTCATATCAGCCTCAATGGTTGCTAAAAATATATGTTAAAAAGGTTTAATATGCAAGTAGAGGCTTTTGCTTGATTGCAATTCCTTTCGTGACTAACTTTCGACAGCAATTTTTTAGGCGGAATAGGAGCTCTCGAATGATTGAAAAAGCCTTTGAATTTTTACAGTCCCGGGAGTCTGTGACGCTCTCACCGACAGCGCTCGCCAAGATTGATAAAGCCCGCCGGCTGGTGTTGGATTTTATCGGGCAGGGCAAGACGATTTACGGGATCAACACGGGATTCGGCAAATTGGCTGCGGTTAAAATCGAGCCCCACGAACTGGCGGAGCTGCAGGTGAATTTACTGTATAGCCATGCCTGCGCCGTGGGCGAACCGATCAATTCCGATATTGTCGCCCTGATGATGTGGCTGAAAATCCAGAATTTATCGCAGGGTTACAGTGGTTGTTCGCGGGCAGTTATTGAAACGCTGGTAGAACTGCTGAATAAAAAAATCTATCCTGTCGTACCGCGCCGCGGTTCCGTCGGTGCCAGTGGCGATCTGGCGCCGCTGGCGCATATGTGTCTGCCGCTGATCGGCGAAGGCGAAGTGTATTATCAGGGGAAAATTGTACCAGTGCAAGAGCTGGTGGAAAAAAAGGTTTATCAGCCCATCAGTCTGGGTCCGAAAGATGGCTTGTCGCTGATTAACGGGACTCAGTATTCCACCGCCCTGCTTCTTTACACTCTCTACCATATCAGACAAATATTTACCTTGGCGGAACTGGCGGCAGCCATGAGTGTGGAGGCGGCTCTGGCGACGGATACACCGTTTCGCAGCGAGATTCAGGATATCCGGCGGCAAAAGGGGCAGCAGATCGTGGCACAGCACATGCGGCGGTTTCTGAAGAATAGTGAAATTGTCCAGTCGCATGTCAACTGTAACAAAGTACAGGATCCTTATAGTTTTCGCTGTATCCCACAGGTGCTGGGTTCGGTCCTGGATACGATTTGGTTCGTCGAAGATATCGTGGAGCGTGAAATTCAGGCGGTGACGGACAATCCGCTGGTTTTTCCCGATCAGGGCGAGATATTATCCGGCGGCAATTTCCATGCGGAACCGCTAGCGCTGGCAGCTGATTATCTGACAATCGCCCTGACGGAATTGGGTAATATCAGCGAACGGCGGATATCCATTTTGTCCGATACCACCATGAGTGGTCTGCCCGCTTTTTTGGTGGATACCGGCGGTGTAAATTCGGGCTTTATGATCGCCCATGTAACGGTGGCGGCGCTCTGTGCGGAGAACCGGACGCTTTCGCATCCGGCAGCGGTGGAGTCAATTCCCACCTCAGCCAATCAGGAGGACCATGTCAGTATGGCGCCCAATGCCGGACTGAAACTGCTGCAGGTTCTGGAAAATATACGCCAGATCATCTGGATCGAATTTCTATCGGCAGCGCAGGGAATTGACTACCGTAAAAATTTAGCCAGCGGCGACGGGACCAAAATCGCCTACCGGAAAGTGCGCTCCCTGGTGAAACATCTTTCCAAAGACCGCCTGCTAATCGAGGATTTACGGAAAATTGACGATTTTTATAATGATGCAGAATTTCTGCGCAAGATATATTCATTGCTTAATTAACAGAAGGTCGTATTATGAAAGATAAAATTAGCCGTGACGGATTGACATTTGATGACGTGCTCCTGATTCCGGCGGAGTCCGACATTCTACCGAAGCAGGTTTCACTCAGGGCAGAACTGACGAATAATATTCATTTGAATGTTCCACTGGTCAGCGCTGCTATGGATACGGTCACCGAGGGCGACATGGCAATTGCCATTGCCCGGGAAGGGGGGATCGGGATTCTGCATAAAAATATGACGATTGACGAGCAGGTTGCAGAGGTGGACCGTGTCAAGCGTTCCGAAAGCGGGATGATTGTCAACCCAATTACCCTCTCTTCCACCAATACGCTGCGGGAGGCGCTGGATATCATGGCAAAGTATTCCATCTCGGGCATTCCGGTGGTGGATAACGGTCAATTGACCGGCATTCTGACCAACCGGGATATCCGGTTTGAGACGAATCTCGACCAGCTCATTTCGGAACGGATGACCAGTAAAAACCTGGTGACGACACCGGTGGGTACCACGCTGGAGCAGGCTGAAGAGATTTTACAGCGGCATCGCATTGAAAAGTTACTGGTGGTGGATAACGAAGGTCATTTGAAGGGGTTGATTACGGTAAAGGATATTTTGAAGAAGAAAAAATTTCCCTACGCCGTAAAAGACAGCTATGGACGTTTACGGGTCGGGGCTGCCGTCGGTGTCTCCGGTGATTATCTGGAACGCACCGAACGACTGGTAGCCGCCGATATAGACGTTCTTGTTATTGATACGGCGCATGGTCACAATGCCGATGTCATCAAGGCGGTTATTCGGATCAAAAAGCAGTTTCCGGGGGTGGATGTTATTGCCGGCAATGTCGCCACAAAAGAGGCGACTCAGGCACTGATTGACGCCGGCGCCGATGCCGTCAAGGTGGGAATTGGTCCCGGAGCGATCTGTACCACCCGGGTAATCGCCGGGGTCGGAGTGCCGCAGTTAACCGCGGTGCTGGATTGTTATGAAATTTCATACAAGGCGGGAATACCCATTATTGCTGATGGAGGTATTCGTTACTCCGGCGATATCGCCAAAGCGCTGGGTGGCGGTGCCAGTACGGTAATGCTGGGCTCGCTGCTGGCTGGTATGGACGAAAGTCCCGGTGAGACCGTCCTGTATGAAGGTCGGGTTTATAAGACCTACCGCGGGATGGGCTCGATTGCGGCGATGGCGCGGGGGAGCAAAGACCGCTATTTTCAGGATTCCGCCGAGACGAAGAAACTGGTGCCGGAGGGCATCGAGGGCATTGTGCCGTACAAAGGCGCGCTCCAGGATACGGTTCATCAGCTGATGGGTGGTTTACGAGCCGCCATGGGCTATTGTGGTGCCAAAACGATTGCTGAACTCCATCAGAAAGCAAAATTTATCCGCATCAGCTCCGCCGCAATCCAGGAGAGCCATCCGCATAATATTAAAATCAGCAAAGAGGCTCCGAACTATCGGACGGATATTTAATAATTGAATAAATGTTGGTTAGGAAAGTTTCGCAATATGAGCGGCGAGGCGGGATTTTTTATTGGCGGCGTTGTTTTTATGAATTATGCCTTTCCCGGCAATAGAATCAATGATAGAGACGGTTTCCCGGTAAAGCGGTTCCGCTTCCGTCTTGGTAGGGGCGGTTTTGACTTTTTTTATCATGGTTTTCATTAATGTCTTGTAATGTTTATTGCGCAGCCGGGCTTTTTCCGCCTGGCGAATCCGTTTTTGAACCGAAAGATTCTTGCTCATTCAACTCCTTTCAAAATTTTAAAACAATTACCTAATTTATTTATATCAATCCTGAATATCAAAGGAAAAATCAAATCTCATGCTGATTTTTATTGCTAAACTGTTTTTAAGTATTCTGAGCATTCTGCTTGGAATCATCATCCTGTTGCTGCTGATTCCGGTAGGTTTCCGGTTTCAAGGGGATTTCAGTGAAGAAGAAAAAAATTTTACTGTGACAGTTGCGCTCTTCTACGGTGTGATTCGGCTGTTTATGGACTTCGACTTTCATGTTCTCCGTTTACAGCTGGTTTTTGCGTATGTTCGCCTGACGGTATATCATAAAGCGCCGGGCGATTTGGGATCAAGAAAGTCAAAGCGGAAGGTCAAAACAGATTCAGAAAAGAGCGAGAAACCGCAGAAAGCCGGATTACATGCGACGGATTGGGTGTATCTTGCCCGGCGGCTGCTGCCCCGATTGCTGAAACCCATCCGTTTCAAAACTTTGCAGGGTGATCTCAGTCTTGGTTTTTCAAACCCGGCAACTACAGGCATGGTTTACGGTATTTATTCCATGTTGAAGTACCGGTTTCGCAATTGGGAAAAGATTACCCTGCGGGCGAATTTTGTTCAGCCGGGAATACGGGGAGAAATTTTATCCGCCGGTGTAATTTATTTGCACCAATATATTTCAATCCTTATTTTTAGCTATAAACAGTACAGGAGACTTCTGCGAAATAGAAAGGACGGTAAATAATGGTTGAAAATCTCTTGGATACCCTTTTGGGGAAATTGAAAAACCTGGTAGATTCCGAGACGGTTGTTGGCAAGCCGATAGTTGCCGGTAAGGCGACGGTGATTCCGGTAACGAAGATATCATTCGGATTCGGCGTCGGTGGCGGGAGGACCAAAGCAGACAGCGAGTCGGGCACGGGAAGCGGCGGCGGTGCGATTATTGAGCCGGTGGCGATTATTATGATTGAAGATGATGCCGTTCGGGTTCACAGTCTAAAGGATCACGGCATTGCTAAAGTGATTGAGATGGTTCCGGGAATGATTAAAAATTTCGGAAAGTCCAGAGGGTCCGGAAAAGGCAAGGGCAAAGAATAAAGCATTGAAATTGGCAATTAAACTTTTTCTTGTATTTTATTGAGTCTACACCTATTTTTCAGCGAGGATTAGATAAACATGGATATGAACGACAACGTACTGAAATCTATACCGCTGTTTGCCGATTTGAGGGATGAAATTCTGGAAAAGATTTTCAACCTGATGCAAAAGCGGGTCTATAAGCGCCATAATATGATCCTGATGGAAGAGGATATCGGCGATTCGCTCTTCATCCTGAATAAGGGCAGCGTCAAAATAACCCGTTTGAGCGACGATGGACGGGAAGTTATTCTGTCCATCCTGGGTGAGGGGGATTTTTTCGGCGAGATGTCCATCTTTGATGGTGAGAGCCGCTCTGCCAATGTGATTGCACTGGAAGATTCCGAAGTGTTTATTCTGAAGCGCGGCGATTTTCTGGACCTGCTTGAAAAACATCCCCAAATTGCGATTACACTTCTGCAGGAAATGGCGATTCGCCTGCGACGCTCAGACCAGCAGATTGAAGGATTGTCACTCAGCGATGCCGAGAGTCGGATTGCCATGAGTATTATTCGGTTTGCCGAGGATTTGGGTGTGATCCGGCAGGGGCAGGTGATTATCGAAAAGCTGCCCTTCCAGCAGGATATCGCCAATATGGCTGGAACGTCCCGGGAAACGGTTTCCAGGATGTTGAAAATGCTGGAACTGAAAGGTTGGATTGAACGGCAGGGGCGCCGGATGGTGATCACCCGCTATGACGATTTCGTCAAGGAGTTTGGATAAAATTTTCCGTTTGAAAAAATGGGAGGGGCTGTCCGGTACAGCCCTTTTTTATTGATAAAAGACTTGTTGGCAAACGGTGGTCAGAACCGTTTAGAACATTTGTCAATCGTAAAGTAGTTACCTAAATTGGGTAAAAGGGCGGAATCCTTTCATTAATCCCTGCATTTATACGGTAGGATAATTATATTTAGAGGTTATTTTAGTATTGGTAATCGAATCAATCAGGCACGGATGTGGGACGATACGGTGGACTCTGAAAAGGGCAATATGAAAGAGATGGGCTTTCTGGACCATCTCGAAGAGTTGCGCTGGCGCTTATTAAAAATACTGTTCAGCATTATTCTGTTTACGATTCTCAGCTTCCTGCTATCGGATTTTTTTATCGAGCTGCTGCTCAAACCGGCGAAGCTGCTGCAACCGGATATGAAACTGCAGGTATTGAAGGTTCAGGGTATGTTGATGCTGAAATTTGGAGTAGCGCTGGTGATGGGAATCGCCGTCTCGATTCCGGTTTTGGCTTATCAGTTCTGGGCTTTTATTGCACCGGGACTCTATCCTGATGAGAAACGCTGGGGACCCTGGCTGGTCATCAGCGTCTCATTCTTTTTTATCGTTGGTGTCGCTTTTGCCTATTATGTTTTGGCGCCCTTTGCGATTAAATTTCTCACAGCCATTGGATCACCGGATGTGGAAAAAAACATATCCATCAACTACTATGCAAAATTTGTGCTGCAGCTGCTGGTTGCCTCGGGCGTACTGTTTCTGATGCCGATAGCCTCATTTCTGCTGACGAAGATGGGTCTGCTTACGCCGGCGTTTTTACGCAAATCCTGGCGCTATGCGATTATTATCATCCTGATACTGGCAGCTTTTATTACGCCGCCCGACCCCGTTTCGATGTTATTGATGGGGATTCCGTTGCTTTTTCTTTATGAATTCAGTATTGTGGTGTCGCGGATCGCCATTCGGAAGGAGGAGAGAAAGTCCGAAGAGAGGGAGTTACAAGGTTGAAACCGGCGCTCAACATTACCGATTTGGTGCGACCGGTTCGGTCAGAATTTGTCCGATTTGAACGGGAATTTGCGGCGTCGCTCCGGTCCGATGTGGAGCTGATCAGCCAGATTGCCCGCTATATACTCAAGCAAAAGAGTAAACGCATCCGCCCGATTCTGGTGCTGCTATCCGCCAGATTATGCGGAACACCAACAGAGGCTACAATTGTGTCCGCCAGTCTGGTAGAGCTGCTCCATACGGCGACCTTGATTCATGACGATATAATTGACGAGGCGACTACCCGGCGGGGGGCGCCCTCGGTCAATGCGATCTGGCAGAATAAAATTTCGGTTTTGATGGGCGATTTTCTGTTCAGTCGGTCGCTCAGCAACATGCTGCGCTTGCGAAATTATGAAGCCCTGCAGCTTTTATCAGAAACCTCGGAAGCGCTGAGCTCCGGCGAAATCCTGCAGCTGGCGAAAAGCGCCAACGACGGGATGGACGAGAAGCTCTATTTTCGGATGATCTGGCTGAAAACCGCCTCGCTATTTGCCAGCAGCTGCAAGGTTGGGGTGTTATCGGTTAATGGCTCTGCCGCGGCGGCTGAAGCGCTGTGGAATTTCGGGAAATATCTCGGTATGGCATTTCAGATCAAAGACGACCTCTTTGATTACACCGCCAGAGAAGACAAGATCGGCAAGCCGATCGGGCGGGATTTAAAGTCTAATCTGGTGACGTTACCGCTGCTGTATGTTTTAAATAAAAAAGACCAAGCCGAAAACCGTAAAATCCGGGCGGCAATCCGTGAGGGCTTGCAACCCCGGGAGGTAGAACGAATCAACGAGCTGATTATTTCCGATGGCGGCATCCAGTACGCCGAAGCGAAATTAAAGGAAATTTCCGAGAAAGCAATTGAGCAACTCCGGCGGTTTCCGGATTCTGAAGTCAAAAAAGCATTGCAGGATTTCGTGTGGTTCAATCAAGCCCGGTCGAACTGAAATCGAGTATGATGTAGATGTGTTAGGATTATGATAAAATTCTGGTTTTTTATATATAATCTCCTAATTGTACCGGTGACATTTTCCAGTGTTCAGGTTCTGAGTCTGTTCAACAATAAAATCCGGCGCGGTGTCACTGGTCGCAAAGCTAGTTGGTACCGGGTGAAGCGTTTTCGCCAAAAATATCCCGATCAGGAGGTTTTCCTGATTCATTCGGCGTCGCTGGGTGAATTTGAACAGGCTAAGCCGGTGATCCGCGGGCTGAAAACCAATCGACCGGACGCAATGATTATTGCCAGTTTCACCTCGCCCAGCGGGTTTGAACATGCTGAGAAAATGCCCGAAGTCAGTTTAATGATCTATTTACCTTTTGACACCTATTTCAGAACCCGGCGCTTTATGCAGATTTTAAAGCCTAAAAAAATCATTTTTGTAACTTATGAGCTATGGCCGAATCTGATTATGAACGCCAAACGCCATCATATTCCCAGCTATCTGATGTCTGCCCGGATTCGGCGCAACAGCTCGAAATTTTTACCCTTTGTGAGCGGCTTTTTCAAGGAACTATATCGCTTGCTGGATTATATTTTTGCCGTTTCTGAAGAGGATAAAAATTCGGTCTACCAGCTGATCGGCAGCGTTCCGATCGGGGTTCTGAATCTTGGTGATACCCGCTATGATCAGGTAATTGAACGCGCCCGCATGACAGTGCAAATTCCAAAGATATTCGATCGTCGTTTTGTCATGGTTGCCGGAAGTATCTGGCCGCAGGATGCCCGCCATCTCGTCCCGGTGATTCGCCAGCTGCATCAGCGCTATCCGGACATTGCCTATATCATTGCACCTCACGAGCCGAACGATTATGCACTGGAAAGTTTCGAAGATCAATTCAGCGGCAACGGTCTGTCTGTCTGCCGGTACACCCATACCCAGCATTTTCCTGTCAACGAGACGATTGTGTTGATTGATAAAATCGGGATTTTAGCGGAGCTTTACCATCAGGCGCAACTGGCATTTGTGGGTGGCGGTTTTCGCGGTTCCGTGCATAACGTCATGGAACCTGCTGTAGCCGGAATTCCGGTTATTTTCGGTCCTGCCTATCACAATTCCCGGGAAGCGGAACAACTGGTTAAAACCGGCGGTGGTTTTACCTGTGGCGACGCACCGAGTCTCTATATGTTGATTTCGAAACTGATTGAAGATGAACCCTTCTATCTTCGCGCATCTCAATCAGCCCAGCAGGTTATCCTGGATAATCTGGGGGCGTCAGCCCGGACAGTCAAAGCAATATTGGAGAATGATTGAGAATCCGAATAAGCGGTCTGGACTTTCAGTATCGGAAAGGACCGTTTCTGTTTAAAAATATCAATCTGGAAATTCCTCTGGATGGACTGGTCGTGGTGACCGGTAACAGCGGTTCGGGGAAAACGACCCTTATAAAGCTGATCGCCGGATTATTGACGCCTGTTGCCGGTCAGATCAAATTTGATTTCAATGGCAAACCGGTTGACGACATTCAGTTTGGGTATCTTTTCCAGAATCCCGATGATCAAATCGTCCATTTTAATCTAGAACGAGAGTTGGCATTCAACCTGGAGAACAGAGGTATCCCGGTAGCGGAGATGCACCGGCGCGTGGAAGATTATCTGTATCGGTATGATTTAGCGGATCGCCGCAACGATTCGCCAAACCGGTTATCCGGCGGTGAAAAACAGCGTCTGGCGCTGGCAGGAATGATGATCAGTTGTCCCGGGATCATGATCCTGGATGAGCCCTGTTCCTTTCTCGACAGCCCTGCTCAGGTTCGGCTCTATAAACAGATTGCAGCTCTCCGGAAAGAGGGCGTCAGCGTTATCTGGGTCAGTAAGGAGGACCACGAAATCAGGCTGGCGGATTATGTTATCGAGTTGGATAGCGGAGAGGTCTCCTGGTCTGGGCAATCCGACGAATATCTGAAAAGGTTTGAAAATAGCCATGCTGCCTGAAATATCACTGACCATCCGGAATCTTGAGTTTCGCTTTGATAAAGCCGACTCTTTTCGCTTGTGGATTGATCAACTGGATCACTCTTTTTGTGGTATTCTCGGGTTGCACGGGCTGTCAGGCTCAGGCAAGACCAGTTTTAGCAAATTGCTGTGCGGGCTCTTGAAACCGAGCGCCGGAACGATTGCCCTTTCGATGAATTCAGGGGCAACGTTGCCCAGGGTCGGCTATGCGCCCCAATTTCCCGAGCGAATTCTTCTGGGAGTCCAGATTGGTGATACGGTCCGGCAGATTGCTTCCCTGAAGCGGCGGGAACCTGATTTAATTACCTTGATACAAAAATACCTGCAGTGCTTTTCACTGGATTTTGAGCGTATTAAAAATCGCAGCGGCTATGAACTGAGCGGCGGTGAATTGCGGCGCCTGGCGCTCGCCCTGAGCCTTTCGTTAGCGCCGGATTTACTGATTTTAGATGAACCGACTGTGGGACTGGGGCGCAGGGGCAAAGCCCAGCTCTTTTCGATTTTGGAGAATTTTCAGAATGATCATCAGATCATAATTGTGTCCCATGATTTTAAATTAATTCGTCAAATTTGCCGCCATTATTGGATATTACATGAAGGGAATCTTATATTTAACGGCGATGATGAGACACTGCGCTCTTTTCCGGACATTATTGAGCAGGTTGGCATCAATTCTTTGGAGAAATATTTTTCACAATAACTGAAGGAGCAGAATTTCATTGAAGAACAGGGTTCGTGCAAAATATGAAGTCATGCATCCCGACAAGGTTGTAACGTTATCCAATGTTATTTCCATTATCCGGGCTTTTTTATCGGTGCCGATCATTTACTTTTTAAAAGAGGGGCGGGGCGATATTGCCTTTATTTTCATTGTAATTGCGATTGTATCCGATAGCCTGGATGGCTGGCTGGCTCGGATCAGCAATGAGATCACCGATCTCGGTAAAATTCTCGATCCCTTTGCCGATAAGGTTGTCATATTCAGTGTCATGCTGTTTCTATTGCAATCGGATCGTTTGCCGCTCGGTTACTTTCTGCTCCTGGCGGTCCGGGACCTGTCAATTGCCCTGGTCGGTATCTATATGATGAACAACCTGAAAATCACCCCCTATGCCAATAAGCTCGGCAAGATTTCGATTGTATTCACATCGGCAACGATATTGGCGTTCATCTACGCCGATGTTGTGGAACCCTGGGTTACCCCGCTTATGTGGGTGTCCGTCTGCCTGATAGTAATGTCCTGGCTCCACTACGCCTACACTTTTACAACGAAAATTATCAACCGGAAGAGCAAGCCGGTTGCCGGAAAGACGGATCAATTGAAACGTGGACTGCGTAAAACCGAGCGCGGGATTGCTACCCGGATTCCGCTGTTTGGGAAGTTTTTTCGCCTTGATGCGGATTTGCTGACGGAAATTGAAGAGACGCTGCTGGCAGCCGATTTGGGAGTGGAGCTGACCGAGGTTTTAATTGATCGCCTGAAAAAGGTCAACCGGAAGGAATCGGCGCGTCTTGCAGAAATTCTGAAAAGTGAGATCAGGGCGTTGGTTGATACGCGTGAATTTTCCGACGATGGCAACGTCAGACCGCGGGTCATTCTGTTCGTCGGAGTCAATGGTACCGGAAAAACCACGAGCATTGGAAAACTGGCGTATTATTATCGAAAGCAGGGGAAAAAGGTACTGCTGGCGGCAGCGGATACCTTTCGGGCGGCGGCGTATGATCAGTTGAAGGTCTGGGCTGAGCGCGCCGAAGTGGATTTTATGGGTAACCCAAAGGGCAAGGACCCCTCTGCTGTGGCATTTGACGCCGTCAAATCGGCGCTGGCGAAAGAGCACGACATGGTCCTGATTGATACCGCCGGACGACTGCATACCCGGTCCAATCTGATGGAAGAGCTGGCTAAAATTAAGCGGGTAATCGGCAAGCTGCTGCCCGGCGCTCCGCAGGATGTCTGGCTGGTCCTGGATGCAAACACCGGTCAGAACGGCATTATCCAGGCACAGGAATTTATGAACGCCGTGGGTGTTACGGGCATTATTCTGAATAAACTGGACGGAACGGCAAAAGGCGGCGTGGTCCTGGCTATTCATCATAAACTAGCCATCCCGATCCGCTACCTCGGTGTGGGCGAAAAAATCGAAGACATTGTGGAGTTTGAACCGGAAATATTTATCAATGCCCTGTTAGAAGTAGCGGATTAATGATAAACTACCAATGATAAAGACCTTCTCTATTATATCGCTGGGCTGTCCGAAGAATACCGTTGATTCGGAAGTCCTGAAAGGACAGCTGGAGCAATTGGAGCTGCGGTACGATTCCAATCCCGGCAATGCCGATCTGATCATAATCAACACCTGCGGATTCATCGAATCAGCCCGGGAAGAGTCAGTGGATACGATTTTGGAAACGCTGGAGTTGAAAAAGGGTGATCCCGGGAAAAAGGTCATCATCAGCGGGTGCCTTGCCCAGCGCTATCCCGAACAGTTGCGGGCGGAACTGCCGGAATTGGACGGGATATTCGGAGTTGAATCAGCCGCAGAGATTGTTAAAAAAATTTGCGGCTCTGCTGAATCCTGTGATGATGTGGAGCGGATTCGCGCTCTGCTGACACCGGCTCATACCGCCTACCTGAAAATTGCGGAAGGCTGTGATAATCGTTGCAGCTTCTGCTCAATACCCTTGATGCGGGGCAAGCAGCGCAGCCGGACGATAGACAGCCTTTTGAGGGAAGCGGCTTATCTGCATGAGAAAGGGGTGCGAGAACTGATTTTAATCGCTCAGGACCTGACCCGCTACGGATCAGACCTGAATCCCCGAACAGATTTGTACGAACTGCTGGATGAACTGCTGGCGGCACGGCTTTTTCCCTGGGTGCGGTTGCTATATGCCAATCCTGATTTCTGGCAGCTCAAGATCAACAGACTCTTTCAGAAATATGCCGAAATTTGCCCCTATCTCGACATTCCGGTTCAACACATCGCGCCCCGGATTCTGAAATTGATGGATCGGGGCGACAATCCGGAGCAGATCAGGGCAACGCTGATGCAATTGCGGAGGGATGTCCCGAACATAGCGTTAAGAACCGCGGTCATGGTGGGCTTTCCGTCGGAAACGGCGGGCGATTTTAACGAATTACTAAATTTTATTGAGGAGCAGCGCTTCGAGCGGCTGGGTGTTTTCACCTACTCGCCGGAAGAGGATACCCGGGCGGTCACCATACCGGACGATGTTCCCGAAGGGGAAAAGGAGCGCCGCAAAGATATCGTCATGCAGCTGCAATGGAACATTGCTCAGGAATTTGCCATGTTGAAAGTCGGGCAGACAGTTGAGGTTTTGATTGAAGAAGAAAATGAGGCTGGTTATGTCGGTCGCAGCCGCTGGGATGCGCCGGAAATTGACGGGATTGTCAAGGTCAAATCGGAACAGCCGCTGGAAAAGGGTGGAATTTATCCGGTGAATGTCGTGGATGTGGATGGTATTGATCTAATCGCTCAAACAGACTATTAGACCGGACGCTTGACTTTCGCAGTTTCCGGCAATAATTTTGACTTTCACAATTGATAGAATTGGGAGCATAATATGAAAGCATTAATCACTGCTGGCGGACATGGGACCCGACTCAGGCCGATCACGCATACCCAGAACAAACATCTGATTCCCATCGCTAACAAACCGATCCTGAGCTATGCACTGGATTATGTCAGGGAAGCCGGGATTCGCGAGGTGGGCATTATCACCAATCAGGAGGGCAGCGAAGTCCGCGACATGTACGGAACCGGGAAGAAAATAGGACTTTCGATTACCTATATTCCGCAGGAAAAGCCGGCGGGATTGGCAGATTGTGTCCGGATTGCCGAGTCCTTTATCGGTGGTGAACCCTTTGTCTTTTATCTGGGTGACAATATAATCGTGGGCGGGATTAAGCGTTTTATCAGTGAATTTTATACCAATAAATCCAACTGCCACCTGGTTCTGGCAAAGGTTCCCGACCCCGAACGCTTCGGCGTACCGGAAATCAAAGCCAACCGAATTGTCCGCATCGAGGAAAAACCCAAAAAGCCCAAAAGCGACTATGCCGTGACAGGCATCTATATTTATGACAGCAGTATTTTTAAAGCCGTTAATGCCATTAAACCCAGTGCGCGGGGCGAGCTGGAGATTTCCGACGCTCACCAATATTTGATTGATAAGGGACTGACTATCACTTTCTCTGAAATCACCGGCTGGTGGAAGGACACGGGCAAACCTAATGATCTGCTGGAAGCAAATCGCCTGGTGCTGGATAACATCACCACCCAAATTAAAGGCAAAGTGGACAAGCAGAGTCAGGTTTTCGGGCGGGTCGTTATCGAAAAGGGATGTGAAATTCTGAACAGCAATGTCCGTGGACCGGTCATTATCGGCAAGGGTACCAGGATCATCAACTCATACATCGGTCCGTATACTTCGATCGAACGCAACTGTGTCATCAGGGATTCTGAAGTGGAATACAGTATTATTTCCGAAGAATGTCAGATTTTGGATCAAAAGATCCGTATCGAGGCGAGTCTGCTCGGCAAGAGTGTCCAGATCATCGAAGCCAAATCCAAACCCTATACAAACCGGTTAATCGTTGGTGATCAGAGCATTGTAGAAATTCGCTGATTTTGATTAAGACAGTCAATTTTCGAACCCTGGGCTGCCGGCTGAATCATGCCGAATCTGATGCCCTCCAGTTTGAGCTGCAACAGAGAGGTTATTTGATTGTCGGTAGAAAACAAACCGCCGATCTGACCATAATCAACTCCTGTGCGGTGACCCGGCAGGCGGAAGCCAAGACCCGCGGCGCCGTTGCCGCCGCCCGGCGTATTTCTCCCCGGGGAAAAATTGCCGTAATCGGCTGCTACGTGCAGCTGGACCCGGCGACGGTGGCAGGATTGGACGGTGTTAATCTGGTGCTGGATAATTCTGAAAAGTACCGGCTTCTGAATTACATTGATCAACTGGAACAGGAGCGATGCAGCATTCACGTTGCCAGCACGATTGAGGAGAACACCTTTTCGCCGGCAGGAATTATTGCTAAAGGATCGGGTACCCGGGCGCACTTGAAGATTCAGGACGGCTGTGATTATCGCTGTGTCTACTGTATTGTCCCGTTTCTGAGGGGACCGTCCCGCGGGCGGGATTTTCACGCCTGCATTGCTGAGGCGGTCAGGTTGAAGGAACAGGGATTTCGAGAAATCGTCCTGACGGGTGTAAATCTTGGGAGCTACCGGAACGGTGCATACGGTCTTGACGATTTGGTTGCAGCCCTTCTGCAAGAAAGCAGCATTGAACGGTTGCGGCTTAGTTCAATTGAGCCGGACCTGGTTTCCGACCGCCTGATAGAGATGATGCAGACAGAATCGCGCCTCTGCCGGCACCTTCATATTCCACTGCAGCACGGGTCGGATGCAATTTTACATCGGATGGGACGACGTTACAGAACAGCCCGATTTATTGAACTGGCAGGAAAAATCACTCAAAAGATTCCGTCGGTCTGCATCGGTACTGACGTGATGGTCGGTTTTCCGGGTGAAGACGAGACCTGTTTCAGGGAAATGGTAGGACTTCTGGAACGGCTGCCCATTGCCTACTTGCACGTCTTCCGCTATTCTCCCCGCCCGGGTACCGCCGCCGCCCGACTGGAAGATTCTGTGCCGGACAAGGTGAAAAAGGAGCGGTCGGTCTGGTTGCGTGAACTGGGCGAGCGTAAGCGGCATCACTTTCTGCGCCGGTTTATCGGTCAGGATTTAGCCGTTTTATATGAAAAGAAAACGAAATTGGGGCTTTACCGGGGACTTTCTGATAATTATATTACAGTCAATGTCAAATCCGATCCACAGATTATCAATCAAATCAAAACCGCCCGGGTGACGCATATTCAGGCGGCGGAGGCTTTTGGAGAATTAATTGACGGGTAAGACCACCTATTTTATCGGCATTGCAGGGAATATCGGCGTGGGCAAGACGACCATGACCGATATTATTGCTGATCGCTTCGGTTGGCAGCCCTATTATGAATCGGTGATTGACAACCCCTATCTGGAAGATTTTTATGAGGATATGAAGCGCTGGAGTTTCAACCTGCAGATCTATTTTCTGTCGCACCGTTTCCGCACCCATAAAATGATGACCGAGAGCGGATTTTCGGCGGTTCAGGACCGCACGATCTATGAGGATGTGGAAATTTTTGCCCGGAATCTCCATGAAATGGGCGATATGTCAAAAAGGGATTGGGAAAATTACTGCGCCCTGTTTGAAATTATGACCTCTTATTTAAAAAAGCCCGACCTGATTCTCTACCTGCGAGCTAGTGTGGACACTCTGTTGACGCGCATAAAAAAACGCTCCCGGGGTTTTGAATCAAACATTTCGCCCGAGTACATCTATCGTCTGAATATTTCCTATGAGCGCTGGATCAAACGGATTCAGGGAGAATTTCCGGTTAAAATCCTGGAGACTGACAATTTTAATATTTTTGAAGATACCAGGCAGCTGGAAGAATTGCTCCGGGATATCCGGCGATTTTGTCCGGAATGCGAATAATTTTCCGCAATCCTTTCGTTGATTGTTTTTCGTCTCAATAATGAATAAATTCAGAGGCTATTTTAATTTGATTGGACAATACGGAATTGAGAAAAATTGCAGTGTTTGCATCGGGACGCGGGTCCAATTTTGAGGCGGTTTTAAAAGGGATCAAGTCGGGAAAGATCGCTGCTGAGATCGTTTGTGTCATCAGTGACCATGCCCGCCCCCCGGTTTTTGATATCGCCCGGAAGAACCGGATACCCACGCACTGGGTTAACCGGAAACAGTTTTCGGACGCTGCCGATTATGTCGGTTTTCTTCTGAATCTGCTGGCGTCTTATGAAGTGGACCTGATTCTGTTAGCCGGATATTTGAAACTGATCCCGGCACCGGTGGTGGAGCGGTTTCGGTATTCAATCATCAATATTCATCCGGCATTGCTGCCCAATTTTGGCGGCAAGGGTTTCTATGGTGAAAGGGTGCACCGGGCAGTAATTGAGTCGGGGGTTAAGGTCACCGGCGTGACCATTCATTTTGTTGATGAGCATTACGATCGGGGCGCCGTTATTGTTCAGGAGCAGGTGCCGGTTTTGGAAGGTGATACGCCGGAGACGCTGGCGCCGCGGGTTTTAACCGTTGAACACCGTCTGTTACCCGAAGTGGTCGGTGCCTATTGTGCCGGCAGGATTAATGTTATAAACGGGAAAGTAGTTTGGGAAAAATGAGCAATTTTACGATAAAGCGCGCGATTTTGAGTGTCTGGGACAAGACCGGGATAGTACCGCTGGCAAAGAAACTCGAAGACAGCCAGGTGGAGATCTACAGCACCGGAGGAACCTATCGAACCCTGAATGACAACGGCATAGTAGTAAAGAAAATCGAGGATCTGACCGACTTTCCGGAGATTATGAATGGTCGGGTCAAGACCCTGCATCCGCTGATTTATGCGGGGATTCTGGGTGATAGCCGCAAGCGCAGTCACCGGGAGGATTTGCACCGGGTCGGCGGGCTTGGCTTTCAGCTGGTGGTGGTTAATCTGTACCCCTTTTCCGAGACTTATCGGGCAGGTGATAAAACGGACCCCGAAATCATCGAAATGATTGACATCGGCGGTCCCGGCATGCTGCGGGCAGCCTCGAAAAATTATCACAGTGTTGTCGTATTGTCGCACCCTTCGCAGTATGTGGAGTTTGAGAAACGGTTTGAAGCCGGAGAGATAGATGAGCCTTATCGGCGCGTGCTGGCGCGGGATGTGTTTCGGCTGACCAGTAATTACGATACTGAGATTGCCAGCTACTTTTTCGGACAGTCCGGAGGCTTGCCCGGTTTTTGGGCGCCCCATTATCATAAAGTGCGGGAGCTGCGTTACGGCGAAAATCCGGATCAGCAAGCGGCGCTGTACAATCCTGAGTCGGCGCCGGAGGACATGCCTTTTATCCAGTTGCAGGGTAAGGAGATATCTTTTAATAATTACATAGACTGTCTGGCGGCTTATCGGGTCAGCTCCGGATTTTGCACGGATCGGATTGTTTGTGTCAATCTGAAACATACCAATCCCTGCGGATTTGGTGTGGCTGATTCAGCCCTAGCGGCTTATCGGCGGGCGGTCAAGACTGATCCTGTGAGTTATTATGGCGGTATTGTCGGTGTCAATGTGCCGGTGGATCGGGAGCTAGCGGAGGAGTTTACGAAAAGTTTTCTGGAGTGTATTATCGCGCCGGAGTATACGCCGGCAGCGCTGGAGATATTGAGCAAGCGTAAAAACCTGCGACTGTTGATCCCCAATGCAGAATATTTGGACTTTCCCTATGATACCAGGGCTTACGGCGCAGGGTTACTGGTTCAGGAGATTCAGGATTCACACGATGATGAAAAGCAGTGGAAGCAGGTGACCAAAGCGGGTCCCAATCAGGCATCTTACCAGGCGTTGCAAATCGGCTGGCACGTGGTGAAGCATGTTAAGTCCAATGCTGTCGTGCTGGCGGACGGGGATGGAACGATCGGCGTGGGTGCCGGGCAGATGTCCCGGGTGGACTCATTGAAAATTGCCATCCGCAAAGCCGGCGAAGCGGGGCTGACACTGAAAAATGTAATCATCGCATCTGACGCCTTTTTCCCGTTTCGGGATTCTGTTGATTTGGCGGCAGAACATGGGATTGCCGGTATAATTCAACCCGGGGGTAGTATCCGGGATGACGAGGTCATTAAAGCCTGCAACGAACATGGTATGTTCATGCTGTTTACACATAAACGCGTTTTTAAACATTAATTATTGGAGCAACTATGGGATTCTCGTTTTTTCACTTTTTCGGCGGTGATATCGCGATTGATCTGGGTACTGCGAATACCCTGATTTATATGAAGGGTAAGGGAATCCTTCTGGATGAACCGAGCATTGTCGCCCGCTCAACCCACGACGGGGAGGTTTTGGCGGTGGGCAGTGATGCCAAAGAGATGCTCGGGAAAACCCACCGAGATATTACGACGATACGTCCTCTGAAAGATGGGGTTATTGCGGATTTTGAAATGACCGACGCTATGATCCGCGGCTTTATTTGGAAAATCAATATGAGCCGGATTGCCCGACCGCGAATCGTGATCTGTATTCCATCGGGTATCACCGAGGTGGAAAAACGGGCTGTGCGGGATTCGGCTGATCGCGCCAACGCCCGGGAGGTCTACCTGGTGGAAGAGCCCGTTGCTGCAGCAATCGGGATCGGGATTGATATTTCAAAACCGGTAGGTAATATCATCGTTGATATCGGCGGTGGTACGACCGAGATCGCCGTCATTGCCCTGAACGGAATTGTGACCAAGCAGGCAATTCGGGTCGCCGGTGACGAAATGGACGACGCCATTATTCAGTATTTCAAAGCGGAACACAACCTGCTGATCGGTGAACGAACCGCCGAGTGGATCAAATGCACAGTCGGTTCGGCTATGCCGATTAACGACACCACAATTTCCGTTAAGGGTCGCAGTCTGGTAGCCGGTATTCCCAAGACAATCGAAGTGTCGTCCGTTGAAATCCGGGAGTGCCTCAAGGATACTATTGATCTGATTGTGCAGGCTATCAAGCAGGCGTTGGAGATGACCCCGCCGGAATTGTCTTCCGATATTCTTGATCGTGGCATTATACTTACCGGTGGGGGCGCCCAGTTAAAGGGTCTGGATCAGCGAATCCGGGTGGAGACCGATCTGCCGGTCAATGTTGCCGAGGAACCCCTGCTTTCCGTCGTCAAAGGAACCGGACTCATCATTGAAGATATTGACAAATATAAAGAAGTCCTAGTGTAGTATTGATGTGGCGTAAAATCGTAATTTTTCTCTTTGATTATCATGATTATCTGTTGCTGATTCTGCTCGTCATTTTGTCATTTTCCATCCTTTTTTTAAACGAGGTGCCTGAAATGAGGTCGCTGCAGGGCGAAGTCGCCGATCTGTTTGCCTTTATCCATTATCCCGGCATCTGGCTCAATGATTTGTCCGGTTTGTTACAGGAAAATGAAATGTTGCGGCAGGAAAATATGCAACTGAAACTACAGAACATCGAGTTTATGGAAGCCTACCGGGAAAACTGGCGGCTGAAACGGTTGCTGGGATTTATGGACAGTACCGCCTATACCATCGTTCCTGCGAAAGTGATAAACCGGGGCACTTCGCCAGTTGCCAATTCGATCCTGCTCAATGTGGGCAAAAAACTGGGAATCGCCCCCAATCAGGCAGTCATCAGTACAAAGGGTATTATCGGTAAAACAATTGCCGTCGGGGATCGTACGGCGCAGTGCCAGGTGTTCAGCGATGTCAATTTTCGGCTGAGTGTCAAATTTCAAAATTCCCGGGTTCTGGGTCTCGTGATGTGGCAGGCGAACGGCATGGCGATTGCCCGGGAGATTCCTCTGACCGCCGAGATACATCCAGGGGAATTGGTCCTGACATCGGGCTACAGCGAAATCTATCCGCCTAATATTGTCGTCGGTGAAGTGGTGGAGGTTCAACGGGTCGAAAATGAGCCTTATCAATCGGCGGTTATCCGCTCTTATGCCAATCTAAATACTGTTGAAGAGGTTTTTGTAATCATTTCCTATTGATGAAGAAGGTACCCCTATTTTTTGGTTTTAGTTTACTGGCTGTGTTGTTGCAGCTGATTGTTGCGCCCTGGTTGACCATTCAGGGCATCAAACCGGATTTTCCATTGGTGCTAATCCTGTTTGTAGCCATATTATTCGGGCGGGTTTATGGTCAGCTGTATGGGTTTGGATTTGGATTGATTGTTGACCTGATTGGGATGGGCTCTTTTCTGGGGCTGTCCGCTTTGGCAAAAACCATTGCCGGTTTTCTGGCGGGCTACCTGAAAGATAAACGCAGCCGGTTAAACGGTTTTACCTTTTACACTTTTGTCTGCTTCATAATTTTTATCCACTATCTTGTCTTTTTTCTGATTAATTTTCACTCTGCAGAATACCCGGTTCAGTTCATCGTCTTCCGCTATATTCTGCCGGATACCCTGTATACTGCGGTCTTTTTTATCGTATCCGATTACATTTTTTCCATCGAAAAAATTTAACCATGTTTTATGTAAAAAATAATGTCACTTCGCTGCATCGTAATCTGTTGATTGCAACGGTATTTGCGCTGTTTATCGTTTTGGGATTCAGACTGTATCAATTGCAGATTGTGGAATATAGCCGGTTTGCGGGAATCGCCGAAGCCAATCAGATTCGGGTGGTTACAAAGGAGGCGCCGCGGGGATTAATCTATGATCGCAACGGTCAGATCATCGTTGAAAATAAATCGCAGTACAACCTGAACATTATTCCTTATGAGACGGTAAAAAACGATTCGGTCTTCCGCTTGCTAAGCAGGATTACCGGCATTTCAGAATCCGAAATCCGCCAGCGGGTTCAGAAAAATTACCGGGGACTTTTTTTGCCTGCCAGAGTTGCTACCGATATTGATTTTAAAATGTTGACCGAGATTGAAGAGCGGCGACTGGAGCTGCCCGGAGTGCTCTATTCGCTGGAGTCAGTCCGATCCTTTCCCGGTCCGGCGAATCTCAGTCACGTGTTGGGTTATTTACGGGAAATTGACAAAGAAGATTTGCGAATGATTAAGGATTATGGCTATCACGCTGGTGATCTGATTGGCTGGAACGGTGTCGAACGGGAATACGAGAATATTTTACACGGGCAAAAGGGTTTTGAGTATGTGCAGGTCAATGTCTTCGGTCAGGAAGTCGGAAAGGTCCAAGATGAGCGCAGCGTTAAGCCCCGGTTCGGGAACGACCTGTATCTGACAGTTGACATCGGTCTGCAGGATTATACTGAAAAACTACTGGCAGGGAAAAAGGGCGCGGCAATCGTTATGGATGCTGAATCCGGAGAAATTCTGGCAATGACCAGTAAGCCCGATTACTCACCCGAACTGTTTTCCGGTATTGTGGAATCCGGTGTCTGGAGCAGACTGCTCAACGATGCCGACCGCCCACTCTATAACCGGGCGATGCAGGGAACTTATCCGGCGGGGTCAACTTTTAAAATCGTAGCGGTATTTGCCTCTCTGCAAAATAGTATTCTCAATCCGGATGCGCTGATTCGCTGTCAGGGAGTCTACCGCCTGGGCAGGCGGGAATTCAAATGCTGGAAAACCGGCGGGCATGGTCGGATGAATCTCTTTGATGCAATTGTGAATTCGTGTAACGTCTATTTTTATAATCTTATCCGGAAAATGGATCTTGATCTGTGGGCTGATTATGCCAGAAAATTCCACTTCGGCGCCTTTACCAATGTTGATCTATACGGTGAATCGCAGGGCGTGGTCCCGGATGAAGCCTTTTTGAACAAGAAATACGGGCTCGGCGGATGGACTGAGGGCAATAAATTGAATCTGGTAATCGGTCAGGGCGATCTGTTGGTCACACCGTTGCAGATGGTTCGTTTCGCCGGGACACTGGCAACCCATGGCAAAGTAGTGACGCCCCATTTCGGATTGAGGTATCTGGATTGTCAAACCAATCGTTTTCAGACATTTGTCTTTACCAATCCCGATTCCGTCAGTGGTATTTCGGCAGCCCACTGGGATTTTGTCGAAAAGGCGATGTATGACGTTGTCAATTCCAAAAACGGTACCGGGCGGGCGGCGCGGGTCCGTGACCTGGATGTCTATGGTAAAACCGGCACGGCGCAGAATCCCCACGGAGAAGACCATTCCTGGTTTATCGGGTATTCAAAAAGAGACAGCCAGATTCTGGCTGTGACGGTTCTGATCGAGCATGGCGGTTCAGGCGGTGGGGAAGCAGCCGTTGCCGCCGGACGGATCCTGAACTACTGCAAGAAAAACCTTGTCCCCACACCGGCTCAGACGGAGATAGCAACCCGATGAAAAAACCGGTTCAGATCGGCAGATCCATATCGAGCAGCAACTTTTTAATTGCTTTTACCGTACTGCTGTTATGCATCGCCGGTCTGCTGGCACTGTACAGCGCCTCCCTGCACGTTGACGCCCCGTTTTTTAAAAAGGTTATAGGGAAGCAGCTGCTTTGGATGATTCTTGGAATGGTCACCATGTCGGGGATTTCCGTGATTCAGAAGAAGTTACTGTTTGACGGTGCCTATATTTATTACTGGCTCGGTATTGCCCTGATAATCCTACCCTATTTGATGGGTGATTCAGTGACGGGAACCAGCCGCTGGTTTGTGCTAGGACCGATACATTTTCAGCCCTCGGAATTTATGAAAATTCTGGTGATTATCACCGTTGCCCGCTATCTGTCCGGTAGCGATCTGATTATTTCGGATTTCAGGTCGCTGATCATACCCCTGCTATTGGTGCTGCTGCCAATGGGAATAGTCATCAAGCAGCCGGATTTGGGGACGGCAGTCATCTATTTTTTTCTGGTTTTTCCCATGCTTTTCTGGGCGGGCGCCCGCCCTTATCACCTCTTTTTAATCGTGGCACCAATTCTCAGTATCGTGACGGCATTTAACTTTTATAGTTTTTTTATCTGGGTACTGATCCTGATTCTGGCGCTCTATCTTGGCAAGGAAAAAATCTGGATCGCCGTCGTCCTGTTTGTGTTCAATTTGTCTTTGGGGTTTCTGACCCCGGTCTTATGGAATCGCTTAAAACCTTACCAGCAAAACCGTATTATGACCCTGTTCAACGTGGACATTGATCCCCAGGGTTCGGGCTATCAGGTTATTCAGTCACAGGTGGCAATCGGCTCCGGCGGTCTGTTTGGAAAGGGGATCGGCAACGGTACCCAGACGCATTTGAAATTTTTGCCTAAACAGCACAACGATTTCATTTTTTCTGTCGTGGGAGAGGAGTACGGTTTCGCCGGCGTGATGCTGGTGCTGCTGCTGTTTTTTACCCTCATAATTTTGTTGATTAATGTCGCCTATCGTTTGCGGGATCGCTTCAGTTCGCTGGTGGTGATCGGGTTTGCCAGTGTTTTTCTGTATCATGTGGTAATCAATATCGGCATGACGGTTGGCCTGCTGCCGGTCACCGGATTGCCATTGCCCTTTCTAAGTTACGGTGGCTCATTTATCATCAGCTGTTTCATAATGATCGGGATCGTCTTCAATATCAGCCTGGAACGCCGTCGGTAAGTGACTGCAAAAATATAAATTACCATTTGTTTTTTTTACCGAATTTCGTAGCTTTACCCACTGGATTTTAGGTCCAATTTTATTTAGAAGAATAATTATGAAAAACAAAAAATCGCTTTTAAGTATTGTGTCCATCGGAGTCGCGGGTCTGCTCATACTGGCATTGGCAGAAGGCTTGAATGCGAAACCCAGATCGAGCGCTACCGAGCCCAGCGAACAGCTCCTTGAACTGCAAAACCGGGTGGACAGTATCGAAGAACAACTAAAAAAAACGATCGGGATAGTGAACAGGCTTTCCGAAAAGGTGCGCGCGCTGAGTGAGCCGGTCAAGCAGCCGGATAGCGATGTAGCCCGGTTGAATCGCCTGGACAGTACCTTGCAGGTGCTCGAATCGGCGACGGCGGCGCTCAGCAATGAGCTGGTGCGAATCCAGCGGCAGGTTACCCAAAATGCCCGGCGGGCAAGCTACACGGATAGTATCAACTTTGAAATTCTGTCCCAACTGGTGATTCTGGAAAACCGGATCGTGTCGCTGGGGGCGATTTTAAATGAGAAAAAAGCGGTTACCGAGGCGAAGCTGTCAGCTGAACCCTACAGCACCGAGGGCGATTATCGTGATCGCTATCTGCAGGCTCTGACCAGCTACCAGAATGGTGATCATGAAACGGCGATTCAGCTGTTTCGCCAGCTTTTAAATGAGGATAAATATCATGAACTAGCCGACAATGCCCAATACTGGATCGGGGAATGTTTTTACTCGATGAAACAATACCGACGCGCAATCGTTGAATTCGAAAAAGTGTTTGCATTCAAGAACAGTAACAAAGAGGATGACGCACAATTTAAACTCGGATTATGCTATGCTGCAATGGGCGAGCGCAATAAGGCGATTGACGAGTTTCAGCGGTTGATTGATTATTATCCCCAGAGTGAATATGTAAATAACGCCAAGCAATTTATGAAACAGAGCCATGATTAAAAGAATATATTTTTTAACGTCCGAAATCGTACCCTTTGCTGAAAGTTATCAGCTGGCAACTTTTTCGAAAGAGATTCCCATTGTTTTCAATGAGCGCAAATATGACTTTCGCCTGATGATGCCGAAATATTCCTTTATCAGCGAACGGCGCTATATTTTACGGGAGGTCATCCGCCTGCGAGAGATGGACCTGACCTTTCTGAACCAGCCAGTCAAAGCCAGCGTCAAGTCGGCGTTTATACCCAATACCAAGGTCCAGGTCTATTTTCTGGAGCACGATGATTTTTATACCAATGAACCGCTGGAATTGTATCGGGAATCCGATGGTGAACATAACCGCAACGTGTTACGCTTCAGTTATTTTGCCGCCGCTGCCCTGACGACGCTGAACTATTTGCGCTGGAAGCCGGAGGTTATCATCCTGAATGACTGGCAGATGAGCCTCATTCCGCTGATGATCAAATCGGGAATTTTGGAAACTACTTATTTCAATGATGTCAAGATTCTGCAGATTCTGCTTTCAAAGAATAGCCTGTCAAAATATCGGGTTGCCGACTATGAACAGGTGGGATTGACAAAGCTGGATCAGGATTTAATTGAAAAGAATAAAAAAATTGATTGTGCTGCCGCGGCGCATCGGCTCAGCAATCACACTCTTTTGATCAATACCGAAGATAATAATGTGGAGAAATTGTATCTGGCTGATCCGGTATTTAAAAACCTCATTGGACAGGACCGATCGAAAGTTTCGACTTTTAACCTCTTAAACGAAGCGCCGGAAGAGTGGCAAAATTTAGCCGATGAAATTATTAAAATCGTGGATCAGTTATAAATCCGGCGGACGTCTGTCGGGATGTCTAAAAATACCGGGACGCACACCACACAAATTAAACGCCTGTAAAGTCGCCTTGCTGGCAGCCGGAATGATTTTGGCGGCTTGCGAGGAAAAAATTCCGACGATTCAGAATCAGCCGGAATCTTTTTTTAACAGACAGTCGCTGACCATACCGGCGGATTCAATCCGATTCGCCCAGGGTATCGTCCAGCCGAGCATTGGTCAGTCTGCCGTACTGTTTGTGGGCGACGATGAAAATGTGCGCACCGATGCTCTGATGAAATTCGGGAATGTAGGTTATTTTCTACCCGATTCAATTGATCAATTTTTATCGGCGCAGCTGATCTTGTACAGTGTAAACCAGTACCGCCTCGACGGTCTCCCGCCTGAAAATTTGAATATTGGTTTGTATCAGCTGCTGAATGACGGCATTGATCCATGGACGGAAGACAGCAGTTATGCCGGCAATTTTAACATTGAGGATTACACCCTTTCCTTAATAACGGAATTTTCCTATCCCGCTTCCGGTACTGATACGGTTCGGATCGCCCTGAATCCCACCCTGATTGCCGGCTGGTATGACGGGAGCAATAGTGATTATTCGCTGGTCTTCAGACCGGCGGATACGACGATTGCCGCAATTCAGGGGTTTTATTCTGTCGAGGCTGCAACCTATCCCCGGATCAGTGTAGAATACGTCATTGAGAGCGATACGAGTGTCAGTTCGATTTTACCCACTGAGGATTTGTCGCTCATCCGGTTCAAGAAAATGCTTGATCCCGCTACCCGGTTTAACGTGAGTTCCGGACGCGCCAGTTACTGTTTGCTGAGATTTGATTTTGAAAATCTGCTGACCGATGATAATACGATTATCGCCCGGGCAGACCTGAAATTGAAAATCGATCGCCACCAGACGCAGAATTACAGGGAGCTGTTCAACCTTTATGTAAATGTTGTGGATTCCAACATTGTTTTGGCTGACAGTTTGGACGAATACGGCAACCCGGTTCTGATAACCGGTTATAATCCGATCAACGATTCATACACTTACTCCACTGCTGTTTCTGCCACCGAGGATAGTGTGACAATCAGTATCAAATCATTTTTTCAGGGTGTGGTCAGCGGTTATACCAGCAATTACGGGATCGTGGTCTATACCCTGCCGTCTTTTACAAATATTGCCAGTCTGAGCATGTATAATGCCGCCGATCAAAACCCGGAACAGGATCGTCCCCGGATTCAGATATTAACCATGAAAGAAAAATAACGAAATATGAAGCGTCTGGACCTGATTTTTATACTTTTGATATATCCGCTCGCCGGACAGACGTCCTATTATTCGAGTTATGGTTTCGGCATGTCATCACCGGCGGTTTCGGTGCGCCATTTGGCGCTGGGTCAGACCGGCGTTGCGATTCCCGATTCAATCAGTCTAAATCGGTCGAATCCCGCTTTGTGGAGCGGGTTTATAACAACCTCTATTCAGGGACAGCTGGGACTGTCAACCTTCAACACTTCAGCCGGAATGCCGGGCTCCGCATTATCCCAGTTTCTCGGATTCTCATTCAAGTTCCCTGTTGGTAAAGAGATGGGATTTGCCATGGGAATTACGCCCTATTCCCGTATGAAAGGTGAAATCAGTTACACGGATTCCGTGGATTTCTATGGTGAGTCAGTTACCTGTTTTTCCGATGTGGATGTTGAAGGTGGTATATCGGAATTTTTTATCGGTAGCGGATATCGCCTGGGCAAGCGCCTGGGAGTAGGTATGAAAACGCGTCTCTTTTTTGGAACCTATCTGACCCGAATGGAGACTGATATTGATGGCGGTAAAACGAAGTCGTATTATCGAAAATATGCCGGGATTGAAGGGGTCCAGCTGGAACTGGGAACCTACTGGATAAATTCAGCGCGAAATTTTGAGGTCGGTGGCAGCTATTCCCCCAATTTGAAATTTAATCATTACAATTATTACGACTATTATTTTGGTGATGATACCACGACCGCTGATCGGGCGATTCAATTTCCGACTACGTTTCAGTTGGGGCTGCGGAAAAAGATGTCCGGTGGTACTCTGGCTCTGTCGGCTGATCTGGCGTATTCAATAGTACAATCAACCCTGTTTGAAGATTTTTATGTGGTCAATCGGTCCGCAGCACAAAATCCCTTTTATATTGGCATCGGACTTGAAAAACTGCCCTCTCAAAAGGTTTATTCATCCTACTGGCAGCGGCTCTCCTGGCGAGCCGGTGCCTTCTATAGAACCGAGGCAGTTTATCAATCCACCGGTCTAAGTGAATTAGGGGTGAGCTGCGGTGCCGGTATTCCTTTCAATCGGAACTTTAATAGAATAGATTTAGCCGTGGTGGCAGCCGTCCGGGACGGCTTTCTTGGCGATACAATCGGAAAAGAGAGAGTCCTCTCCTTTTATGTCGGTGTGACTGCGGGAGAATTGTGGTTCAGGAGGATAAAAAGGTTTTAATCACAAAACAGAAAGGGTGGATTATGCGAAAACTGCGCCTTAAGCATTTGCTGACAATTACATTATCCGTTATAATAGCGACATTGATTACCCGGTGTGTCCCGCCAGCGGATGCCCCCGAAGACGCACATCTTGATAGAGAGACTATTCCCGAAATTAACCGGGATAAATGTGATCTTTATCTGAATTTTGCCTATAGCTATTATCAGAATCAGAATTGGCGAAGTACCATTAACAATTATAAAAAAATGCTGGAGTTCGGCTGTGAAGAAGAATATGCCCAGGATATATTTCCCTATTTCGGACGGGCTTACCAGCAGTTAGCTAAAAACGATCCGGTCTATTATGACAGCGCGCTCTATATCTATGAGAAAGGTCTTAAATACCTGCCCAAGGATATGTATATTCATAAAAATATCGCCTATATCTATCATATTCAGGGAAAAATTGATCTGGAAATTCGTGAATATGAAAAAATGATCGAAATTCAGCCGGACGACCTGGAATTGTACCGTACCTATAATAAACTCTGTTTTTCTCAGGGGCGGTATGAAGATATGTTATGGGGTATTTCCAAGATTCTGGAAATTCAGCCCGATGACCAACAGGCGATCAGCGATCGTCTGCGGGTTTACGAACTGACCGGACAGGATATCTCTACAATCAAGAAAGAGCTATGGGAGCGAAATCCCGGTAACATTCGATACGGACTGGATTATGCCCGGTCTCTGATGGAGAGATTGGAATATGATCAAGCTATCAAGGTATTAAAAAAGGTCACTGAAGCCGATCTGCGCAGTAAACCAGCCTGGAACGAACTGGCTGAACTTTACAAAACCCTTGGGCGCTACAAAGAGGCTGCGGGTACTTATGAACATATCAATAAAAATATAGATTCGCAGGATTTGAACGTCATCGAAAATATTGTCAAAATGTATATCAATCTGGCGGACTACGAGACGGCTTATGCCTGGGTAAAGAAGGCATTCACGCTGGGTGAAAACGCAGCGACCTATAAATTGCGGGCTGATGTTCTTTTTGAGGCGGCGCAATATTACAGCGCCGCGCGTTCGCCGATCAGCTTTGAGGATAAGCTGGTGTACAAAATCGCCTATGACGACTATCTCCAGGCTAAAAAACTGGGCGACTACAGCAGTCAGTCGCGGATTGATTTTTTAAAGGAGTATCTGATTCCGTCGCGCGAGGATTGGTTTATGAATCGCTACGATGCAACCGGGAAAGAGCGCGCGGATTTTCACCCGCGCCTGGATTGTTACAAGTGGATAGATTTGGAAGTGAGCAAATAATGATTATCGCCTTTGGTGCCGATCATGGCGGCGTACAGCTGAAAGCGGCTCTGCTGGAATATGCCCGCGGGGAGGGGCACACCGTTATTGATTGCGGCACTACTGAGAACAGTTCCGTGGATTATCCCGATTTTGCCAAAGTGGTAACAACCCTCATCAATGCCAGGAAGGCTGAACGCGGTGTGCTGATCTGTACGACCGGAGTAGGGATGAGTATGGCGGCAAATAAAGCCAGAGGCATCCGCGCCGCCCTGGTCTGTAACGAACAAGTAGCCGCTCTGTCACGTAAACATAACGATACCAACGTGATCTGCTTCGGAGCGCTATATACCGATGTCGCCGCCGCCCGGAAAATGTTGCATATCTGGCTGAATACCGGGTTTGAGGGTGGTCGTCATCAGCGGCGCATCGCGAAACTCGAAAGTAGTGAGGAGTAAACGTTGAATTTTGAGTATTTACGCAAGCAAGATCCTGCTGTAATGTCGTCGGTTTCGGCAGAGTTTGACCGGGAACGCGGGACCCTGGAATTGATTGCTTCGGAAAATTTCGTGAGCCCCGCAGTACTGGAGGCAGCCGGTTCCATTATGACCAATAAATACGCCGAAGGCTACCCCGGTAAGCGTTATTACGGCGGTTGCGCGGCAGTGGATATGGCGGAAAATTTAGCCCGGGACCGGGTCAGGCAGCTGTTTGGTGCGGAGTACGCCAATGTTCAGCCCCATTCCGGATCGCAAGCCAACATGGCGGTCTATTTTACGCTGCTGGAGAAGGGTGATACAGTGTTGGGAATGGATCTGGCACATGGCGGTCATTTGACCCATGGCAGCCCGGTGAATTTTTCGGGAAAGTTTTTTCGGATTGTATCCTATGGAGT
>Ga0209614_1000102_pt1 | contig 75084 bp, 59 predicted proteins | sample BlaSprsedimmetaG_FD_185484 | JGI IMG/M metagenome (GOLD analysis project Ga0209614, IMG submission 185484) | Hot spring sediment bacterial and archeal communities from California, USA to study Microbial Dark Matter (Phase II) - Blank Spring... ... | reverse complement strand
GGATTACGAACTCTTCTCCTCCATACCTGAAAGCATAGTCAATCTTCCTTATGTTTGAGATTATAAGCGAAGAGAGGATCTCGAGTATCTCGTCTCCCTTCAGATGGCCAAGACGGTCGTTTAGTCCCTTGAAGTTATCGATGTCAAGCATGATGATGGAGAGCGCATTGCCGTACCTCTTGGCCCTATTTATTTCGTACTCCACTACTTCAAACATCTTCTTCTGGTTCATGAGGCCGGTTAGGGAATCTGTCTCGGCTCTCAGCTTTAGCAGCTCGTTAGCAGACTTCAATTCACTTTGCATCTTCGTGAGCTCTTCGTTCTTTCTGTCGATCAATTTGTTTACTTCTGAAAGCTCATTGTTTCTTGCTGCCATGTCCTCGATTTCCCTGAGCTTCTGCATAGCGGCAAAGGTCGCTCCCAGCTTTGCAATTACTCTAGCTTCTTCTTCTCTGAATATCTCGGAATTGAGTTTTGCCATCTCCCTGTACTTTTTCAGCGCTCCCTCAACATCGCCATTCGCCTCCTGGATTTCGGAGATAGCCTTTAACTTCTGAAGAATTTCCGATTTGTTTCCCTTCGATCTGTGATATTCCAGCGAAGTTTCGAGAGAGGCCAGAGCAGAATCCAAGTCTCCCGTCGCCTTGTAGTATTCGGCTTCATAGCGACAAACTTCTGCAAGAGAGTAATCGTCACAGTTCTTCTTTGCTACCTCACGGGCTTTGTTCAAGAGATCGATGGCCTCATCCTCTCTTTCGGTATAGAGGAAGATGTCGGCGAGGTTCATATAGCTATTGGGAAGATCTTTCTCAAGAGAGTGTTTCTCCTTAATCTCAATCGATTTTCGAATGAACTGCGCGCCACTGCCGTCTTCTTTAATGTTTTCAATAGCTATTCCCTTATTGTTGAGATACTTGGCAAGAGATATCTCGTCGTTAGCCCTCTCGGCGAGGGCTATAGCCTTTTCTGTATATTCTAGCGATTTCTCGTAATTCTCCATTTTCAGGTAGACGCCGGCAATGTTGTTGTAGATCATCGACAGGGTACTTCCATCTCCTATTTCATTGAAGACGTCAATGGCATTGTAAGCATATTCGAGAGCCTTTGAAAACTCGCCTGATTGACAGCTGATTCTAATCATACCGTTGTAGGCAAGTCCGAGCTCGCGGGAAGTCTGACCCTTGAATTTCTCAAGTTCTCTGCTTACAGTTTCGAAGGCAACTAGAGTCTCTCCCGAGCTAAGCAAAGCTTGCTGGAACCTTCTTAGAAGCGACAGCCTTTCCTCGACACACAACTCACTTTTCGAAAGATACTCTTCGTAATAATCTGTGTAGCTCTTCTCATGATCTATCTGTCCCATTTCATCCGCCTTTCTCAAATGGCCGCCTCGCTTATCTCAAGCCTGTCCTTTCCTTTTGCTTTTGCTTCATAGAGCAATTTGTCCACAATGGAAATGAATTCGTCCGAGGACTCACCTTTCCACTGCCTTGCACCCGCGCTGAAAGAGACAGCTATCTCAAGGCGCTCACGTAGAGACCGCTTCAACCTTGAGTACACCTCCGCTGTCCTCTGCATATCTGCCGAAGGAAGAAGGATGAGAAACTCCTCGCCACCGTATCTGAAAGCGAAATCATTCTTCCTGATGGAAGATCTAATCAGTTTCCCGATGGCCGCGAGTAGCTCGTCGCCCTTCAAATGCCCGTAAGAGTCATTAATTGATTTGAAGTTGTCCAGGTCAAGCATAATCATGGTCAGTGGAGTTTCGTATCTCTCTGCTCTCGAAATCTCACTGTCCAGTACTGATTTCATCTTCCTGTGATTCAACAGCCCGGTCAATGGGTCAGTCTCGGCCTGCTTTTCCAGCAGCCTATTGATCTCCTCCAGCTTGGCTTTCATTTTCTGGAGCTCGTCGTTTTTCTCCGATATCTCTTCATTTACCGTTCTTAGCCTCTTGTTTTGTTCAGCCAGGTCGTTAATTTCTTTCAGTTTCTCCCTCGCCTCGAACGATGATTCCAGCTGGGCAATCGACCTTGCCTGTTCTTCCTTAAAAATGCTACGGCTAAGTTCAGTAATCTGTTTGAACGTGTTTAGGGCCTCTTTAGAGTCTCCTGTCAACTCATACACTGAAGAGATATCGTTCAGTACTCCCAGTAGTTCAGTCTTGTTTCCGTTTTTTTGATGGTATTCTTTGACTTCCTCAAACAGGTTGATAGCCGAGGCGAAATCTCCCTCGCCTTTCAAGAAACGGGCTTCGTATTTCATTGTCTCGGCAATTGCATATTCGTTTTCGTTCGCTTTGGCGATTTGCCTGGCTTTTTCGAGAAGCTCGGCTGCTTCTGCCTTTCGATTCGATTCGTAATATAGTTCGGCAAGATTCAAATAACTGCTGGGGAGCTCAGAGTTCATACCGTGCTTTTCCTTGATCTTCACGGCCTCTTCAAGATAGGGAATCCCAGATTCTCCAGTCTCACCGTTCTCATGTATAATGGCGATATTATTCAGGCAGCAGGCGGCATTGATCTCGTCACCATTTCTCTTGGCCATTTGAAGGGCTCTCTTTGCGTGCACCAATGCCTTATCGTAGTCCTTCATCTTGAAGTAAAGGCCGGAAGTGTTAATAATGACTTTCGTGAGCAGTTCTCTTTCATTCTTCGCTTCGCATATTACCTGAGCCCTTTTCGAATGCTCTACCGCACCCGCAAAATCGCCGACAAGAGCGCTCAGTTTGATCATCATATTCAACAAAACGGCAATCTCTACTGTTGAGTTATCGTCGAACTTCCCGAGTTCTTTCTCCAAAATCTCATGCGCAGCTAGAGTCTTACCCTGCCCATTAAGGATGGATACCGCTTCTTTGAGATATGATAGCCCTCTGGAAGGTTCGTCCTCAGGCGTAGACATGTATTGTTTGAGCAACTCGACAACTTTGTTCTTGCTTTCTTCCATATAGTCCCCATTCCTCTGAAAAACCTCAGATTGCAGTTCCAGATAGCAGGAAAATCAACAACGCTCTTTTCCGTTAGCGAAGTCGAAATTGTATGCTAGCCATCAAACGGTGGCGTTTCTCGATCACCACCATTCCAATATACCGTGATTACTTCGAAGTTGGCAAGCTTCTTCTCAAGTATCACCGTGATTTCGTCATCCATTATCTTCATTCTGTTGTAGTTGGTAATCTCTACTTTACGGCCCTCCTCGAGAACTCTCAATATCCTTTCCGGCTCAATATCTCTTTCATTCATTCTCAGAATCGCATGCTGACTGAAAGTGATCTCCCTCTCTTCCTCTCTCTGTTCTCCATCGTCATCCCTGCTCAGGTACTTTATCAGGAGCGCAGTGACTATCACGGCAAAGATCACGGCCAAAGTAAAAAGCATAGTTGCCTCCAGACATCCGCTCTTTGGTCTATTTTCAAATTCTTAGTCTATCTTGATCAAAATATCATCCATAATATACGGATCTTCCCTGTTTCCTCCTCCGAAGTGATAGCTTTTCGGCTCGGGATAGAGATCGCGGTAGACTGCTTCAATTCCGTCGAAGTCCCACGTGGTTATGTATATGTTGAATCCCTTCAAATCATCCGGTCTTCCGATAGTCTCCCCGGCGATTCTTAGAATGACCTCGTTGGTCATCTTGTTTGTCTGCACCAGTGGAGTAGGTGAAATGGCAGTCCCAAAAGATCCGGGACCGCTTCCCTCTGCAGAGTATGCAACTACGGACCAACCGTTTGCGAAGATGAAGTAATCCCAGTCCAGCCCATCCGGCATATTGGCATTCTGGAAAGGCAGGACCATAGCCCCCTTCTTGTCCGGGTCGTCTATGAAGATCTGGAATGTAACGTGATCGAATCCGTTTTGCGGTCCCCACGAATCAGTCAGGTCCTTTATCTTCATCGCCAAAACCAGCGAAGCCCCTATCTGTTTTACATTCGCCCCGAGAAGATCCATCTGGTTCTTGAAAGTGATGTCTGTAGGATACCTATATCTTCCATGAGGACCTCTGTCGTCGCCTTCGAGATCGGGAAGAGATGCCAGAAGCAATTCAGGGATGTCAAGTATTATGGTGTAGTCGTCACTGTAGATTGATTCTCTTCTCGTCTTGCCGTAAACTTTGAATAGAATCGAATGAGTTCCGGGATCGAATTTAGATATATCCCAGTCGTAAGACCATTTTCCGTCTACGATATCAATATCCTCCGCTTCTTCAATTTTCGCGTCGAATATTATCTTCACCAATGACGCTCCTGATGCGGTCCCTGTTATCGTGTAGGTTGAGTCAATCTTCTGGTTTTCTTCGAGATCTGCCGTGAACTCAATATTCGGAATCTCAATTTCGCGAGACACATCCGAAGCGATTCCCACATAGACTGAACGAGGATTCATTGACATAACAAGTTTCCCATCTCTTTCCACTGGATAACCCTTTGATAGCGAGTTGAATGTGTAGATCGGCTCAATAACCTGGCCCTCTTCCAGCTCCGTTTCCATATTTGCTAGAATTCTTCTTTCGCCTGCAGTGTTCATTATCACGAATACCTTATCACCGTTGTGTTCGAGTCGGTAGGCGAATATTCCAGGCCCGTTAGAGTCGGATTTCAGGATTTCGATTGTTCCATATCTGAAGACCGGGTACTCCTTTCTGAGATTCGAAAGATCCCTTATATAATTGTAAAGCTCCGACTGAGTGTCAAAATGGTCTACTCCTCCAGACTGAAAACCTTCGGCAAACATGGTGGCTCTTGTCTCGAAGAATCCCTGTTCTGTGCCGTAATAGATCACCGGAATTCCAGGGATTGTGAAGATGAAAGCTAACGCCTGTTTGAGGTTTGAAAGTCCGCCTCCTTTTAGGAAGCGCTCCATATCGTGATTATCTATGAAGGTCAGGAGCCTGGTATGATCGAGCCTGCTCTGCCTCACTTCAAGCCTGTATCCTAGATTTGCAGTGGGTTTTCCTTCTTTGAACACACTCCTAAGCTCAATGTTCAAAGGAAAATCGAGCATTGCGTTCATGCCGGTATCAAAGAACTCCTCAATCACGATTTCTCCGCTATCGTCGAATGGATCACTTCTCACCCAGGCCTCTCCAAAGGTAAGGAATTCCGTTTTGTCATTTCTGGAGGCAACTTCGTAGACCCCAGCTTCACCGTTCAAGAACTCTTTCCAGAACTCCATTGGAGCATAAATAGCCGTGTCGATTCTGAAACCATCGATATCAGCCTCTTCTATCCAGAAAGTGAATGAGTCTTTGAGAGCCGAGACGACCGCCGCATTCTCAGTGTTGAGGTCGTCCAGACCCGACATCTGATAATTGAGCTTCTGGTATTGATCGTTGAAATCGGAAATATCCGGCGTCCAGTGATATATATGATCAGTCTCGCTTTCTTCGAAGTTGTTCAGGGAGAATGGGTATTGTTCGGGAGAAGCTGTCGGTATACTTTCTGTATTCAACTCGAACTCTCCGTCCACGAAGCGGAAGTAATCACCGACATGGTTCGGGACAATGTCCTGAATCACAAGCAACCCTCTTGCGTGAGCTTCCTTTACCAATCTCCTGTACAGCTCGATGTCTCCAAAGTGTTCGTCGACTCTTTTGAAATCCCTGGCCCAGTAGCCATGGTAACCTCCGTAGTTCACCCAAGGATTCCACCACTGGTTGGCAACGGGAGGGGTGATCCATATAGCCGTTGCACCAAGTCCTTTGACATAATCCAGTTTTTCGATTATTCCCTCGAGATCTCCGCCGTTATATCTCGAGTTGTCGCTGCCGGACTCCCCATATCCCATGTCATCGTTGGTCGGATCGCCGTTCGAAAAACGGTCTATCATAATGAAATACACTATCTGATCCTCCCACGCAGTTCTTGCAGAGCAGACCAACGTCACAAAAGCAATTAGAAGAAGAGTAAGAAGCAGCTTTTTCATGTCTTCACCTCCAGATTTTTCAGATCAATATGCTATCCAGAAACTCTCCAAGGCTCTTGACTCTCAATCGATGTTCGATATGCCTGTTATAAGGCCAATCTAAAATGTAAGTGTTGATGCCGTGATCTAGCAGGTTCTCAATATGATGCGGCGCGTCGTCGACGGCGTATTCAACACCGAGAACTTCACAAAGTTCACCCTTTCTGGAGCTTACAATTACCGATACTGGTACGTCAATCACCTTTTGAATCCATCTCTGAGATTGCATCTGAACGTTTCTTCCCTTCGTCGGGAATCTGGACGTTATAAAATAGAACTCGTGAAGGCCTTCAGCAATCAGATCGCCAAGCCTCATTAAGTCCTCCTCAGCAGCATAAGGAGGCAGCGACTCGTAGAAATCTTCTGTATTCCTTATGGCTTCCCACACCTTTTCTTCCATCTCAAGCGTTAGGTTGGGGACGGTTTTCCAGAAATCCCAGACCTTGACCTCAACTTCCAGCGGCACCTCTTCAAACATTCCATGGGCGATACTTAGGAAGGCCCGATTGAAGTCCGTAAGAATGTCATCTATATCGATCATTATCTTCATCAGCTCACCTCCGTATAAAACAGTATATATCATATTATTATGGCTTTTTTTCTCTCTCAAGGGGAAGTCTCCTAACTGATTTTCTAGTGGCTGCAATTATACTGTGCCCAATTTGGTCTGGTCAACTCAAAAAAGCTGATTCGCCAGGTTTTCCTGTGCGGAGTGTTTGTGGGATAATCACAGTAGGTCTTCTCAAAGGGAGGAAGTAGGATGTTCGAATTGAAAGAAGTCGCATTGATATATGAGACGAAGAAGCAGGCTCTGGCGGCGCTCAAATCGACAGACCTCAAGATAGAGAAGGGAGAAGAAGTTGGGATATTCGGCCCTTCGGGTTCTGGAAAGTCATCGCTTCTCTTCATTATGAGCACACTTAAGGAGCCAAGTCGTGGAGAAGTCAAATACGAAGGCAAGGAGCTTACGGCTCTTACTCCTTCCGCAAAAGCCGAACTCCGGCGCAAAGAGTTCGGATTTGTGTTTCAAGAGCACTTCTTGATAAACCATTTGACTGTAAGGGAGAACATTCTGCTCCCCCTAAAAGAAAAACGAGGAGCAAGAAAGAGGCTCGAAGAAATCACTACTGCGCTTGGATTGAACGAACTTCTCAAACGATTCCCATATGAGCTCTCGCTTGGGCAGAGTCAGAGGGTTGCAGTGGCAAGAGCATTGATAGCCGGTCCGAAGGTTGTTTTCGCCGATGAACCGACCGCTTCCCTGGATGATGAAAATGGTAGCAGGGTAATAGAGCTCTTGAAGTCTTATTGTTCTAAGTCCGGTGCGACTCTGATACTCGTTTCTCATTCATTTGAGATCATCGGTGATTTCAGAAGAAGACTCAAAGTGGAGAATGGTCAGGTCTATGAGGTTGGTGTGAATGCTTAAGTACATGTGGTTATACCTGAGAAGAAGGCCGGGCAGAATTCTGGTCTTCATATTCGTTGTCGCTCTAGGTGTATCGATGAGCCTTGTGATCAGCTCAATCTTTCTGTCCTTCGGAGAGACGAGAAGCAGGATAGCAAAGATCAACGAGAGCTGGATTACGGTGCAGTATCTCTCTGAAAGTGGAAGAGATGAATCAATTGACAATAGTCTTATCGAGATTTTCGAAGACGTATTTGGTCTTTCAGATGTTATCCCCGTAGATATAGCCTATCTCGGCTACAACCTTTTCGGAAGCGCAAGAGCCAATTTCCCCGTTTATGGAATAAAGCAGACGGAGATATCTCGGATGCTGCAAGAGAGCAATGGCTACATCTCAGAAGGGACGGTATTTTCCCCAGGGACAAACGAAATCATTGTATCCGACTCATTTCTGAAGGCCTCGGACGTCGGTCTGGACAGTGTCTATGAGGAAGAATCTGAAATGGCAAGCGAGGGCCTATACACCGTGGTTGGATCTCTTGCAGGATCCTCTGTATTCGGCCTGGGGCCGTCTGGAATTTCGAGGGGAGATGGGTTATTTGGCTTTCTGGTATTCTCTGAAGGTGGTTTCCTAATAGCAGTCGAAAACGAACTGAGATCAAGGGTCGTCGGAGAAGAGCTTTCGGTTTCGATTAGGGGGCCTGTTTCTTCCAGAGAGACTCTTGAGAGGCAGTACGCAAGCTACTACTTGGGAGTCTTCTTGACAAATCTCTTTGTCTCTCTGGTCTTCATAGTAGCTCTTACAATGCTTAATTCGGTGAGCATTCGTGAAAGAAGAAAAGAGTATGCTATTCTTGCCGCCATAGGGCATTCACCCAAGAATTTGAAAATAAGACTATTTATGGAGTCGCTTTATCAGGGGACTGCTGGCTGGATTCTGGGACTCCTTGCGGGTAGAGCTGTTCTTTCACTATTCGAAGATCGCTTTTTCACGCCCAATGGTCTTTATCTAGGCGACAGTACCATATCATCTATCTGCACGTTATTCATACCGTTTACTACGATTGTTCTATCTCAGATACTGATAGGGAGACATCTCAGAAGAGATCTCGTCGGTCTTCTTAAGAGCTCTGAAGAAAGATTAGGTCTGCTCAAGAATAGATTCAGGAATGTCGGTTTGCCCTGGCTCCAATTTCCGTTGAGGAGCGACGGCTACAAATCTCTTTTTGTGAATATCATCGCGTTTGCCGCGCTGGTGACTGTTTTTGGTTCACTTCTATCTTCGTTGACGGGCACTGTTCGAGAGAGCGGCTGGTTATTCGATCGTCGTTCCTATATTCAGACCTCGGAATTGGAGAAGTTCACGCTTCCCGAAGAAATTTCATTGAAGTCGACATCTGTCCTTCCTGCCGATCTTCTCGAGCTGGATGTGAAGCTTATGTTCGGCGCTACGAAACTCTTCATTCCAGTTGTGTCTGCTGAGCATTCGAGACTTCTACCGATTCTTGGCGAAAATCCCGTGGCCGGTACGCTATATGTTAGCAGGGGTCTTTTCGACTTGATTGTCAATGGTTCTGTCAGGGGGTTGGATTACTCCTCAATGGAGGTTCTGCCTAATCTAGAAAGTCTCGCTGGTGTTCTGGTGGAGGACAGAATCAAATCTGAAGGTCTTCTGGTATCATACGATGATCGCAACCTTGCAGGAGAAATAAGGCGTTTCGCCTCCGAGGCCGGTCAGGTTGAAGTGGTCGACAGGAAGACTTTCGAGTTGAAGATCCGTGCCGAGACGCAGTTCATGGGGTTGATTTCCTCGATTATCATCTATCTTCAGTTCTTCGTCGTCATGATAATCGGTGTGGTTACCGTTACAAGGGTGATCTTGGCAAGACGGAGCGAGATATCAATCAGGAACATTTTGGGACAGAGCAGAGACGAGATCGGTCTTCTCTTTTTCGGCGAACTAGTATTAGTGCTTTCCATAGGCGCAGCAACTGGATATCTTCTGACAACGCTCTGCTGGCAGATCTTTAGATCTCTCTTTCTACAGGGATTGTATGTTTCATCGATCATAGTTCCGGAGACACTCTACAGAATCTCTTTAATGACCGTTATTGTTTTGCTTGTCGGAGTAATCACGGCAAGATGCATGATCTCGAAACAGGATCCAATATCAATTATAGAAAGATAGGTGAAGAGATGAGATTTCGAGAGCTCGCTCGCCAGTCAGACGGGTACGAAACGGGGGCTTTGAACAAGATCACCGATCTTGAGGGAATACGAGTCGGGCATTACACTTTGACTGAGGATTCACCGAGATGTCTGCGAACGGGAATAACCGTCATAAGGATTCCTTCCGTATATGAAAGACCAGTCCCAGCGGCTTCCAGCGTCTTCAACGGTTATGGAAAGTCGATGGGTCTCATTCAGATAGAAGAACTCGGGACGCTCGAAAGCGATATCTTTCTGACCAACACACTTTCAATTGGAGCCGTACATCAAGGCGCGGTAAGGCTCGCCCTCCAGAGCAATCCCGAATTGTCGTCGCTAAACGTAGTCGTCATGGAGTGCAACGATGGGTTCCTCAGTGATATTCGCTCACTATCTATTAGAGAAGAGATGGTGTCTATAGCCGTAATGAATGCAAGAAAAGACTTTACTCTTGGTAGTTGTGGAGCGGGAACTGGAATGATCTGTTTTGGGTATAAAGGGGGAATTGGATCTTCATCCAGGATTATTGAATTCGATGGGAGGAAGTACACCGTCGGGGCGATTGTCCTATCGAATTTCGGGAGATCTTCCGATCTTAGAATACCTTCGTTAGAGTTGTCTGACGACAGTGGAAGTTCAGCGCAAGGTGCCGGATCCTTGATCATGATTGTTGGCACCGACCTTCCCTTGATGCCCCATCAGCTGAAGCGGGTCTCGCGACATATGAGTCTCGCCATAGGCTTGCTTGGGGCCCCTGGACACCACGGAAGCGGCGATATCTCTCTTGCTTTCAGTACTGCGAGGGAGTACTCCTTGAGCGATCAGAGATTGATGAGCCATGGGAATACGATTAGCGAGATATTCAGGGCTTCCGCATGGGCCTGCGTTGAGGCCATAGTTGATTCGATGCTTTCATCTGACGGTATGTCTGGCTTCAAAGGATCGGTCAAATCATTGAGGAGCGCGCTGATTGGCAAACCTTGAAATTAATCTGGTTGAACTGTATCGACCGCTTTGTACGGATAGCCAATTAATGTTATCATCGATTATTCACTAATCTGGAGATGAAAATGAGCGTTTCCAACGAGAGACTTAAAGTTGAAAGAAGTGATGGAGGAGCATTCGACGAATGTAATTTCTTAAATGCCGATGATTGACGCGACTTCTTATCGCTCTCAAAAAATGGCATTATTCTGTGTGGATTGACGATTGAGGGTCGCTCAATGTGATCGATGCCAATCAAGCCGCTCTCGAAATAGAAGGTCTTCCGAGAGAAGCTGTCATTGGAATGGACTTTGAGCGTGTGTTTCCCGCGGCCCGGGAAATCGGTATAATGGGCGCGATCCAGGAAGTAAACAGAACCGGTATTTCACTTCGCATCGAACAGAAACAGAATTCAGACGCAAAAAGCGTAATTTGGAGAGATGGGACGATTTCTAAGCTTTCTTCAAATGTCATCGCTATTGTCTACAATGACTTGGATGAATCATCTGAAGCGAGTAAGAACCTTTAGAAGAGCACGTTAGAGCTAGATAGGCTCTTCGCAAACCTTCCTGGGATTGCCTTCCGATGCAAGAACGACAGAGAGTGGACCATGGAAGTTGTCAGCAGAGGGATCATAGAGCTCACCGGCTACCGGCCAGAGGAGATTATTGGAAACAAGGAACTGCCTTACTCGGATTTGATATACACCGAGGATAGGGAGATGGTGTGGGAGCTAATCCAGGAGTCTTTTGCAGCAGGCGATCACTACGAGATAGAGTACCGGATAGTGACCAGGTCGGGTCAGCTCAAGTACGTTCTTGAAAGGGGAAAGGTAATAGCCGGCGAAAGTGGGGGCGAAGTGTTCGTCGAAGGCTTCATCTCAGACGTTACGAATCTGAGGGTAGCGAGGAGAGAGGCCGAGGAGAGTAAGGAAAAACTCGAGGCTACCTTAAGAAGCACAATTAATGCGCTTTCCAGAATTGTGGAGATAAGAGATCCCTACACTTCGGGGCATCAGAGAAAAGTGGGGCTTCTTGCAGCATCGATTTCCAGGAGAATGGGACTTGAAGATGGACTTTGCGAGAACATAAGGATAAGCGGCCTTCTCCACGATATCGGGAAACTCTGGATCCCTTCCGAGATTCTAAGCAAGCCCGGGAGACTCAATCAAATAGAGTTTGACATGATCAAGGAGCACTCTCGACTTGGATATGAAGTTCTAAAGGAAATTGAGTTTGATTTTCCGATTTGCCGACTACGTGATTCAGCATCATGAGAGGCTGAACGGTTCTGGATACCCTAACGGGCTGAAAGGAGAGGAGATACTCCTGCCGGCAACAATGATCGCTGTGGCAGATGTCGTCAAAGCAATATCGTCGCACAGACCCTACAGGCCGGCACTTGGAACAGAGGTGGCAATAGAAGAGATCACTTCCGGAGCAGGTACCCTTTGCGATCGTAGGTTACGAGGGCTTGAGTCGATTTGCTGGAAGATGGATTCACTTTCGAGTAGATCATGGAGAGGGTATCGCCTCGATGATATTTCTCTTCATGCCAAGAATGGGGATTCTTCTTCCAGTTACAAGCGCCTGATAGGTCCTTCCGACTTCAAGCATCTTGAAGACCTTTGAAGCAGCATAGAATCCCTGGCTTTCGGCGTTTTGGATCACGAATTCCTCTCCAGTATCTGCCGTCACTCTATAATCGGATTTTCCGGCTTCGGAATTGTCGACTTTCTCGACCACGGTTATTTCGATCATCGTCACGGCCCTGTCGCCCCAGGTAAAGACGAGGTAGAAAGCAAGTGCGACGATAACCGTTCCCAGTAGGACGAATATCTCTCCCGAAAGATTCTTGAGTCTTTTTTTCAAACTAGCCACTCTCCCCGAGTCTGAATTCTAAGTCCTTTCAATTTTCCAAGCCGCCTTCCTCAGCCTGTTCATGATTGCAAGTCCCACACCTGTTTCAGGGAAAGGCTCGGCAATGATCTGAGAGTATTCCATGTTCTCTTTATTTCTCAGTTCTTTGAAGAGGTTCGAGGCAACCTCAAGGAGGTTGTCTCTCGAACCGAGAACGACCTTCTTGACCTGAACGGGATAATAGTCCTTCATTTCTTCAGAACAAAGAACGAGAGACTTCTTTCTTCCAGCCACTATTCCCACCTTTGCGACAACCATTCCGGTCTCTCCTTCGACGAGTATTAATGGAATGTCTGGAGAATAATGTCTGTATTTCAAACCCGGCGACATTGGATCACCAAGATACTCTTTTCTTCCCGAAACAAAATCCGGAACAAGAAGATCTGGAAGGACTCCCTTCAGTTGATCCGGGTCGACAGGGCCCGGTCTCAATAGGGAGGGTCTTCCTCTTGAGAGATCAATAATCGTAGATTCCAGTCCGAAAACCGTCGAACCCGAAAGGATTGTGCAGCTTGCTCTTTCGTCCATGTCTTCGATCACGTGTTCTTCCATTGTGGGGCTTGGTCTGCCTGAGAGGTTTGCACTGGGCGCTGCGATAGGAACACCCGAGAGTCGTATCAGTTCTTGGGCCACCCGGTGGGAAGGAAATCTGACGGCCACACTCTTCAGCCCCGCAGTAACGGAGTCAGGTATTTCCTTGCTTTTTTCGAAGATCAACGTCACTGGCCCTGGCCAGACAAGATCCATTAGAGCCGAAAAACTTTCGACATCTTGTGATACGATTTGTTTCAACATTTCCATGGTAGAAATGTGAACTATCAGTGGATTGTCCTGGGGCCTGCCTTTTGCCTCAAAAATCTTCATGATGGCCGTCTCATCAAAGGTATTCGCGCCCAGTCCATAAACAGTCTCCGTAGGAAAAACGACAAGTTCGCCTTTCCTGATTAGTTCTGCAGCCTTCTTCAGAATTGCTTCATCGGGGTTCTCGGAATTCACCCGTAAATAGACAGTATCCATTCTTCCTCCGTCGATTAAAGAAACCTTCTAATTACTCTCCAGAGCCAAAGGGCTCCCGTAATTATAACACTCACTATTAGTCCGGAAGTGATCGGGAGCCACAATTCGAAATTACTTAGGTTTATGTGAATGTCTCCAGGAAGTCTTCCAAAATTCAGACCGACTCTTCGCAGCAGAAATAGAACAAGCGCGACCGTTATACAGACAAGCCCAATTCTGATCAACAGTTTCTCAAGATACTCCAGAAGAATCACCTCTTTGCCTTCCAGATAGATTATAGACCCTTTTCCGGCTCGGCAAATTGAGCGTCCGTGAAGTCAATACCATCCCATAACACGAAAGATGTTGTAGTGCCTTCAAAAAGCCAGAAAGTGAAAATACGCCGCAGGCTATCACGGTAAACCTCACATGAGCGCTCTACGGAGGGGAGATGACCATAGGCTCTAGCAAACCAGACAACATGCATGGTTTCTGAAGTCAAGGCGATTCGACTCTAGAGCGGCAACCTGTTTGCGCAGTTCATTCCGATTCGTTCAATCTGAGCATGAAGTCGGCCGCATCGGTTCTTTCTTGCCATCCCTGCTTTGAGTAGAATCCTCGGCGATAAGACTCTCTCGACCTTATGTTTATCAGCCTTATCCTGCAGCAGCCTCTCTTTTTGGATTCATTTACCGCGCTTCTCAGGAGCTCTCCTCCGATGCCCTTTCCCCGCCAGGGTGTTTTCACAAACAACTCTCCAACATAACCTTCGGCGCCACCCATGAACAGATAAGGCATAAAATGCACGCTGGCGTATCCTGTCAACTCATCATTCTCTTCTGCTACGAGAATGAGGTGATCGTCTTTCTCCACACTCCACTGAACCATCTTTTCAATACTCTTCAAGTATGTTCCCTCTTCAAAACCCTTGTTCTTCATCCATCCGATATCGATGATGATATCCTTGAGACCAGCAACATCTCTTGGCTCAACTTCTCTTATCGTCAATTCGTTCACACTCCTTCATCATTGTTAGCTCAAGGCGATTATTGCATTGAACATTGATCAATAGCAATCACTTCATCCTCGGTCCCGAAAACAGCCTTCCTTAATGATAACCGGTCGCTGCCGAATAAAGACATCACTGACTCATCAGGCGAAAAAGCTCATTGGATAAAACTCCTGCTATGATTGTGCCTTTACATTGAAAGATGCGATTACATTCTCGCCAGCTTTTTTCTGAACCGAAGCTGGCCCGATCCCTTCAAGCAAATGATCCTCAGGCGGAAAAAGAGAACCGCTCATTTCAGTAATTCAAACTCAAAGAAATGAGATAGGAGAGTTGGGAAACGCTTAACCAGTGTCCTTTGAAGAGATTTTCAAGACTTACGTTGCATTGACACCGCAACCTCACCGTGATAGAATGAACTCTGTAGGGTGGAGAGATGGCCGAGAGGCCGAAGGCGCGTGCCTGCTAAGCACGTGAGGGTTTATACCCTCCGAGGGTTCGAATCCCTCTCTCTCCGCCATTGTATTGTTTATGGGTGCCCGTAGCTCAGCTGGATAGAGCGCTAGACTGCGGATCTGGAGGCCGGGCGTTCAAATCGCCCCGGGCACGCCATTAATCTTTCTTTATAAAACCATTTCCTTTAATTTTTCCATCACATCTTTCGGTTTCGATATGCCATATATGCAGTTTGCTGGGTTTGCAACAAACTCTTTCTCAGTGCTGACGCTTCCCACAAAGGCTCCCCCACGAAGGTTCTGAGTTCCTGCATCGGTCGTAAAGCCTCCCATTACCCCTCTATCTCCCGAACCCATTCCAGACGAGGTTACAGGAATCACGTGACCAACTCCCATTATGAGTTCGAAGAAGTTTCTCTTTAGCATGACGTTTGTAATGTGTCTGGCGACAATCATATGAGAGTTTGCGCTGAACATTCCGTGGGTAATCTCCACTCCGGCATCGCTGAACTCGTACTTGAAAGATTTCCTGTAAATCTCCACGAACATGACACCGAGCAGCCCCGCTACCGTGAAAAGAAGTACCGGCCCGTTGTCGAACAACGGTTTGAGATCATTGTAGGTCTTCTCGGGGAAAACGTACCTTATCAACCAGCCGGCAGCATTCAAGAGCGCCGGCCAGAAGAACCAGCCGAATCTCCTTCGGGAGAACGCCAGTAGAATTCCTGGAACTACTGTCAAGGCTATCCAGATTGCTATAAGAAAAAGGCGATTGTTTCCGTCTATGCCCGACAGGTCAAAGTTCAGATAGAATATGATTCCTAGAAAGAAATAGTAAGGATAGATGAAGTACCTGATCATAAAAGAGCGACGTGTTGGTTTAAGGTTCATTCGTATCGCCTCCGGCTTTTGAGACCATTTGAAGGAGTTCCGTCTCAAAGCTCACTTGATCTTCAAGTACAATCTTCTCTGCCTTTCCGTCTTTAAGAAAGAGCAGTGTTGCTTCAACGGGGGACAAGAGATCTCTGAGAATGTAGAGGTAGAACCTCATCTGGAATCGGTACTTTTCGACGAATCCGGGACTCCAGTTCGCATATTTGAAATCTACAATCCTCCACTTTCCGTCCTTCAAGTATAGTTTATCAACAATTCCGATCAAAACATACTTCCCGAACCCATGTTGAAAGTGGAATTCGCTTAACACTCTTTCGGAATCTTCAATTTCCTTGATGATTTGATGTTGGACCAGTCCTGAGAGAACTCTCTTCACTTCAATCAGATCATCGTCGCTGAAGCTAACCCTGTCAACAGAGACCGGTCTTCCTCCGTCGATGATCGATTTCAGAGTTAGGGGAAGTCCTTGAACACTTTTCATTCCCAGCGGTTCCAGGATGCTGTGGGCCAGTAACCCGATATTTGCCTTTCGCTTCACGAGGTCCGGACTTCCGGCATCTAATGCAGTTTCGAACTCGGCCTCGTAGTCAGAAGTTATGAAGGTCGGCGAGAGGTATTTGACGTAAGAAGAATCGGCAACCGGCATTACCGAAGCGATTTCCGGCAAAGAGAATTCAGTTCTGGAGGACCTGTCCTCAAGGGAAGCAAATTCCCCTGGAGAGAACGGTTCGGCTATTTCCTTCAAGAAACTGTTTATCTCGCCGCTTTCCGGCTCTAGCAGAGATCCTGAAAGCAAGATTGACCATGGGCGTGAAGAGTCTCCTTTTCCGTTTAAACTAAGAATAAGCATTTCACGTGCCCTCGATAAGGCAACATAAAGTGTCCGCTTCTCTTCTTCCAGTTCCTTTTCCTCTTCCTGTCTCGCCAGTCGTCCAATTCGGCCCTCTTCATCTTTGTCAGGCTTACTCTTCGTAATGAGAAATCCCTTCTCATCAAAGAAGAGCCGCTTACTGGAGTTTCTTTTTTTCCAGTACATGTCGGCAATTACGACAATAGGAAACTCCAATCCCTTCGACTTGTGAACAGTAAGTATCTTGACGCTATCCGACTCTTCTGTCTCGAGAGTGGCTTCAGATTCATCACTTGAATCAACAAACGCCCTTATGTTTGAGGAAAGCTCGCGGAGGGAACTACCCATTCTATCAAGGTCCTGGGCCAGCTCAATCAGCTTCTTCACGTTGGCAATCATTCTCTCGCCGGACTTAAGTGTTGACAGCTTCGCCAGATACTCAGTTTCATCAACAAATCTCTGGAGAATATCGCTCGGGGAGAGCACATGTTTGAGCTTCCCAAATTTATCGAGCAGCTCCTTCAACTGAAAGAATCTTCCATCGTTGCTTTCCTGCAGAACGAAATACAGCGGAACACGACTCATGCCTTGTCTGACCCTCAGAGAGAGCATTTCATCAAGTGTAGCTCCAAAGGCCGGTGATAGCAAGAATGACGCGAGATTGTTATCATTCAAGGGATCGACGAGGAGATCAAGCCAGGATAGGGGACCGGTGACCTCCGGCCTTTCGTAGAAGTTTCTGCTGCCGACGGTATAGAAGGGAATATTCATTTCTTCGAGAGCTGCTTCGTAACTCGTAACTCTGGAAAATGTTCTCAGGAGGATAGCAATATCTCCAGGAGTTATTTGACGCTTTAGGCATCCTCCTGACTTGTTTCTGAAGACAATTTCCTCTTCGAGAAGCGCCCTTATAGTCTTTGCCACTCCCTTTGAGTCGTCTGAGTTCTCGCTGCCAATTATTCTCACTCTTGAGGAGTTAGTGTCAATTTCGTAAGGGATCGATTCGACGTCTTCCCCATAAACTGAACGAAAGAATTGGCCTTCAGTGTTCTCTTGCATCACTCTCTTGAAAAATCTGTTCTGGAATGAGACAAGGTCGGGATGTGAGCGTCTATTGATCCGGAGATTCTTGACAGCTGCTCCGCTACTCTTGAAGGTATCCATTGTCTTGTTGAAGACCGAGACGTCTGCTCCTCTGAAACGGTATATGGATTGCTTTGCGTCACCTACGAAGAAGACATTGTTTTTGCCATCGGACTTGAGTAGTCTGATTATCTCGTTTTGAAGCTCATCTGTATCCTGAAATTCGTCAACAAAGATGTATCTAAACCGATTGCTGTACTTCTGCTGCACATCAGGCATTTTCAGCAGAAGATCTCTCGTTCTGGTCAGGAGTTGATCGAAGTCCAGGAGGCCGGAACCCGTAGTTCTCATTTCGTAATCAGACAGAACTGCCCTGTAAGATTCCGCGAATGCCTTCGAACCGTCGATGATTATTTCGGCATCCGAGCCCAGATCTCTGCCTGAACACTCAACGGGGGAGGGGTTAAGATAGAATGAGTGCCTCTCCCTCGACAATGCATCTTTCATCAATCTAAACGCCTTATCGAGTCCCATCAGCCGAATGAGCGGCTCAATAGATTCCAGGTTCTCTTCGAAGTAAGTCCTGACAACCTTTTCCTCAAGTGAGGATCTCCTCATTCCGTTGATAATCTGAAATCCCGGATCTATGCCCGCGAAGAGGGCGCACTCCCTCAGTATCCTTTCGCAGAAAGAGTGAATGGTGGAGATCCAGGCGTATGAGAGCTTGCTTCTCAAGAACTTCCACTTCCCCGGTTCACCGTGAGAGATCCTGAGATCAAATTCGCTTATTACACGGTCCTTCATTTCTCTTGCAGCCTTATTCGTGAAGGTAATTGCAACCACGTTGTGGACATCAAGCTGCTCGCCAAGCCTGAATGCTCTTTCAAATACTCCGACATACTCCTTAACCAGTGTATATGTCTTCCCCGTACCGGCAGAAGCGGTGACAAACATGTCGCTATTCACTATCTGATCCACCTTCCCTCCAGGTGATCGCTCTCTTGACAGCTGCGAATTTGCAGTTGTAGCACTGGTTTGAAGAACGGATGAACGAGGGTGGAAATCTCCCCGAATAGATTCCTTCGGTTATCTTCCGGAGCCATTCAAAAAGCTCAGACTCCCTAACGATTCTTTCTGTTTTTCTCTTGTTCGCAAACTCCCAGGACTTCTCTTCGTCTGAAGAAATCGTTCTAAAGGCAGATTTGTTAACTACTCTTCCTATCAGTGTCTTGAAACCCCCCCCTGCAACATAGTATCCTTTCTCTTTAAAGAGTTTGTCTGCAACGATAGAATACAGGAGAAGCTGCTTTTCGTCACCGCTGTCGCCTCTTTTGTAGTCTATGAGATACATTGCGCGGCTCGATTCATCGAGATCAAGTCGATCGATTTTGCCTCTCAAGAAGAAATCAGACTGCAGTTCTACCGGTTTCGTATCTCCAATTCCGAAGGCTTTCTCGAAAGCGAAAGGAACGAAATCCCCCTGCATGAAGTTCGGTTTCTTGGATTCTCTTTCAGTAATGTAGTCCCTGAGAATCTCTTTAAGCCTTTCGAATTCAAACCGAAAGACTACCTCGCTATCGTGCATCAGGTGTCTGGAGATATTCTCGGAAAGAGAGCTCTGCCAGTCCTTGGTCTTTCCGGAAAAGAAATCTCTAAGAACGGAATGGAAAATGTTTCCCTCATCGAGGGCTGTTAGCTCAAAAATCCTTTCCAAAGAGACATCGAGACCTACAACGTAGGAAAGAAAGAATGAAAATGGGCAATCGTCGTAGGACTTCAGACGCGAGAATGAGAAGACCTTGCCGACGATCCTGCCTAGGTCTCCTGTATTTTCGACAGACCAGCTCAACTCCCTTCCAAACTGGGTAAGGACTGAATCGAGCGGTTTCAGTGGCCCGAATTCCTTAAGATCGTTCCATGCTTCGCTTCTGAACAGTCTTGCTGCCGCAATCTTCAGCTCTGATTCACTCATCGATGATCCCAGTTCCGGAATATATCCGAATCTTCTGCCGGCCCTTCTCCCTTCCCGGAGGATTTCACACCCCGAACTCTCCAAAACGCTCTTCAGGTAAGGAGATGGAAGAATTGGTTCACCGTCAACCGTTGACTCGGGAAGAGTAAACCTTACAGACTCAAGTGCCGAACTTACTGATATGTGGAGATTCAGTCTCTGGTGCATCTCCTCATCCAGAAGAAGATCCCTGGGCTTGATCTCCCCAAATTGGGTGAAACTGTACAATGGATTCAAACTGACATGAGGATATGCGCCGTCCACGAAGCCGGCAAACAGCTTGATCTTCTTCTTCGAAAAGCGCGAATTTATCAGCGATTGCACTTCGACTCTGTTTGCTTTGCTCCTCGAAAGAGGGAATTTGTCATGCCTGAGCACAACCATTAGATACCTGTAGTACTCTTGCGGAGAGATCAGCTCCTTGCCCATGAACTTGAGGAGTTTCTCCAGATCTGTAAGAGTGTGATCGAAGAGCCTTCTAACTGCCGCGAATTCCTGCTCCTGCAAGTCATTCTGATACTCATCAAAAGCATCTGTCAGTGAGAGTTCCTTCTCCCAGCCAATCAACATTTCACGATAACTTCCCACCGACCTCTTTCTCAAGCTTCTGAAAGGTTCAAGAACGCTGAAAATCTTCTCAATTGCGGGCAGAAGATCGCCTTCAATACGTTCAACGATTCCGGCAAGCTCTTCCGCAGCGCTCAGTTCAAGCTCATCCTCGGCCAGTGAGATTATGGCCTCGCGCCTCGCTTCAATGTGATGAACAAGCCTTCCAAGGTGTTCCTGCCACGAGAGTCTTCTCTTTTGGAGCGACAGCCTGAGACCTGCCCTCTCGTATATTATTCTAGACATTGAAGATACGTACTCAAGAAATTTCGAATCTATTTCTCCTCCATAACCGGAGTCGCCCATTGCGATGATCTTCTCAGGCGGGAAACCCAGAACAGCAGTCTCTAGAGGAAGAATCAACCTTCTGATCGAGAGAGAGGAGTAAAGCTGCTCATCACCTTCAATTCTGCAGGGAACCCCATACTCGCGGAGCTTTCCCGAGAGCAGTTTTCTGTAAGCGAAGAAGTCCGAAGCGACAACTGAGATGTCGCCCGGTTCGTGCCCCGATAAGAGCAAGGATTTCACAAACCTCGATATTCCCTCAATCTCCGCAAAGATATCGGGGTAAACGACTATATCGACCGATGCGCAGGCTTGCTTTCCGCTTGCGGATGAGAAAAGAGAGTCTTTGAAACTCTCGAATTCACTGGAAGGAGGAGTCTTTTCGAAAAAAATCCTTCTGACCTCCAGTTCCGGTAGATTCTCGCCTATTTCATCTACCGTTTCCAGAATCGAATCGATATTCGAGAACAGGAACTCCTTTCCGGGCTCTTGGGGAACGGTGATGAAGACCTCGTCATAAGCTGGAATTACGGCCTTGAAGAAATGCTTAAGGGCGTGACTGAAGTCGTGGAACCCATCGAGGAATAAGTACCTGCCGAACTCCCCGCATCTGAGATCCCTTTCGCAGTCATCGATTTGAGTGTAAGCATCGAAAGTGTCAAAAATTCCCTTCTTTGATAATCTGTTCTGAAGCTCGACATAGATTGACTCGAGAATCGCCGACACCTCATCGTCTTCAGAGAACATCTCTCCAAAACCACCGTTTTCCTTTACGTCGTGCACCATTTCAAGCAGATAATCGACGAATACCGGCGAATCGGCGAGTTCTTCTCTTCCGATTTGATCGAGAATATCCCCAATTTCCATTCTTATCAGATGGTTTCCCACATGGATCGATGCCGGATTAAGTGCGCTGAAAAGCTCGACGGCAAACTGATCCATCGCAAGAAATCTGGAAGCGGGAATCGTTCCAACTCTTGAAATAAAGCTTTCTCTGACATATCTGACATGATCTCCGGAAGGACCGACAAAAAAATAGGAAAACGGGTCTTCCCTGTGCGCTGCCTCTAGCTCTTGAAGCATTCTTTCCGTTTTTCCGGAGGCCGAAGGCCCGATGAAAAGCGTGATTCTCATATATATCCTCCCACTAGTAAGATTCTATCACCCGCGAAGGAGTGCCGACAAAGAGCCGCCGAAGTGCGGAACTTTTTTCGGAAAGAGATGCTCAGTTCAATCTTGAAGAAAATCAAATCGAGATTCCTTGAGGCAGATTAACTTCTTATTCGATCTGCCTGTTTATGCAGCTCTTGACTCCAGTAACGTGGAAAGGCTTAATGAGGAGTTTCGGGACCTTTGATGCAGGCAGCTCGTTTCAATAGTATTCGATTATCCTCTCAATTGCTGACAAGAGACTGAACTCATTGCTTTTCTCTTTATACAGCCGTTCTTCAATCCAGTTTCCTCTAGAATCGAAAGTGTATTCGATCCTGAGGTGGAGTTCTCCCGCAATGTATTCTCTGGAGGTAATCAAGCCGGTTGAATCATAACTGTATTCAGCGATCACCACTGTTTCTTCTCCGCAGAAGGCCTCAAGAAGAACAACATCTCCCTCAGCATTTCTTGAAATGGTTGTCTTGAGGGAGCCCGAGTATTCTAGAGAGACATAGAAGGGCTCCACAGGGAGTGATACCCAGACGGTCCCTTCCACCTCTTCTTCCATTTCACGCTTTTCGACAATTTCAAAGTACCCGTCCGATACTCTTCTCAGACTCTGAACGACTGATCCGCCTGAGAAAGTGTTGGTTTTTCTATCGAAAATGAAATCCACATCGCTGATCGTTGTTCCTTCGTTCAGAGAAAGCGCGTTGTTTATTGAAAAGATCTTCGAAAGGCGAGAGTCGTCATATTCGTAAACTGTCCTCGAAGTGAGCTTGCCGCTTCCATCAAGAACCGATTCTTCCAGAACTCTGCCATCTTCGTCCAGAATGAGTTTGGTCTTTGAAAGAACCGCGCCGAGTTGATTTGTCCTCACTCTGTGTATCTCCCGACCTTCTCGTTCATAAGTGATCTCGACTCTTTCGACCAGTCTGTGAGGTCCCAGAAGCGGAGGCCAGTAGTCATAGGTCTTCTCTTCAATGACCCTGCCGTAAGAATCATAGCTGAACTGTGTTTTGGAAGTGAAGTTTGCACTTGCGTTCCTGTAATATCGACTCTCCAGAACCAGGCCGGCGGTATCATATGTATATTCGATTCTGCTGTATTCCCTTCCATTCGTATGAAGTGCGGTAATAACCGGCCACCCTTGCTGAGAGAATACCTCTATTCGCTTCGACTCCCTTTTCTGTGGTTTCATGACGCCGTTCTCTTCACTGTAGGTAACCTGACTAACCGTTATCCTTTCGATATTCCCTGAAGCACTCTCGATCTCTGACTCAACGGCTAGTGCTGCCGTCGAAAGAAGAATCATAATTATTGCTATGCAGAGTGCTCTCACAAGATATCACCACCGTTCGAGTAGTATTGTTGACTAGACCCCTTCCTGTCCACTATCTTTGACTGTTCTGGGAGGGTTAAGTTTAACGAAAGCGAATAGACAGAGCATTGCTGCTCCGGCTATCGTAATTGCTGACCCCACTCCCAGTTTGTCGGCCATGAAGCCAATCAAGGGAGCGAATATCGCCATCAGCAGAGTCTTCAACTGTGATTCTACCGAGAGACCGGAAGCCATTGTTTTATGATCTATGTTATCGCTTATATAGCTGATGTTGATGGGGCGTCTGAAGTTCTCAAGGATGAACAAGAAGAAGAAGGTGAGAACGGCCAAGACTTGCAAAGCGAAGATCTGAAAAATACCGCTAAATATGATTAGAACTGCACCGAAAATGTAGGTGTAATTTAGCGCTCTCGCTTCATTTCCAAACTTGCCGCTTAGTCTTCCGGCGTTTTTGGATGCATAGCTAGTGGCAATGTAGATCACGAAGTAAACTACGCCTACGATTACGGACGTCCTCTGTTCTGCGCTGAAGGCAATCATTATTGGTAACCCGAAAGCCAGGGCCTTGAGGATCGGCTGAAGATATTCCTTTACAACTTTAAAGAACGCATCGTAAAGAGAGGAATTCAACACCCCTTTGAGAGCGTCTCCACTCCTGAAAATACCCAGGAAGGCTTTAATCGTTTCTCTTTTTTCTCCGGATCTCAACTCGCCGTCAAGTTCCTTGGGATAGAGCATCAGGTTGACGAGATTGGCGGCATAAGGCAGGACAGAAGCGAGGAATACTATCTTGTAGCTGCCCGAGTAGAATACCAGGAAGGCAGCTATTAACGCATTGACAGCCGACCCCAACTGTGATGCCGCTCGAGTCGCTCCGTAATAATGAACCTTTATATCGGTCATCCCATTGATTCTCAAGTATTCCAGTATCATTGCTTTGTGGGTTCCGGTACGGAAAGCTTCTCCGAATGCGAAGGCTATCATGGCTATCATATAGACATAGAAACTGGGAAAGAAGTAAAAGACAATGAAGGACGAAAGATAGGACACCATTGATAGCACCATAGATAACCTTCTTCCGTACAAGTCGGCGATTATTCCAGTTGGGAGCTCAAGGAAATTGGTGGCCACCTCTCTCACGGAAATGAGAGTTCCTATCTGGAGAAAGGAAAGTCCCATCTCCCTGAAGAACAGAATCAAGAATGGATCAAAGAAACGAAGATTCTTAAGAAAACCGTACGCAGCGAATCTGTAGAACTGACTGTCTCGTTTAATCTGCAACTACTACCCCTCCCGAAGAGTTTAGCTAGAGAAATTATACTCTGGAAAAACTCTCCGGGTAAGGTAGTTCTACTTAATGAGAAAGATTCTTAAAATTAGCGGGATGAGTATCATGGCGCTCATGACCCACTCCCATTTCTTGGCAGTCTTGTAAGCCGAATATATTAAGACAGAAGCTAGATACACTGCAATTGCAATATATACGAATGTCACGAGACCGGCATCTCCTTTCTCTTATCTACTAAAAGAAGCGCGATCGCAACTATTACAAGACCAGCTATGAAAAGCGGATAGAAGTACCAGCTGTTTGCGAATCTCCCCACCGCGTTCGAGTAGATTATGGTAATGGTAGCGAATATCATCGTAATGAAAAAGGCCGGCATCGAGCTAAGCCAGATCTTGAAATAGTTCTTCTCTCCTACCACATGAGCGGCGAATATACCGGCAAGGGCCGTTGGCGGCACCATATCTCCAAGACCGGCGAGCAGAGAGAGAGCCGAACAGACGACGATATCATTATTGCCGAGAAAGGCAAGCAAGAAGGGAACTCCAAGCACTGAGGCAGAGCCATAAGAAGAAACAGCACCAAATGCCGGAATGCCAAGAGCGATTCCTGCCAACAGAGCTCCTTGCGGAAGGCCATTTAGGAAGCCCACAATGAGACCGCGTACGCCGTTCAGAGTCATGATCTGAATAAACATTCCCACACCGATTAGTATCGAAAGAATACCGAGAGAGTTCTGTATGGCCGATATCGAAATCTTAAGGAGATTGCCCTTTGCTCCCGTTATGGTCGCTACTATCGCGGAGAGCATGAAAATCAGGGGCAGACCGAGAGAGAAGCCCCAGCTCACGTTTTCCAGAACCATAAGTATTACCATCAGAATCAGAGGCAAGTACACTGCAAAGCCTTTGATCGGTTCCCTCTCTCTAGTCTTTCTGAATTCCTCGAGATCGACCGGCTTCACCCGGCGAGCTCCGATTATGAGCGAGGTGACGATTGCCAGTGGGAAGGTCATCAGAAGAAGAGGGGTGGTGAATCCAATATAAGGCATGTCGACGCCCTGACCGATGATCATTGCGGGCAAGTTGATCGGAGGCGCAATCATGCCATAGATTCCGCTCATTGCGATTATTGAACCTGCTCTTCGCTTGCTCAGTCCGAGACTCTTCAGCACCGGGAAGGCAATCGCACCGGTTGTAAGAACTGTAGCCGTTGACGACCCGGTTATCATGCCGGCAATCATTATAAAAAAAGTGAGCAGTACGAGAAGAAAGGTTGGTTTCTTGTGAAGGGCGATCGTCATGTTTCCTGCAATTGTATTTAGAAGGCCCGACACTTTGATTGACTCCATAAAAATCATAGCAGAGCCAATCACAAGTATGGTGTCTATGTAACCAAAACCACCTTCCACGAGATGCCTGAGAGGGAAGAACTCCCCGAAGGCGATCGAACCCGCCAGCGCGGAGAACATCAACGAAACGGAAATAGGGATCTTAACAACAGCCAGACCCACAAACGTAATCAGCATTACTAAGAAATACCAGACTTCAGGCGTATAGATGACATTCACCCCCGGAAATTCAGTTCAAATAAGAGAATATCCCGTTTTGCATGACTTCCTCATAAGACGGTAGATTTTCGACTTCAATCGTTTCACCTATCATCATTTCGTAAGCGCCGAAAAGAGATCTTATTATCTGAAGCTGTAAACCTGCCCTGTGGCTCAATGGATAATCGGGGTCGTTGATAACGTCGTATCTATCTCTCCATGAATCCTGTCCTGGATTTGGTGTCTCCGAAAGGAACGAAAGCGAACCTGTGGCATCTCCTATCTCTAGATGGCTGAGACCTCTGAATGCCTTGTTTGATTCTTCAAGCTTCATTGAAACACCATGGAAGGCTTCTATTTCCATAATCGCCACGGCCCCGATTTCCAGCGCATCGGGATGACAGACCAGAGTGTAAGCCAGGCTGCTACCAGATCGTTCATTTCCCTTGCTGTCGATGTAGCTGTCCGGTGTTCCACTCTCATGCATGTCAAGATTGAAATCTACGTTCTCGGTTTTTGCGAGCTGGATTATTGCGTAAGCAAGTTGTTGAGTAGGATTTCCATCTGCGACTCCCGGATACTGCCTGTTCAAATTCCTGGATTCCGCCCCATCATCGAGAGTGAAATCAGACTGAGCATGTTTGAAGATCTCAGGATCAGGAATGCTCTGATCAAGCGGATCGGTTCTTCTGTCGCCGTACACTAGGAACCTTGTGCCGGATCTGCCTTCAATCGGTATAAAATGAGGCGCCTTTCCCGTTTCGTCAGCTATTGAAGCCGCGCTGATATTTGAGAAGGGAACTACGATTACCCTGCCTCTCGTAACTGCAACATTTTCTATGAAGACTATCGCTGCGGTCGAGGCCGAGATCTCTCTAGCATGAGTGCCCCCCATCAGAAGAAATGTCGGTCCATCGACGCCACTATCCATGAAATACACGGGAGTATCCATATTCGTGTTTCGCAGGGGAGAGAAATAGTCAGACAACCAGCCGATGTCGGTAACACCGTATCCGGGGCGTACGTCCGGTCTGAAAAAACTTCCGAAGAGTATGGAAGTTAAAAACAGAGCCACAATTAATACTGCTTTTATTCTCATTAATTTTCCTCCAAAGAAATAAGGGGCGCAGGAGCGCGCCCCTTCTATTCACATTGCTATTTGCAGAAGTATTCGGCCAGTACGTCTTTCAGGTCAACTGTCTTTTCAAAAGTTGCCAGGGGAACTCCGGCCTCTTCGCTGAACGATGTGAAGAAACCATCTAGATCGGCGTCTGCTTTTACAAAGTATGCATCTGCAAAAGGTGCGAGTTCGGTGACTATTCTGTCGGAAGACGGGCCCCTTCTCGATTCGCCTTCCAGATTGCAGATAACTACTTTCACACCACTTTCTTCTGCCGCTTCGGCGAGTGACTTCACTCTCAGGATCTCTGCCTCGATATCTATGTTGGCAGCCCCAAGGCCCTTTCCACTGGCTCCAACGACCAGCACAAGGGTCTTGAATTGAGAGATGTCTACAGTCTCTACGCTAAGAAGCTTTTCAAAAGTGTATTCCAGCTTGATCATCTTTGCAACTATTGTGAACTGGAGCGCGCCGGGAGATTGCCCGGCCGAAGTAACTGCAACGGGTTCTTCAAGAATACATCCTTGCTCGGTCCCATCTGCAGCAAATCCAACAGACACGACGCCGATAATCAGAAGTACAATAAGTAACCTTTTCAAATCACATCATCCTTTCTATTTCTCAAAATTCCGGTGCTGAAGCAGATCCGCCTCTTCTTATGGAGCCGGCTCCTATCATCAAACCGTTTTCTTCAACAGAAACAAGATTAGGGCCGCCAAAGAAGAGATCGGGGTATGAATATACATTCAGTTGATGCCCAAGAACCTTTTCGAGGAAGTCAAGTGTAGTCTGTGGATAGCCTTCTTCGATTCTAAGATCCTTGTAAGTCGTGTATCCAACGAACTTGGGAGTTCTTATTGCCTGATCCACAGGCATGTTGAAGTCTATAAGGTCAACTGCCAACTGAACCATGGTGGATATTATTCTACCGCCTCCAGGTGTACCGATTACCCAGCGAACCTTTCCATCCTTCTGAATTATTGTCGGACAGATTGTCGTTCTCGGTCTCATTCCACCAGTAAGGTTAATTATATCCCAATCTCTGTATGAAGAAGCGAAGTTGTACATTTCGTTGTTGAAGAAGAACCCTTTGAAATAAACGCTTGTACCGAAGAAGCTCGAGATCGTCTGGGTCCAGGCTACGGCGTTTCCGTCTTTGTCAACAATAGAGAAATGGGTTGTCGATGGCGATTCTTCCACTCCGCTTTCATTAGCGGCTACCGATTCGAGAGCTTCGAGAAGGACCTCTTCGTATGACGACCCATCGGCGAAGGGGTAGGCGTTTCCCTGATAGTCGTAGTAAGAAGCCGGATCGAAGGCCTGTGACAGATCGATTGCCATGAATCTTGTTTTCGCATATTCTTTGCTCATGAAGGCTTCATAAGGAAGATCGTAGAACTCGGGATCGCTTATGTAAGCTCTTCTGTCGACGTCTCCAAGAACCAGCGCCTGCTGAATAATGTGAACTGCCAGAGGATCGTCCCAGCTCATTGCGGGAAGATTGTAGTTCTCAAGAGTATTGAGAACGGCGATAAACTGAGGGCCGGAAACCGGCGGATGTGGAACGTATAAGTCGTAACCTCTGTAAGTCCCGTGAAGTGGTTCTCTTACGATCGCGCCGTACATCTCGAGGTCCGACTTTCTCATGAAACCGCCGACTTCAATCATGAATTCTTCGATCTCATCTGCGAGGCTTCCCGTGTAGAATGTATCGATGCCTTCCTCTTTTATTCTTTCAAGAGTCTCTGCCAGCTGGGGATTTGTGAATACTGACCCGGCTTCCCAGACAAAGCCCTCGTTCAAGAAATCGAAGCCGTTTTCGAGAACAAGTTCGTATTTGTCGGAAGTAGTCTGGGCAAATGTTTCATCGACTATGAAACCATTTCTTGCAAGGTCTATTGCTGGCTGAATGAGATCTGCCAGAGGAAGTGTAGCTCCCAACAGCCAGGCTTCCTTTATTCCGGCAAGAACTCCGGGAACACAGGCTCCCTTCGGAGTGTAATTAGCTTTGCTTAAGGTCAGTCCGAGCTCGGAAAGAGATTCGTAAGAAGCTGCCATCGGGGCTGCGCTCCTGAAGTCGATAGCGAACTTGCTTCCATCGGCCATTGTGATTACGGCATAGCCTTCTCCGCCTAAACCGGACGCGTAGGGTTCGACAACGCCAAGAGCAAAACTTACTGCAATCGCAGCGTCAACAGCGTTGCCTCCCATCTCGAGAATCTTTGCGCCGACTTCGGCTGCGTAATTGTTGACAGCAGCCACCATTCCATTGCTAGAGGCAACGGTTGGAGCAGTTACGGTAGCAAATGATGCCGTAAACGCAAAGGCAATAAGTGTAACGAGTAATACTACTTTTTTCATTCTTTCCCCTCCAATCTAGAAATGTGTGTTTCTCATGAAACTGGATTAAGATAAGTCCCCAGACCATCAACCAGCCCCTCATAGGTCGGAATGTCAGAAAGAAGGATCCTCCTCTCGGGAAACATCATGTTCCAGGAATCTAGCAGAACCCTTATAGTTGAGACATGTCTTGCGACTCTGAGATCTAGAGGATAACCTGTTTCGTCATACGGGGCGAACAATTTACCGTCTTTGGAAGCCTGCAAGTAGAACTTGTCGATTCCCTCTGTAACGAGATCTTCCGTTGTCTTTCCCCGCAGTCTTCCCTGTGAAGGATTTGATACTTCGAGGAGAACGACTTGGGCATCTGAATTATCCCCGATCTCTCTGTGAGTAAGCCCTCTGAGATTGACTGGAGACTCTTCGAGTCTGATGTCGACACCTTCCATCTCGAGCATCATCTGAGTCATAATTGCTAGTTCTGCGGAATCCTGGTGAAAGACGATTGCGTTGTTTACTGGATACTCCGGCGAAGACTCGTGCAGATCGCAAACCAGATCTATTTCCTCTTCGAGCACTAGATTCATAATAGCGGCAGCCACCTTTTCGGTAGAATAACCGTCTTCTCGACCGGGGAAGGTCCTGTTCAGGTTCGAAACTTCTCCGCCTCCCAGCGTGGCCCCCGTCGGGTGAAGATATATTGTCGGATCTGGCCACTGTGAAATGGGATTGGTCCTCCGTGAACCGAATCTGAAGACTCTTTGCGAGCCGTCGGGCAATTGTATTGAAAAGAATTGAGGAGAACCTTCCATTGCGTCATTATGGGTAAAGGCGCTGTGATTTGATCTAGGTATCACATAAATGGTTCCCGAAATTGCAGACACGTTCTCGACAAATACAATTGCTGCAAGAGTGCCGCCGGGTTCGTTTGGATGCGTTCCGCCGAGAAGAAGGAACTTCCCACCTTCTTCTGAGCCGTTGATCACATAGACCTCAGTATCCAGCATCGTGCCTTCAATAGAGGGCAGCCATTCGCTCAACATTCTTATTTCCGTCACGCCGGAGCCGGGAATAATCGGCGGATCTTCCCACATGGAGGTAAATGAAAAGGCAGATAAAACAACAACCACGGCAACAATCGCAATGAAAACAAGGAATTTAAAATGTCTTTTCAATGATACCAACCCTTTCTGCCCCGAAAAACTATCAGAATGAAGAATCCTCACCATCTAAGCGCTCGGCAACAAGAAAACTCCAGAACCTTGAGACTTAATCAGTAATTAGGGGGGCTTAAAAATGATGGATACGATATAATCATTATACTACCTAATCGCACTTAAAATGGTCTTTGCAGAAATATCAACCTATCATTAACCAGGAAGATAGACGACTCGAAATGCCGGGATCTGATTCAGAATTTCCCTTTTTTCACAATTGACTTTGTTCAGTAAGTGATAAGAGAATCGAACTATGTATGTTCAGTGTACAACCATAATCTTGATGCAAGAACTGCGCTCGGGAACCCATACGGGGTAATGCTCTTGCAGATGATCTGGAGGCCGGGGATGAGATGGTTGGGATTCACGATACTGGTCTTGATGACTCTTCTTCTTTTTGTTCAAACGGCAGTTTCGTCGCTTGAACTGGAGAGCTTCATGGTTCCCTTTCTTTCTATCATTGTCGTTGGTTTTGTATGGGAAGCTTTCCGAGAGTTCCCGGCAAAACAACCGGTCTCGAAGATGCTGAAGGAATACCCGATTGTTTTGATAGCGGTTGTTGCGGGCACACTTTCGGCATATGTTGTCAATATCTATCTCGGCCTCGGCGCAATTATTGCAGCTTCACTTGTCGGTCTATTCGGTACTGCCATCGTGAAGAAATATGCTGTAGAAGTCTATTGCGGAGCTTTTGTCGGGATGGTTTCTACCGATGTACTTCATGATTTTGGACATATTGTTATTGCAGGAGCAATTGCGGGAACGGTATTCTTCTTGACCAGGGATGTGTTCAAGGGATACGGCGGAAAGCTTGGCACGATAGCCTTCAGTAGCTGGATACTGGTTTCAACCAGTTCCAGATGCAGGTTGCTCGATGTGCTCGTTGAATTTCGTCATTTTGGAATAAGCATAATGCTCTTCAGTATTGGCGCCGCCGTCCTGACCTATTCATTAAGCATTAGGCTGAAAAACGACCCCGTGTTTGCCTCCTCTCTGGTCAGTCTGCTTGGAGGGCTGCTTCTTCCCGCATTTGGTGCCGAAAACGCGGCAGTAATGGCGGCCGTAGTGATGGCTGCTTCCTTTGTCGGTATGTCTTCCAGAGAGAAGTTAAGGAGCGAAAAGGCAGTTCTCTTCAGTGCGCTGATTATGGGGATAATGTTCATCTATAGCGCGAATCATTTCGGAGGAGCCGGCGGAAAACTGGGAACGCTCGCCTTCGGAAGTGTTGTCTCATCCAGGGGACTGGTGTCCCTCGGAAAGATGATTATCCGAAAGAGAGCTGTTAACTAGACTAGTGTTCGATTATCAAGGGAGATTCGATTACATGGATTACTCCGTCTCTGCACAGAATATCTCTTTCGACTATCGGGATTCCGTTAATTGTGGACTGATCACTTATCCTTACGGTCAAGGGCTTTCCATTTGCCGCAAATATTGTCCGAGCGATCCTCAGTTCAGAGTGGAGGTATTCGTTTGGAACGACGTGAAAAGCGAGCAGTTTTTCCAGGGATTCTCGGTCGCTGGAAACCAGGTTAATATCCACTTCAAGATTGAGTAGCGCCTCATTTGGCACAGCAAAGACGGTGATACGATGCTTCTCATTCGAGCGGATATCTGGATCCAGTGTTTCGAGAAGCGTCCGCATGAGAGCGAATCCCTTTTCTTCTAGAGTCTCATTGATTGATGGCAGGTTTCTCCGTGAATTCCGAGGGAACATCACATGATCGATAACGTGTATGATTCCGTTTCTTGCCTCTATATCGGGCACGCTTATCAGAGTGTTCTGCACGCAGAGTCCTGACTCAGCCACTTTCACCTCAATTATCTCTCCCTGCAGCGATCTCACTTCGTTTTCAAAGATTAAATCACCGGTTGTGAAGAGACCTTCCGATATGTGATAAAGAAGCACCTCCCTTAGCCATTCCGGGTCACTCAGTAGAGCTTCCATCGTTTCACATGGTATTCTGGCAAAGGCGAGATCGCTCGGCACGAAGACGGTCATCGGACCCTCACCTTTCAAAGCATCCACTACGGCCGTCTCTTCAAAAGCAGACATCGCCACGTCCAGTATTCCTGTATTCCTCATTACCTGGGCAATGTCCGGCTCTTCACGGGGGAATATCACAGAATCTATCACATGAATCATGCCGTTCGATGCCTGGATGTCCCTGACCACTATTGTTGAACCGTCAACTCTTACGCCGCCTCTGGAATCGATCGAAAGTGACTGACCGAGAAGCGTCTCAAGTTCTGGATTCTGGACGATCATGCTAGAGCACAGGCTTCCACGAACTATGTGGAATAGAAGGACTCTCCGCATAAAGGGCCGATTGTCTGAAAGATCTTCTGCAGTCCTTCCCGGCAGCTGCAGAAAGGCGTTGTCCTCAGGCGCAAACAATGTGAAGGGTCCCGGACCAGAGAGAAGATCATCAAGTCCCGCAACCTGAACCATTTCGGCAAGGGTACTCAGCTGTTCAACATCGTGCAGGGTTGAAAAAATATCTTTCTGTCCAAATGCCATTACTACCGTAAGAAGCAGAATCAGCAAAACTATTCTCTTTCTCATCGCTACACCCTCCCTTCCGGTGCAAGAAGAGCCGGCCTACATCTGGATTTTACAACGAATATCTAGTTTTTCGCAGCGAGGAGAGGTGTGAGCAAATGAAAACGGGAGGCGGGCAATCTTCACCCGCCTCCCGGAGTAGGTTATTAGAGGAACTACTTCTTCGGTTTTTCTTTCTTGGTTTCTTTTCTTGCTTCTTTCTTAACTTCTTTCTTCTTGTCCGCCATACTGGACACCTCTTTTTCTCGCGGCTCATGTCCGCATCAATTGAATTCTAGCACTGTTCCCTGCAAGTTGCTTCCAATATTTATCCTGCTATGAAAAGTATTGGAATCAAAACACATTGCTCCAACCGGGAGGAACAAACAGAGACATCTTCGACTCGAAGAGAAGTTGTATTTGAGCGAGGGCCGCCATAAGGTTCAAGTTGCCGGCCATACGCTTGAATTGTACGATCTTCACTTAAGTGAAAGGAAACTAATCGACCTGCAAGTATAATATACTTACATTGAATTGAGGAGGCCACGATCAATGAGGAGTATTTTGATTAATGGTGAAGTAGCATACAATGCTTCTTCTCAAATACTTAACAGCGTCACCTTCAAAGAGATTCTTGCAGAGTTGATAAGGGACTCGGAAGAAAAGAAGAATTCGCTTCTTTCATTGTTCGAGCCGTTCTTGAAGAATACAGATACGGTGGATATTTCCAGAAAGTACGATATCGAGGGGATTATAGAGCTTCTTCTTGCACTCACGATCGATCCGATTGAGAAGATTGACGGTTCGCCGTATTACTCCTTCCCGAAGATGAGCAACAAGAAGGAACTTCTTGTTAGATTTGTCGAGAGCTTGTTTTCTCTGTGGAGAAACAAGCACAGATTCATAGTAAAGAGAGATGAGTACACCCCGAATCGCTTCGATAGAATTTTCAAGCAGATGGTTCTAGTAAGAACCAACACTGACCTCAAGGGTTTGGTACTCAGCCTTTACAGGCAGATATTGATAAATGTTTCCGATATAAGGCTGAAGATTCTCAGACAGGAGCCGGGTGGCGCTCAGGTGGGATTCATTGTCGATCGTCCCGAAGTAGATGAGAGAGTTAGGGTAGCCGGAGCAGACTTTCTGTACGACATGGCATGCGTCTGGAGCATAGTCTTTGAACCGCCGGTAATCTTCTATACCAGGTCAAACAAAAGACAGGGATTGTTTAAGGTCTATGACAAGCCAATTTTAGGAAGACTGAATATTTCTTCGGGAAAAGACTGGTTCTTGTTCCCCATTCACGTAGGCTCCAAACTTGTCTTCGTGGTGGTAAACAAAGAGTACCTGGCTCTGGCCGCCGGTCTCGGGAATCTATTCGAGCTCGCAAGTTTCGATATCGTCAGGCACAAGAAACCCGATGGCATATACGTTTTGGGATTAGACAACTCTCTCTTCGAAGAGAGAGGGGACTTCAACGGAGTTATTTACAGAGAAGACGACGGCACTTATGTCGGAGTAGTCGGAGACGATCCCGTGATCGACTATTTCGGGTATATGAAGAAGATGATACTCACGATTCACAATCTTCTTGTTATCGACGAAGGAAGGTTGCCGATTCACGGCGCCCTGGCGAATATAAAACTTAGGAATGGGAAGAAGGCCAACGTAATGCTGATCGGAGACAGCGGAGCCGGTAAGTCCGAAACCCTCGACGCTTTGAACAGGCTTTCTTCGGAAGTATCCGAGGTAAACATCTTGATCGATGACATGGGATCTCTGGACATAACTTCATCCGGTTCTGTGGTCGCTTACGGTACTGAGACGGGAGCCTTTGTGCGTCTCGATGATCTTCAGCCTGGGTACGCATATTCAACGATGGATCGAAGCATATTCATGAACCCTAACGAGATAAACGCCAGGGTGATTGTCCCCTATTCCAACTATACGGAGATCATTAAGCCGACAAAGATTGATTATTTCCTCTATGCAAACAATTTCGACGAGAACACCGAGGACGACCTTCGCATTTTCAGCGACCCTTCCGAAGCGGCGGAGGTCTTTTCGAGCGGCGCCAGGATGGCCAAAGGGACTACATCCGAGAAGGGTCTGACTTACAGTTACTTCGCGAATCCTTTTGGAGCAATTCAAAGGCGGGATAAACACGAGGTAATAGCCGATCGCTATCTAAAGGCCATGATGGAAGCGGGGGTAACGGTTGGAGAGGTCAAGACGAGGTTAGGAATACCGGGATTCGAGATGGACGGGCCTCTGCGGGCCGCTAAGGCTATGTTGAAGGCTATAGACGAGCAGGATTGAGATAGAGCTGACGCCTGCTACAGCTGGTAGAATCTATAGTATTGGCAAGGACAGACGTATCGATTGGGTGGTGAAAGCTGTGTCGAAAAATGTAATTGAAGTGATGAATCTCCGGAAATATTATGGGGACACGAAGGCAGTTGACGGAATAGAATTCGATCTCATTGAGGGAGAAGTACTGGCCATTTTAGGTCCCAACGGCGCCGGCAAGACCACAACCGTTGAGATGCTTGAGGGGCTGAGAAAACCCGACGAAGGCACTATTGAGTATTTCGAAGAGAGACTCCCTCCTTCCAGCGAAAGGGTGAAGGAGGAGATCGGCGTTCAGCTCCAGTCGTCGAGTTTTTTCGAGTATCTCTCTGTCAAGGAAACTCTTGACCTCTTCAGAGGTCTATACAGGAAGAGTATTCCATCAAGAGATCTGATCAAAGAGGTATCTCTCGAAGATAAAGAGAAAACCTACACCAAGAATCTTTCGGGAGGACAGCTCCAGAGGTTGGCAGTTGCAGTGGCTCTAGTAAATGATCCGAAAGTAGTGTTTCTTGATGAGCCCACCACCGGACTGGATCCTCAGGCCAGAAGAATGCTGTGGGAGACCATATTGGCCCTGAATAAGAAGGAAAAGACAATAATTCTTACGACTCACTATATGGAAGAGGCAGAGAGATTGGCCGACAGAATAATCATAATGGATTACGGAAAGATTATCGCTAGAGGGACTTTGGATGAGCTCATTGACTCTATCGACGCGGAGAATATTGTCACTTTCGGTGTTCAGGGAGAGGATCCCGTACCAGGGGAATTTCTGGATATGGAAGCTCTTCAACATGTTGAGAATCGCGAGTATTCGGTGACAACGAGGGATGTGGAGAGAATTCTGGGCAGGCTTTTCGAGAGATCGAAGAAATTTGGCCTGCTCCTGGACGACGTTACGATTCGAAAGCCCAATCTGGAGGACGTCTTTATCACCCTTACCGGCAGAAAACTGAGGGACTGAGGTGATTCCATGAGCAGATTGTGGAATTTCACGTCAGGGCTTTTCAAGAGCGAAATCAGAGAGTTCCAGGTGATGTTCTGGAGTTTCATATTTCCGTTGATTCTCTACTTCATTCTGACGTCGGTTTTTGGGTCCTTTTACGGGAGCGGCACACAGGGAGTGAGTTTCAGAGTGGGGATTGTGAGGGAGGAGAATCTTGCGGGATTTGGAAAGATTATCGACGAAGTAATTGAAGGGATCTCCTCGGAGAGCGGTCCGTTTGTCAAGAAGGAGTACGGGTCAATCGATGAAGCTCTAGTTGATCTTAGGGAGGGAAGGCAGGATATCGTGCTCGTTATTCCCGCCGGGACCAACGCCAAGATGACAAGCGCGCTGGCGCTCAAGATGGGCGAGGTGCCGCTTCGAGTTCACTATATCAGCGGCAAGGAATCGTCCACAATCGCTTCGAGCATTATCGAGGAAGTGATAAACGAAGTGAATCTCGAGATCGAACGGCGGGGCAAAGGGGATTTCATGAACATTGTCACGGAGACGAAAGTTATCTCGGCAATCGAAGAGAAGGCCTTTGATTACAAAGAGTACATCTTTCCGGGAGTCGCTTTGATGATGATTCTCTCGGTGGCTCTATTCAACAGCCCTATAGGTCTCATTCAGTACAGAGTCTCCGGGGTGAATAAGAAACTCTACACAACTCCCTTGAGATCTCTTGAATACTTCGCGGGCCACTTCTTCAAACTGATAATAACTATGCTGATCTCATTGGTGCTTCTATATCTTGTAGCCGCTTTCGTCTACAGGGTTGGCGGTTCAATCTTCGATATCAGGTTCATCCTGACCCTGCTCTACTCAATGATTGTTGCGGTATCTTTTGGCCTGATGCTAGCTTCCTTTTCGAAGAAGCTATCAACGGTTACCGTGCTGGGGCAGACTCTGTACCAGATAATGATGTTTCTCGGGGGCCTTTATTTCCCCGTATTTGATCTCCCGTGGGGGATCCGTTGGTTGGTCTACGCATTACCGACCACCTATCTTGTTGAGCTCAGCAGAAGGGTAATGGGCTACCAGTTCGCACCGCTTTCGGTGGGCTGGCTGATAGCGGTACCCCTGATCTGGACTACATTCTCACTGGTCGTTTTTGCCGTGAATTTCAAGAAGGTGATGGGCTATGAGTAGAAACAAGTTAGAAGCTGTCTTCATCGCCTTTGCAAAAGAGGCGTTCAGAAACAAGCTCGAAGTCTTTTTCACTTTATTCTTTCCGATGATATTTCTGCTGCTGTTCGGTTTCTTTTTCGGTGGCTCCAGTGATTATCAGAAGCCATCTCTAGGTCTATATCAGACCGGCGCTTACGATATTTCTCCGATTATTGAGGAGACGGGGGCCTGGAGTCTTAGTTTCTTCGACGACGATAATAGTCTTGAAGAAGCGATAAAGGCTGGGGATGTCTTGCTTGGTGTTACATTCGATGGCGAGAAAATCTCCTATCTCTATCGTGAGGGTGATGTTGGTCAGCTGAGTACAATAGAAATGGCAAGGGCAAGTATCTCTGCGGCCGTTGAGAAGGAGATTAACAATGTGAAGTCGGTGATTGTTGTTGAGAACATTCCCGAGACAGCCGGAAGAGTTCGCGCAACCGATGCCGATTATACGATGTCGGGTGTCGTAGCGATCTCTCTCCTTTCAGCCGGGATGTTTTCGGTGATAAGCGTCTTTGGAAGGTACAGAAAGAGGGGAGTTCTAGATAGATTCAAGATCACTCCGCTCAAACCCATGACTTTCATTCTTGGAAGCACCCTAACGAGATTCCTGGTTAGTCTGGTGTCAATCATCCTGATCTTGATAGTAAGCAGACTTCTGTTCAAGACAGGCTTTCAGATTAATTGGCCGCTTTTCCTAATATCGATAGTCTCATCAACTCTCGGAATGATGGCTCTTGGCCTTTTCCTCACACTTCTCTTCAGGAATCCGGAAACGGCCGACACGGCGGCAAGCATCTTAATGGTGATAATGATCTTCCTCGCTGGCATATACTTTCCCCTTGCATTCTTGCCAGATTATCTAAGAGCCATATCGAGCTTTCTTCCTGTAAAGTACGTGGCAGAAATAATCAGGCATTCGCTCGGAATCGAGATGGTCTCGACAGTGTATTTCCTGGTAACTAATCTAGTTCTTTCGATTAGCGGAATCCTGCTGCTGTACTTCACGGGAAGGAGATATTTGAGCGCATCTTGAGTAACCCGTGAACTTTTCCATTGTTCTTAGGAGACAGGAACAATTGTGATGTTTTTTTCTATATCGACGAAATTCAGAAGGGAGGCTTTTTTGGTGAGTGAAACTGTAAAAATCGAAGAAGGAATCCACTGGATAGGAGTGAACGATTTCGAGACGCATCTCTTCGAGTCGCTCTGGCCCATTCCAAGAGGAGTGTCCTACAACTCATATATTCTGATCGATGAAAAGGTTGTTCTCATTGACACTGTCAAGGGGCCTTTTTTCTCGGCATATCTCGACAAGATAAAGTCGCTTCTTCCTGCTGGAAAGAAGGTCGATTATCTCGTGGTCAATCATATGGAACCCGACCACTCCGGTTCGATCAAAGTCCTTAGAGAGGCCTTCCCTGACATGAGCGTGGTCGGAAATGAAAAAACCATGGATATGCTCGACGCCTTCTATGGAGTGACCGACAATGTGGTCAGGGTTGAAGATGGCGAAGAGCTGAAAATAGGCTCCAAGAGCCTCCGATTCTACATGACCCCTATGGTGCACTGGCCAGAGACAATGATGACACTTGAAAAGACCACGGGCGTGCTGTTTTCCGGAGATGCCTTTGGTGGTTTCGGCGCACTTAACGGAGGGATTTTCGACGACGAAGTTGATGTGGATTTCTTTGAGGATGAAGTTCTCAGATATTTCTCAAACATTGTCGGCAGATACAGCGCAATGGTCCAGAAAGCCTTCGAAAAACTAAAAGGCGTTGATATAAAGGTTATCTGCGCCACTCACGGACCCGTCTGGAGGAAGAACCCTTCAAGAATTCTCGAGCTTTACGATCGCTGGAGCAGACAGGAGACAGAGGAAGGCGTCGTTCTGGTATACGGTTCAATGTACGGGAACACCCAGAAAATGATGGAGGCGGTAGCCTCGGGTCTTGTCGAGGGGGGAGTCGAGAAAGTCAGGGTTCACAATATCTCGACGACGCACATTTCGTTCATCATTAGAGACATCTGGAGATACAAGGGCCTGGTGATGGGAAGTTGTACGTATAATATGGAGCTCTTCCCTCCGATGAAGCAGCTGGTTAGCGCGATAGAGAACAGGATGATGAAGAATCACAAGATAGGTGTTTTCGGTTCCTACACCTGGAGCGGGGGAGCCCTGAAAGAGCTTCAGCAGTTCGCTTCAAAATCAAAGTGCGATCAGGTGGGCCCGGTGATTGAGTCGAAGAGTTGTCCAACGCAAGAGGATCTCGACAAGTGTTTTGAGCTAGGTCTGAACATGGCGGCGGCGATAAAGTCATGAACTAGTGCCTGTCTATTCTGCAAAATCGATTGGTAAGCATTTTGCGAGAATTGTGATCGGCACGGATAATTGAGAGATCTAATTCAACTGAACAGCTCATCCATGAAGATTTCAGAAGGAACGACAAAGAGCCTCTCAAGTGGTAGAGGCTCTTTCCTTTCTTCTTAGCTGCTCCTGCCATTTGCCGCACCGGTCGCCCCAAACTGCTATTATTTCTCCGTCGGCTTTCGCGTTGATTACTTCGCAGCTGTTCGAACAACCGTTGCAGATGAAGCTGGAAGGCCGGAAATCAAGATTTAGATAGTCAAATCCTTTGAAGGAAGATTCCACCGGTTTTCTCTCAATCTCTTCGCGGGCAAGAATTGCGGCGCCTATGGCTCCCATCACATCGTAGTTACTCGGTACAATTACTTCATGTCCGACTGCCTCTTCAAATGCTTTTTTTATTCCTTTGTTGGCTGCCACTCCGCCCTGAAAAACGAAAGGCGGCTCAAGTTTCTTACCTCGACCGAGATTGTTTATGTAGTTCCTGACAAGCGCTTTGCACAAACCCCATATAATGTCGGACTTAGAGAATCCGTATTGTTGTTTCGCTATCATATCGGACTCGGCAAAAACCGTGCATCTTCCGGCAATTCGGACTTCCGTAGTTGCCTGAAGCGCAAGCTCTCCAAACTTCTCAATCGGTACGCCGAGTCTTTCTGATTGATGATCTAGGAAGGAACCGGTTCCTGCCGCGCATACAGTGTTCATGGCAAAGTCGGTCACCATGCCTTCTCTTATCAATATTATCTTCGAGTCCTGGCCGCCTATCTCAAAGATCGTCCTCACTTCTTTGACTTCTCTGAATGCTGCCACCCCGTGAGCGGTAATCTCGTTCTTAACAATATCTGCTCCAAGAAGGACGGCTGCCAGCTGCCTGCCGCTGCCGGTCGTCCCGATGCCCAGGACGGCGGGATCGTTGTGTTCTTCCCTCAGCCTGGAGAAACCAAACTTAACTGCGTCCATAGGTTGACCGTTAGTCCTGACGTAATACTTGAAAACCATCTCGCCTCTTTCGGAAAGCGCCACTATGTTGGTACTTACCGAACCGACATCCACTCCAACAAAAATCTCCACAGAAATCCCCTCACTTGTTCGCGGAAGTGCGTTTGCGCTTAGAGTTTCTAATAAGATCAACAAAAGCCTCTATCCTCGTCAAACTGTTCGCCTTCCCTGTCTGTTCATCTATTGCCAGTGTGAGAACCGGTATGCCGTTCAGTTCGGAAATCCTTGGGATGACGCTTTGAGAGACCAATTCAGGAAGGCATGCAAAAGGCATCAAATGAACAACTCCATCAAAGCCCCTTTTGCTGTAGTCGACTATGTGACCAACATTCTGCTTTGCGTGCCCTCCGATAATAATCTTTATGTAATCCGATCCCATTTTCATTATCTCTTTTTCGCGGCCTCTGCCGAAAAAATTGTGATCGACCCATTCTCCAACGTATTGCGATCTCTCGGCCTCGCAACCCAGATTGCACAGGGTGTTCTCAATTTCCAGGTTTATGCTTGATTCAATTACGACAAAGATCTCCCCCACAACCCCGATGCGTATCTTCTCTTCTTCGGCAACATCATGAACATCGATTGAAGCTATCATATCGCGTGCCAGGGAGTGTGCCTTCCTTACTTCATCAAGGGTCCAACACTTTTCATATTCACCGGAAATCCTCTCGAAGATTTTCTGGGACGTCCCCGTGACTTTCTCGTACGGCATAATCCTATGAATCTCCTTGTCGAATTGATCGAGGTCCCTGAGCATCGTCAGGATAATGCGAGCAACTCCGATGACCTTGGCGAGAGAGTTCTTTCCCTTGATTTTCATGAACTTCGAAATATCGCCCTTCAAATCACGCTTGACGGAATCGAAGATAATTACTTCAACATCATAACCAATTTGATGAAGAGTTCTTTCGTGAAGCTCCCCATAAAAACCGGCGCGGCATGGACCGTGCCCGCCGCTTGAAACTATTATCTCAGCTCCCTTCTCACACGCTTCAATGTAATTGCCCATAAGTACCTTGTACGGGAAACATGCGAATTCAGGGCTATGTTTCGTGCCAAGATCAATTGTCTTCTGAGTGGGTCGCGGAGGAACCACAACATCATGACCCAGCATCTCGAGAAGCTTCCTGTATGCCATCACATTGCCCAAATATGGAAATGAATACTTCATTGCCTTTCTCCCGTCTTCCCGAACTTCCTGCCAAGCATGTCTACGAAGGCCTCAACCCTAGTCTGGAGATGGTTTTCTCCAGTGTGTTCATCTATTCTCACCGTCATGAAGGGGATTCCTGAATCTTCGGATTCTATCTCGAGCAGTTTCCCAAGAAAGGCATCAGGTCCGCAACCGAATGCAGTAATGTGAATGACTCCGTCGACCGAACCTTCCCTGAACATGCTGTAGGCCGCTCCAAGAAGTTTTTCGCTGAAAGTCCAGAAGAGACTCTTCTTCATCTTCTTCACGTGCTTCTTCAAAAGTTTGGGAGGTATCATCTCAAACGTCGTCACCGCTGCTCCAAGCTGCCGCAGTCTCGCAGTCACGTCCATGCTGATGAATTCATCATAGACGTCATAGACGTAACCGAGGAGGCCAATTTTCAGGGAATTGTGACTCCTTTCGAGTGGTGAGCCCGCTCCATCGAGTTCTGCCCACGCCTCCTTGATCGTCTTGCCTTCCAGGCAGAGGTTTCTGAACTTCTTCCATCTCCTTCCTGCTGAATGGCTGGCTCTTCGGATTTCACTTCTGGAGACTCCAAGTTTACCGGCAATGGGATAAATCAACTTTGGCGAAGTGATGTCTTCAGTACTGCTCTGAATGTCCAGTGTGAGCAACTTCGACCTGACGGCCGGGATTCCATGTTCTATCATGTCGGGCAGTCCCATGAACTTGGGGCAGAAGAACTTGCCCTTCTCAACTGAAACCATTCTTGGCACAAATACATAATCAACGCCCTGATCAACCAACCTGAGGACATGTCCGTTGTATATCTTGATTGGAACGCAGATCTCGGGGACAGAAACCCCGATCCCTCTGTCAATCGTCTTCTTGTCGGTCTTCTGCGTTGTGATTACCTCTATTCCGAGTTCTTCAAACAGATGGACCCAGTACGGCCCGTAATAGTAATATAAGAGTGCTCCGGGAATTCCTATTTTCAACTTATCTCTTCCTCACCGACCCGTACCGACAGGGCGTGGCATTTGGCCAATATCAAATATAGCACCCGTTATCGACTGGAACAATGCTGACAATGTAAAAGCTTCCGATCAGGACAAGTTTCGGACTGCTCCTGCGTGCGATTGTTTAATCTCTCTTTAATAACATAGGGGATAGACTCGGTTTATAAGCAAATGAAGAAGGGAGGTTAAAGAAAATGAAAAAGCTACTATTCTTGATTGTCCTGGTCTCCGCGTTTTTCTTCACTGGGTGCGTGGATCTTACTTTACCAGAGGCTGACAGGGGAACGGTGAGAGTTGTTCTTACCGATGCAGTAATCCCTATCGAAGAGATTGACTCTCTTACCGTAAGGATTGAAAGCATAAAGCTCTATGGATCCGAGGAGGTTCCTCCAGACGAATACGAGCCTATTGTGATTGTCGACGAGCCATTTGAAGTAGACATTCTTACTCTTGTGGGAGCGACTTTTGAACTGCCCGACACTACAGGAGTCGTCGGTATATATAACCAGTTGCGGATAGAAGTTTCTGCGGCAACTATGACGGCCAATGAGATAGTCTATCCAGTTACCGTCAACTCTGGATCATTGAAGATAAACAATCTGGGTCTCGAGATTAACGAAGGTTCTGTGACGAATGTTGTTCTTGACTTTGACTTGTCAAAGTCGTTGAAAATCAACGGCCGGTGGGAGGACATAGTCAGTGAGGCCGAGATCTCAGGAGAGAAGAAGAGCCATGAAGACAAGGTCCACATGACGCCCGTAATCCATGTGCGTCACGGAAGCCTCTTCGATGTAACGGGAATTGTCTCTTCGGATCAGTTGCCTCTCCTCGCAGCGCTGTTTCCCGAAGGAGATGGCGAGGCTCTCACGACGTTTACCCATATCGACAATCCGATTTGGGAGGAAGGTGAATTCAGATTCTGCAAGGTCGGTCCCGGGGAATACAGGCTGGAGTTTTTCGACAATTACATGGATGAAGGATTCTCGGTCGATGAAAGCGAATCCAGATATCAGTCCCTTTCAGTTACCGTTGTAGACAAAGACGTCGATCTTGGTACAATTGTCTTGGTTGAGAAATAGGTGCATCAAACAGTTAGGTCTCGGTCTGTCCTCAAGGAGTTTGGGTTGATTAACCGGAAAGCGCTAGGGGATTCATCGGTTCAACACTGTCGATGGTTTGCGGAAGTGAAGGTGGAACTCATATGAAGAGAGTCATTTGTCTCGCCTACGCTATTGCTTTGGTGTTTTCAGCCGCACTTTCGGTTGGTACTGTGCTTGAGAGCGAGCAATCTCTGCTTGGTTACCTGGTTGGGGGCGGGGACTTAGAGCTATCAGTCAGCATTACCTTAATTCAGAAGGTGCAGCGGATAGCTGCTGGTGAGATTCTCGCTATCTTTGTTCTTCCCGAAGGGTTGATAAGGGTTGTGACTGATTCCAGAGTAGTCACGCTCTCTTCAGACGGTGAGATTTCCGAAATAACGGAAGCTGCCGAGGCCGTGATCTCATCGGAGGTGAAGATGATTGACGCCTTCTCTCTTGTTTCTTTACAGTCAAGGGAGGAGGTTCGCGGTATCTTTCTGGTACAGGAAGAGAACGGTCACTTCTGGCATGTAATAACTGAGACGATGACCTACAGGTTAGCGAGCAGTTTTGCTTCAACGCTGAGCGTAACGGCAAATGAGAAGGCGCTTGAAGAGGCAAGCGAGAGACTGCAGAAGTCCCTGGGTAAGGAAGAGGATTTGGATCCTTCGGAAAAGCCTGGCAAGCCCGACGATCCAGGCAAGCCCGACGATCCGGGAAAACCCGATGATCCAGGCAAACCAGATGATCCTGGCAAGCCCGACGATCCCGGCCAGCCAGACACTCCTCCCGGCAAAGAAAACGGAAAGAATTGATGCTCTATGAAACTCTTGATAGTTGAAGATGAGAAAAGACTCCTCGATAATGTCGTCTCCTTTTTTGAGCGTTCCGGATTTCTTGTGGATGCCTCTCAGAATGCAGAAGAAGGACTGGATCTTGCCCTTGAGCGCAGCTATGATTGCATTGTCCTCGATGTTCTCTTGCCCGGCATGAATGGTTATGAATTCTGCCGCTTTCTGAGAGAAGAGATGAAGTCCGATGTCCCCATAATAATAATCACAGCACTTGGCGAAGTCGACAACAGGATTGAAGGCCTTGAGATCGGAGCCGACGATTACGTTCCCAAACCGTTCGATCTGCGTGAGTTAGAGGCAAGAGTGCGGGCTCTTGTAAGACGGAATCAGCTGAAGATAGAGTCGATAGTGCAAAGCGGTCCTCTCCGTTACGATTCGAGAAAGGAAGTCTTCACCTGCTCCGAGGGAAGACTGGACTTGACCTCGAGAGAGGTTTCAATCTTCGCGCTGCTCTTCCGAAACCCGGGAGCTGTCTTCTCCAGAGAAGAGATAACCGACAAGATCTGGGAAACAGGCTTTGAACCGCGCAGCAATATTGTCGATGTTTATATTAACTACATTAGAAGGAAACTTGAGTCGGCTGGGATGTATGACGTGATCGAAACGGTTCCGGGAAAGGGTTACAGATTCAGGGGTTTTACAGATGACGGTTAGGGGAAAGATCTCGCTTCTTTACCTCGCAACTTACGGCACCGTGGTGATTTCGCTGGGCCTAACGGTCTTTTTTTTCCTGAGGAATCTCGAATTTCGCAGGATCGATAATCTGCTCTTATCATTTCATAACGATATAGTCAACACGTACAAATTCGCGGGTCAAGAAAACAGGCTTCTCAGCCTTGCGGGAAATGAGGACTTTGGATTCGCAATATACATAGAAGATGAACCAGTAGCGAGTTTTCGGGCTGAACCGGAACTGTTCAAAAGAGCTGAAGGAATCGGCACAAAAGGAGACCATCGATATAGAGCTACTGTCGAGCTTATCGAAGGAACCGAAGAGAGATTCGTGACTTTCTACAATCTCGGAAAGTCTGAGGAGTATCTGAAGTTTGTTCTTGCTGTTGTAGTCTTTTCCTCGTTATCCATCTTGTTAGCCGTAAGCCTCATTGGAACAATATTCACGAGAAAACTGATAAGACCTTTTGAAGAGGCCGGCAATCAAATGGAGCTAATCAGCAGAACGGGGCTGAAGAATGCCAGAATTTCCCTAAGAAAGAGTGGAGACGAAGTTTCAAAGCTTGAAAGTGAAATCAATAAGGCGCTGAGTAGAATCGAGCAGTTGATAAACGACGCGAAGCAGTTCTCTTCAAGAATCGCTCACGAATTGAGAACGCCCCTAGCAGTAATGAAATCGAATCTTCAGCTCTCTTTGACCGGCAGTTCCTCAAAAGAGAGTATGCGCGAAGCCTTGATAGAAACTCTTGAGGAAGTGGAAAAGCTCATAAGACTATCTGAAGAGTATCTGCTTCTGTCGCGCACCGAGATTTCAGTACCAATTGAGAAGAGAGAGATAGATCTCTCTCGACTTGTACTGGAGACTACTGAGAAGATCATGATCCTTAATCCCGGCAAAGAGATTGAAATACAGATCATCCCAGATATAATGATCAGTGCCTCCGGATATATGATTGAGCACGTGGTAATGAATCTTCTCGACAATGCCTGCAAGTATTCTACGGACGATTCTGTAAAGATCAAACTGACCCGTGAAGAGGAATTCTCTCTGTTATCTGTTTCCAACAAAGGCAAAGCCGTCGATTTCATAAGCCTTGATGAATCCGTGAAGGAAGTGCAGGCTCAGGGATATGGTCTCGGGCTGAGAGTGGTCTTGTCAATTTTGCGCGCGCACAATCTTAGGCTCGATTACGAACATGAAGAGGGCACCAATAGATTCATGATCGAATTTCCCAGTGAGTCCTATTCCAAATAGCATGAGACACGGCCTCGAAGCCGGCCGATTCGTTGTCTCTGTCCAGTCACAGGCTCCAGTTTGAAAGTAGTCTGGTAAGATCGAGTATCACTGACAGCCGGAGGAAGAAAATGAAGCTAAATGATTTCAAACTGGAAGTTTACTTTGAAAAGCACGAGTTTGACGCACCTTACCTTCTTGGCCAGTCGGACTGTGAAGCCATGACGATCGGCGAGTTGCTGGAAATGGACGGCGAACCCGCCTCGAAGTTTATGGATACGTGGCTTGGTTACACAGAAGTTCCCGGCAATCGCGATTTGAGGGCGCAAATTGCAGGGCTTTACTCGACCGTCGAAATGGAAGAGGTTATAGTTCACTCAGGCGCGGAAGAGGCGATCTTTAACTTCATGAATGTTTTTCTTCAGAAAGGCGACCATGTGATCTGCCAGTTTCCGGTTTATCAGTCCCTGTACGAAGTCGCCAACGCAATCGGATGTGAAGTGACCCGCTGGGAACTGAGAAGAAGTGGGGAAGAATGGAGCTTTGATGTAGATGAACTGAAGGATCTTGTTCGCCCGGAGACTAAATTGGTTGTGATAAACAATCCTAATAACCCGACCGGATACCTTGTTTCTAACAGAGAACTGATGAAGATCGCTTCCTTTACCGAAGAAAGGGGGATTTTCGTTTTTTCCGACGAGGTCTACAGAGGGCTTGAGCTTGATCAATCTATAGAAAAGCAGAAGTCCTTTGCGGACATTTCCGACAACTCTCTGGCGCTGGGTGTGATGTCGAAATCATACGGACTGGCCGGCTTGAGAATAGGCTGGGTTGTATCTCACAACAAAAGTGTCCTGGAATCAATGACTAGATTCAAACACTACACCACGATCTGCAATAGCGCTCCCTCGGAGTATCTTGCCTGGAAGGCGCTGTGTGTAGGAGACAAGATCCTGAAAAGGAACAGAGCGACAGTTGTTAAGAACTGGGATCGAGCGACACTCTTTTTCAAGAAGCACTCTTCATTATTCAGTGTATCAGTGCCAAAAGCCGGACCGATAGCCTTTGTTGAATTCCTCAAAGCAGATGTGAGCCGGTTCTGTTCAGAGGTCCTCGAGAAATCGGGGGTTCTGCTTCTGCCCGGATCGATGTACGATTTCGAAGGTGGCTTCTTCAGAATGGGATTCGGCCGAAAGAGCTTCGCTGAAGGGTTGGACCGGCTGGATGAGTTTCTGGATTCATCCAATATATGATTACTCTTTACGAGACTCACTGTAGTTGATTGTGAATAATAGATTCAGATCGACAAAACCAAAGGGTTGCAGATTCCCGGGTGAGATTCCTTAACCTGCCGTCAACAGCAAGACCGGTTGACTTTAACACTTTCTAGTGGTAGAATTATTATTAAAGACGCTTTCAGAGCGTCTTTTTTCTTTCCTCTATGATTCTAAACGAAACTCTGATCGCCGAACGGAGCGAGAGGCTCTTAGTGTCGTCCAGCCATTCTTGCGCTTGGAACCGATGTCCCTATGCTCCTCTCGGAGAACGGTGAACCGAGAACTGACTACCCGTTCTTCCAACTTTGCAACTTGGATCTTGGAACTGACAACTGTTCTTATCGGAGAACGGCGAACCGCTTTCTTTGCTCTGTCCGACCCGCAACCCCTAGCCTCGTTTTTCCCTTTCCTTACAACTTGGATCTTGGAACTGACAACTGTTCTACCAGGAGCTTAAGGAAGAGAAGACAGCAATCACCCGGCGGAAGAATATCAACTTGTTTGAACCAACTCAATTTGCAATCCTGATGTGTTCTTGATCAGGATCTGGTCTTTGATCTTATCGGTGAACGAGTCCATGATCTGGGACGGTCAACGGTAACCGCTTCTCGCAGCGCACAGCGGCTCTCAATACCGAGATGCTGAAACAAGTTCAGCATGACGGGCTGTGTATTTTTGCTTTCGGGTCGTTAACCTACAACTTGGAACTCACAACTTGCAACTGATATTTTGCTCTTACCAACCCGCAACCACCAACCCCGAACCTCGTCATTTATTCTTGCAACTTGGAACAGTCAACTTGCAACTGTTCTCGCAAGCGAAGCGGAACTGGCATCCGAAGGTGACCGCCTTTTCTCTCGTTTTCTCATGAGCATAGCGAAGCTCTCGACAAAGCTCTTTCTCGGTTATTCTCTTCAAAGAATCGAGGTCAGCATGACGAATAGCGACGCTTTCAGAATTGCTTAATACTGTCATCCCGTGATGCCTTTGCACGGGATCTCGCCCCAAAATCCCTCTCTTGTTTTGAACGTCCTGGTGTGAAAGAGCCTCTTTCCCAAGATTCACTCTTCACGTTATTTGGTCAGTAATCCATATGTATGTTCCTTCCAGCAACCAAGAACGGGCATCGAACAACCTTTCTTGTGGAACTATTTCAGATCGTCGCCTTCTTTCGCAAACAAACCACTAACACCCTCCGACGCTACGTGGCCCTCGTTCCCAATGGAGGACTCAAGATCAGGCTTATCAGGATTTAAATACGGATTTACGCAAGAACCAGCGTAGTAGCGGCATTTAACTCACAGTCTTATGGGTGCAATGAGCTTGCTAAACGAAGATGAATTGGAAGAAAATGAGAGATGAACCTGAGCGAATGAGACTGGGTCACTTTCTTTGGATAGAAGCGAAATCTTCAAGACAACTGAATTGAAAGGAAGACAGCGTTATGTCCATTCAATGCTCAATGTTGAAGCACTTCGAACTTACTTTGAATTCACTCAAACAACTGGAAACAGGCTCATAATATTCGCAAACTCTATAACCCTTTCAGTGTAATGAGCCCTTCAGATTGGTTTGTCCAAACGATATCGAACTTGGTCAGAAGTGGTTAACTTGATATAATATTAACCAAATACAACAATTTATATGTCTGTGAGATGCTAAGTGTCGTCAAACGATTCTCCCGAAATAGTCTTGGGTAGCGCATGGCGAGGTGCAATTCCAATCTGTGAAATAAGATGGTAAGTTGTTAAGGGTGTCATCTGACTGTCCATTGTGGCAATTGCCCAGTTTAGTTAGGTCAAACCAAGGAGGTAGGAGCATGAGTGTAGAAAAAGGCTTTCCATTTCGTTCTCCGAGAACTGACTTGATCGAGACCTGCAAAGGCGGAAGAGAGGGAGATATTCTCGAATGGCCTGTGAAAAGACAGCCCGGTGGGGGGGAGAAATATGGAGAATGAAAAAAAGACAGTTCGCAGGTTTGTTTTCAAGCTGCTCAAGGTTTACTGGAAACGGGAACTGCTGGCTGCAGTTCTGGTCGGCGTGATGATTGCACTTGCAGTTGTCTTTCCGCTCTTGATAAGGCTGCTAATAGATGTAGTTATCCCTTCTGGCGACATGGACCTTCTCGTAAAGTACGTTTTGCTTGTCGTCGGTCTCTGGTTTGGAAGCTTGATCTTCACATATTTTGGAGAGGTGGTTTTTGAAACCACGGCCCTCATGGCAAAATCGGACTTGCGGAAGCAATTGTTAGAGAAGATGTTTGTTCTTCCTTTCGACTATTTCCACAAGAATAAAACCGGCGAGCTCGTATCGAGATTAATCTCTGATCTGGAACTTGTAGGAACCGTTATAGCGCAGATATTTCCGATACTGTTATTGGGAGTCGTTCAAATATCGGCGATTCTAGCAATCATGTTTGCTTTCAATTGGAAACTGACTCTTCTGCCCGTCGGTTTCATAGTGTTTTCCTTTCTGGTGCTAATGTTCTTCAATATTATGGTGGAGAAAAGGAGCAAAGTAGAGAGGGAGAAATTCGGCGAACTGGCAGGAGTCACAAGTAACATAATCGATAATATGAAACTGATCAGAATCGCCATGCCATTTTCCTGGGTCACAAATTTCTTCGATCGTTTTCAAGGAGACCATGTTTATGCGGGCAAGAGGTTCATAAAGGCGATAAAAATCGCCGGTGCACTCAAGACGTCGATAAACGGACTAATCTCCTTTTCACTACTTGCCTACGGTGGTTACCTGGTAATGAAAGGCGAGATTACCGTAGGAATTCTGATCACTTTCTGGGCTTACGTTCAATCACTATTCAATCCTATTCAGCTGCTCATGCAGGTGAACATTCTCCTAAGACAAAGCTGGGGAGGGCTTTTGAGAACAATCGAGGTGCTGGAAGCTCCTGAAGAGGAAAGGAGCGATAGTAGTCCTAAGTTGGAGGATGTTCGAAGCATTTCTTTAGAGAACATTGCATTTGGCTACGGCAAAAAGCAAATTCTAAAAGGCCTGTCTCTTGAATTGAGGAAAGGGGAAATTACGACGCTGGTAGGTGAGAGCGGCGCCGGTAAAACCACTACTCTGAATATCCTTATGGGACTTCAAAAACCCCAGTCGGGAACCATATACATAAATGGTGATCCGGTATCGAATTCGGCATTACTCAGACCATATATCGGCTTTGTGGAGCAGACGCCAACTTTGTTTGAAAGATGTACTCTCCTGGAAAACATTACCCTGGGTAGATCGATTTCTGAAGCCGGTTTGGAAAACATCTTCGAAAGAACAAACCTGAACGTGTTGTTGAGAAGATTCGAGAATGGACTCGACACATTAGTTGCTGACATTCAGCTTTCTGGCGGTGAGAGACAGTTGGTTGCGCTGGCCAGAGCGCTGGTCTCGAAACCACAATTATTGATTCTTGATGAGATCACGTCCAATATCGATTCAAAGACTGAAGAAATAATTCAGAATACTCTTATTAGTCTTAAATCTGAAGGGATGATCGTGCTTATGGTTGCACATAGATTATCAACTGTTCTATTGAGCGACAGAGTGGAGTTAATCAGTAATGGGGTTATTGTTGCAAACGGAACTCACAGCGAACTCTTAAAGACCAGTTCCGAATACAAAAAACTATACTCGCTTCAGCTGATAAAAGACGAATAGAAGGATAATTGATCAAGCGCATAACGGCGCATTGTGAAAGCCCCGGGAAGGAATATAATACGCAGGGCTTCTTGGCTCGGATTCTGAAGGTGACAGCACCGGGATGTGGGTGTAGAGTTTGGCGGATCATGCCGGAGGCGATAGGGATGAATTCTGACTTTCAAACCTAGACTTGCGTTCCAGAAGTCGCCGAGGGCGCCATGAATGCACGGATGAAATCTCGGAATACAGTCAAGGGAGAAAGACAGGTTCAGCTGTGTTCCCGATCTCGTTCTTCGGACGACACTTTCGCTCATCAAGATTAAGAACTTACCCATACTACTGCTTCAAAAACTCTTTTCTTGCTAATTCTAACCTCGGATCCGCGACCTCCCAGCCCGTAGAGAACAAAGACGGGCCAAAAGGCCCGTCTCATCTAGAAAGCGAAATTGTATCTTCCTGCCAGATGAAAGTGGGGGAAGAAAGTCGAGTGTCTTGCAAGCCGATCACCGAGATTGAATCCCACATTTATGATTGAAGTTGCCAACTCAAAACTGAAGTCGCTGATGTCGTAGCCTACTCCGACATGAGAGACTAGCGGAAGATACTTTATGTTTCGAGCGGCAAGAGTGCTAGACAGTTCAGTCATCGCCGTTACCTTGAAGAAGACCGGTGGAAGAGAAGGAACAAGATCTTCGAGTCCCAGTTCTGCATAAAGTCCTATAAGGGCTTGCATAGGGTCAAGAGAATAGAATTTCATTTCCCCAAAACCGAATCCGAAGACCGGAACATCTGCAATAATGCCCAAGATGGGTTTGTTGAACAACTTCCAGCCCACCTGCGCCCTTCCAAAGAATTGAAGATCGAATCCCTTTGTCTGTCTGTCCTGATTGAGAACAAAACCCATTCCCACCGAAAAGTGGGTGGCGAAAAGCCCTGCGGCCAGACATAAAACCAGAACAAATACTGCGAGCTTTTTCACTTGCGCACCTCCTAAGAGTCTTAAATCAGTATCTCAGTCTTGCAGCGATCTCACTTTGAAGGAGTTCTTTGTCAACCACTACGACTTTTCCGTCGTTGTTTATTACGCTCCGCACGATCCAGGGGCCCACATTTCTAACTTCTCTGCTTTCCTTTACGGCGTGCGTATATACAAGTTCTCTGTCAAGAACATAACCTCTTTTTCTCTCAAGAGGATTAATGAAAAGCGTGTCTATCCTCCTGTCATTTGCTGCTTTAGAGACTTCCGTCCAGCCTTCGACATACTTGTCGAAATTCTCCTGAGCCTTCTCCAGAAATTCCTTTCGAAGTCTCCTGCTTTCTATATCTATCAGTTTGTCGACTTCTTCCTGTAGTTGCCTCTCCTGATTGAGTGTCTTTTGAACGAAGATCGGGTATGCTTCTGGAATCAGGTGTTTCGCCTCCTTCTGGAACTTATCGATACTTTCACTGAACGAAGAAGAGTGAAAGAAGACGAGATATTCTACGTCTGTTGGAATCTCTTCATCGTTCTTGATCAGTGAGGCGGCTTTCTGAAGGAATCTCCTGTTTTCTTCTTCCTTTGCCTTGCTGACTTTCTCAGAAGCGTTTCCGTGATACATTGCTCCCGATGAAGGCGAGGGAGAGTACTCTTCGAGATACTCCTGTTCTTTCTCTCGAATGAACTCATTTTCCACGCTCTTAATAAGAGAGAGTTTTCTTCCTTCCATTACATAGTATGTTGATGTTTCCCTCTCCAGAGAGACAACGAGAGCCTCCGCTGAGGAGCTTGAAAGCCAGATCAGTTGATCAAGATCGAATGTCTTGCCCACGTAGATCTCCTTTTCGGGCTTTCTATGAAGCGGTATGATTTTGACGCCTTCGATTGCTTTATCGTTCTTAACATCTTCGCCTGTGTGAAACTCCACGAAAATTGCCAATCCCCTTCCCAGATCATCGGTGTTTCCGAGTTTGGTTAGGACGGCTTCAACAACCTTCTGATGAATCTTCCCCATACCGGTTATCTTCTCGTCCTTTCTCAGACAGTCGAGAATATTTGACTTCAAATGTTTTTCCGCATCGCTCCTCTTAAGATTCTCCATCGGAAAGTAGAAAGTGAGAAGATATGAATCTGATTTGATCCCTGCCTCTGCACTGAGTAGCTGTTGAAGTTCTTTTTCCATCTCAGCTTTTCGAAGAACGCGTGTTGCGACATTATCCATATAATTTGCCTCCTTCCTTCGCTTCTTGGTGGTCTGAAAGAACCTACGGGCTTTCATTCTTGGTGCAATCTTCCATTTTCAGTACTCTCTCTGTTCAATTATAGTATCTGAAGACTATTGACCACACTTCAATTATAACCCCGGGAAATATAGTACAATAGCCACGGAGATGATTCGTTTGGCTAACAGTTTACAGGATTTGCTCTTCTCTAGAATGGAAAAGACTTTTCCGGCACTCAAAGTAAGAAATTTTAGATATTTCTGGGTAGGTCAGCTGATATCCGTCATGGGAACATGGATGCAGACAGCCGCCCAGTCATGGCTTGTCTTGACGATAACGGATTCACCTTTTCTGTTGGGTCTTCTCGGCGTAGCGCAGTTCACGCCGGTGCTCATTCTGTCACTGCCTGCGGGGGTCTTCGTAGATCGTTTCCCCAAAAGAAGCATCGTAATCTTAACTCAGATAGCCTCGATGATCCTGGCATTTATACTTGCGATTCTTGTCTTCACGAATACAGTTCAATACTGGCACATCTTCCTTCTGGCGTTTGGTCTCGGAATGGTCAAGACACTCGACATTCCTGCAAGACAATCTTTCATGATCGAATTGGTGGGTCGCGATGTGGTTCTTAACGCAGTCGCGCTGAACTCAACGGTCATTAATCTTGGAAGAATCGTAGGACCGGCCTTGGCGGGGGTAGTGATGGCGCTTGTTGGTGCGGGTTGGTGCTTCCTCGTAAATGGAATCACGTTTATTGCTGTGATAATTGGACTGTTGAAAATTGACGTAGCGCCGATTGTAAAGAAGAGACCAAAGGGGACTGTGATACCTGATATCAAGGAAGGCCTCATCTATCTCTTCAAGAGTCCGATACTGACTACCACCACTTTGATTCTAGCAATCGTCAGTACGTTTGGAATGAATTACAGTGTTTTGATTCCTGTCTTTGCAAGAAACCAACTCGGTCTCGATGCTCAGGGATACGGACTTCTGATGTCTTCTTTGGGAGTCGGGTCGTTGCTTGGAGCTTTGATTGTTGCTGGGGGGAGTTCCAGAGGGCCGAACAGAGTAAGGCTTTTTGTCGTGCCGTTCATAACTTCTTCGCTTTTCATCATTATGGGCTTCAATCGTTCTTACTTGCTTTCGGCTTTGCTTATCGGTAGTATGGGATTTGCGAACATCTTCTTCACTACCACTGCCAACAGCCTCATGCAGATAAACTCCGATAACGAGTATAGAGGAAGAGTTATGAGTGTTTACTCTCTTGTGTTTGCCGGCTCGACGCCGCTCGGAAACATGTTTGTCGGATCGATCGCGGACCGGGCGGGCGGAGGGAGCGCATTCTTCTGGGCCGGTGTAGTTACGGTCCTGCTGGTACTGGGAACGACGATGGCACACAGAGTCAGGAAGAGAATTTCAGCGGCGAAAAGTGATGCGTCGGCATGAACGTTATCGGATCGAAATGTTGTATAATGATTATGTTTGTATATCCGGGGTGATTATATATGTCTAGAATTCCCTTTTCCCGGATTTCCAGGTTCTGGGGGTTTAAGGAAAAGATCAGGTTTGAGAGAGCTTTGAATGGCAGAGCTTCGGTGGTCAGCTCCGGAAGTTTTTTATACGTGCTGAAGAGAAGGGCCGCGAGTGTTCCAGCTGAATCTTGTCAAAGTGAGCTTCTTGCGAATCTTGTCGGTACCGGAGTTCCTGTTTCAGCTCCCGTTTATGCCCGCAACGGCAAGTCTGAAGTAAGGATCGGCAAGTACGTTTACTCATTGTTTTCTTACATAGAAGGAGAAAAGGCCGACTCCAACATCTCTCATGCCACTCCTGAGATGGCGGTTGAACTAGGCATTTTTACCGGAAGGCTCCACAAAGCTCTAAAAGAAATCGACTACGATCAGCTTGAAAGAACGAATCTGCTGAAGTCACTGACAGCTGCCCTGCGGCACTTCAGTGCAGTGGACTTCGAAATGGAACTCGAAAGTGTTGAGGAATTCTTCACCGATTTCTACAAGATATATTATAGACTTCCGGTCCAGATCATTCATGGCGACTACCATCCAGGCAACATAATCATCCACGAGGGGAAGGTCTCGGGGATAGTAGATTTCGATTGTGCGACTCGAGAAGTGAAAGTGCTGGATCTTGCCTATCTAGTTCATAGCGTCTTCGCCGAGTTTCTGAAGATGGGTTCTCCATCGCTTTTCCTCTATTTGCTTCCTTATCTGCTTGAAGGATACTCCTCAGAAAACACTCTTACCTCGAGCGAGAGGGAGAGTTTTGTCTATCTGCTTTCTGCTATTTCGATCATCCAGATTCATTACTTCACTGCGAAAGAATTGACTGAAGAAGCGCGTTTCGCAAAGAATGTCTTCAAATGGTTGTACAAAAACAGTAGTCGTATCAAGGAGAAGTCGGGCCTTGTCCTGGCCGGTTCCGAAAAGGCGATCTAGTAGTTCAAGAGATAGTGAATTTCCCGCCGTGCTTCCTTTTCTCCTTGGTGTCGTTTCTTTTCATTTGCCCCTCCCTAATTGAATATTCTTATAGAATATCGAGAATCCCTCGCCTCGATTTCTGCCAATCTATTGCTTTCGCATATTCAAACTATATGTCAGCCATCAGAATAATAGCAGTCGGATCCGAGCAATTGGAGCGATCCGCTTTTCATTGGAGTCTTTTTTCCTTAATTCACCTGAGCCCCTTTGGAAGTAGAAAAGATCGATGCGAGATAACTGGCATGTTCTATTGACAGCATAATGGCATGGTCAATAGGCCCTGTCAAAGTATAATCAATTTGAGGAGGTGAATCCATGCTTGGGCTGAAAATTGTAGTCGAAAAGGGCTCTGGTGTCCCTTTGTTCAAGCAGCTTATTGATCAGTTGAGAACAGCGATAATGAGAGGGGAGATTTCTGAGGGAACAAGGCTTCCTTCCGAGCGAGAGCTTTCGAAGTTGCTCCGGCTGAACAGGAGCGTTGTTGTAAAAGCCTATAATGAACTGAAGATGGATGGCCTTCTGGATTCCAGATCGGGAAGCGGTACTTACGTCATTTCAGTCAGGCCGCCACATAAGGAATTCGACATGATATCGTGGGGAGAGCAGCTTAATTCCTGGGCTACCGTTCCGGCCGGTTCGGCGAGATGGGCAAGCGTTCTGAAGGGCCGGCCCGAAGACTGTATAAGGTTCGATACCGGCATACCTCTTGTTGGAAGCGAGCAAACAAACCTCCTGAAAGGAATTCTGTCAGATCTTACCGAAGATGAGTTGAAGAGTTCGCTCGACTATCCGTCTCTTAGGGGCAACCCCGACCTCATCAAGTATTTGTGTCTGAGACTGAACGGTTCAGGGATGCATGTGAACTCGAGAAATATTCTAATAACTATTGGCGCAGAGGAGGCCGTCTATTTATTGTTTTCTGCGCTTGCCAGGCCAGGTGAAACGATTGTCGTCGAGAATCCGACTTACATAAATATAATCAACATTTCGAGAATGTTTCAGCATCGAGTGCTCCCAATCGATAGAAACTCTGAAGGCCTGGATTTTGCGACTCTCGAAAATGTCCTGAAAAGGAGCAGGGTGAAATTCATATATACCATGAGCTGTTCGCACAATCCTACTGGTTCAAACATGCCTGAGGGGAAAAAGGAGTCGCTGGTAAGACTTGCAGAGAAGTACTCCGTTCCGATAATTGATGACACTGTCTTCTCGGAGATTCAGTACAGTCGTCCCGCGCCTAAGACACTTAAGTACTACGATCATCACAACTGCGTGATAGAGATAGGAGGGATATCGAAGGCCTACGCTCCGGGTCTTAGAATTGGCTGGATTGTTGCCGACGAAGCATTGATAGAGAAGCTGATCGAACCGGTAAGAATGATCTCGCTCGGAGTTCCGAACATCAGCCAGCTGGTCGCCGCGAAGCTCCTTTCGACGGGGGAATACGACAGCTTCTTGAAAAAGTATCTTGGACTCTGTCTTGACAAGAAAGAAGCTGCGAAGAGAGCTTGCCTGAGATATCTTCCCGCTTACGTGAAGGTCAACGAGGCTCAGGGAGGGAACTTCTTCTGGCTTGAGTTGCCGACCTCGCTGGACTGCTGGAAACTAGTCGCCGAAGGGATTAAGAACGGTGTTGCAGTATCGCCGGGGAGTCTTTTCACCTTTGACTCGAGCGGCAGGAACTTTGTGAGGCTCAATCCTCTTGGAGTACCCCTTGAAGAGATTGAAGAAGGGATAATTCGACTCTCAAAGGTCATCGAGTCGATCGCCATAGGTGATAGAAATGAGGAAGGAACCGTTTCAGTAGTCGTGTAGCTGCCGCGAGCCTAACTCTCTCCAGAATGGGAGAAATATCTTTGGGCCCAGAACAGAAGAAGTGAAGAGATCTCGGTCTTGAGTCTCATAATTGAATTCTCATAGTTGAACTCGTTGATTCTTTTGAGGAAGTTCGAGAAGCCTCTGATCTTCGAAAGCGAGTAACATCTCTCTCCCACTCTAAGGTCGTTTCTGTCCAGAGTGACTTTTCCGATGAATCTTGATTTATTGCCCGTTCTAATTTGAAGTTCTGTTATTACTCCCTCTCCGGCATCTATTTCACCCTTCTCTGCCATGTAATCAGAGAGCAGTTCCCTTTGAACGGCGAGGATATCGGCGACAGTTCTTCCAGAAACATAACCAAAATCGTCAACTGTATATGTGAGCCCGCATCTTTTGCATTCAGCCGAATCTCCCTTTGCTTTGACTGTCTGGAATGAACGGCACTCTTCGCAAAACCAGATTATTTTCTCGATTCCTTCGGCCTTTCTCATGCCTTTGAAGGGAATTCTCTTTTTCTCCTGCCATCGCCAGTCGGAGGCCTCCGAGAGATAATCGAGCGCTCCCTTGCCCTCGAAACTCTGAAATTCAACCTCGATCCTTCCCCACCTGTGATGATCGGCCCATCTTGGTTTAGTTAGATAAGCGCCGCTCATTCTTGCGGCGACGACCGGTACATTAAGCCTATCCAGGAATTTCGCTGTCCCTGGCGGTACTTCGCCGAACTCCCCATCCCATGTCACAGATCCCTCCGGCATCAGACCCAGGACCCCGCCGGCATTGACTACTTCGATCATCTTCCTCATGGCTGGAAGATCGGGGACGCCCTTTCTCTTTCGAATTGCGCCTCCCGCTCTTAGTATGGGCCCCGAAAGAGGATTACTGAAGTTCCCCGAAGCGACGGCCCAGACTATCGGATAACTCACAAGCGCTTCGATCAAAACGGCATCGATAAAGTATGCATGATTGCCGATTAGGATGAAGGGTGGTTCGGGCAGTGTCTGCAGACCTATTCCGTGGAGATTGTATCTCTTAATGAAGGGATGTCTAAAGATCGGCCGCAGGATTCGCCATAGAAGCTTGTCGCCCGGAAGTCTTTTCTTCATCGAAATCAGAAGCTTTCTTGCCTGCCCGAGCGATTGTGGTCTTGCCCGAACATCGGCCACGATCCCGATGGGGAAGAGTGGGTCGACAGTGAACCGAGTCTGCTTCTGCCTCCTATGTCGTTTAAGGTGACGGCATAGTACAGAGTTCCATCCTTGCTCATGACAGGAGAGCCGAGACTGTCGCTTCCTATGTGATCCGATCTCTCGAGGCTTCCATCTGAGATGTTTAGCTGGAACAGTCTGGCCTCTCCCCGTCCGATGACGTAGAGAACGCCGTTCGAGCAGGAGACGGGCGTTGAGACTATTTCACTCTGGAGATTTGTGCTCCAGATCACCTCTCCCTCACTATCGATCGCCGAACATACACCGCCATAAGTGCAGACGAAAATCTCATCTTCCTCTCCCACAATCGGGCTTGACGCGATCGAAGAGTCTTCTACGTCCTCGGCGATCCGGAGGCCCCATTTCAGAGATCCGTCTGCCGGATCCAGGGCGTAGAGAAACCCGTCGTGACATGTAGTGTAAACTGTTCCATCGCTTCCTAAGGCCGGGCTTGAATAGAAACCCGCTGAATCTGAGTCTGTCTCGAATATCCACAGGAGCTCTCCGTTCTTGAGGGAGTAGAAGAGATTACTTTCCTGGCCCCCCGTTACCATCGTCCCGAAAAAGATCGTTCCGTCTCTTCCAACTGCGGGTTTTGACCATATCTCTCTTCCTGTATCGAACCGCCAGAGTTCTTGTCCGTTGGAGGAGAGACAGTATAGAACCCCGTCGTAAGCTCCGAAGAACACATTTCCGCTTTGATCGAATGAAGGAGAGCCCCTTATTGCCGAAGCGCCTTCCATTTCATTTCCGCCAAATGACCAGTCTAGAGCGCCCTCCGGAGAGATCTTCAGGAGCCTGCCGCTTGTCGTCCCGATGTAGAGGTTGCCGGCACCGTCGACAGAAGGAGCGCAGCTAAACCATTCGCCTTCTCCCGGTCCAAACGAGAATATTGGCTTACCCGAATCTGAGCCGGAAGTGAAAGAGTAGATTCTGTCAGACGTATTGACGAAGACTTCTCCGTTCTTCCCGATAACGGGACTACTGAACTGAAACGAGCCTTCTGTTCCAGAAAAGATGCAGCCCGACACCAAGACGGCAAGCACAATGCAAATCGCGGCTATTCTCAAAACAACACCTCGTAATCCAGAAATCTAGAGAACTCCCTATAGAAATGATAACCCATTAGCCTCGAAGAAAAAAGAATCAGCTTGACCGGCCGGAACGGCAGTGTCATGTCGTCGGTTGCCCTTTGACAGTGACCATAAGCGATTCCGTCCATATGAATCGCACACAAAAGCTAACGGCTTGTCATCAAAAGGTCCATTCCCTCTTCATTTGTTAAGCATTTTGGGATAGAATGAGACTTGTGGACAGAATATTCATTGTAATCTATTTCATATTGACTTTCACTCTGATTGTCCTTTCGAAAAAACGGAGAGTGCTGATCGCCTTTACGTCAGGTATGTTGCTGGTGGTGCTCAAAGTCTCCGAGACAATGAGAATAGAGACAATATCTGAGTTTGTCGACTTCAACGCCATATTTCTTCTCATAGGAATGATGGTGATAGTCGGCGTGCTCAAATCTACCGGGTTCTTTCAATATGTGGCGGTCCGTACTCTCAGAGCAACGAAGGGGAACATCCTTCTGCTGTCGGGGCTCTTTTCGGCGCTAATCGCTCTCTTCTCTATGGTTCTGGACAATGTCACTACAATGATAATGTTCATGCCGATAATCTTCTTCGTTGCAGATACTGCGGGATTCAATCCCTTCGGGTTCACGGCGGTGATGATTCTAGCTTCAAACATCGGCGGTTGTATGACTCTGGTAGGAGATCCTCCAAACATCATTATTGGTAACGCCTCTAAGATTCCTTTCATGACTTTCAGCGGTCTTGTGCTTGCTCCGCTGTTAATGACCTATGTCACCCTGATGATGATCTCCAGATTCAAGATTCTGAAGGGCCTCTCGTCAATATCTGGAAAGAAGGAAGAGATTCAGGGTTTAAGGCTCGATGGAGTCATAACCAATAAGAAGTTGATGTATGTCAGCCTAGGAACACTGGTGGTTGTGGTCATCGGATTTATCATGCACAGTATCGTTGACATAGAAATGTCGCTATTCGCAGTGCTGGGAGCTTCATTTCTGCTTCTGTATACGGGAAAGGATTTCGAATCGGTTGCTACCGAGGTGGACTGGAACGCGATCCTCTTCTTCATTGGGCTCTTTTCGCTTGCGCACTCTCTTGAAAGCACCGGAATAACGGGGGAACTTTCCACTCTGGCTTTGAATCTTTCGAGCAACCCGGCCGTTCTCTCAATGCTTATTCTCTGGGTAAGCGGAATGATAGCGATGGTTACTGGAGCCATTCCAGTTGTCACGATCTTCATTCCTATCGTGGCGCAGCTATCCGTTCACTACCCTCTTAAGTACGATCTCTGGATTGCTCTTGCTCTTGGGGCAAACCTCGGGGGAAACGGAACAGTAACCGGTCATCTTGCGAATGTGATGTGTTTTGAGATGGTAAACAAGGAGTATGGAAACAGGCACAGTTTCCTCGACTTCATGAAGATCGGGTTCCCTTCGGCAGTTATATCTCTCGGAATTTCCAACCTTTATCTTGTGTTAAGACTCGTGCTCTTCGGCTAGCTGTAACTCCTAGACAACCATGATCGATTTTATCAGTATGTTTGTCAACCAGACAACCACTGTGACGAAGATCAGCGAAAGAGAGGTCTTCACTACTCCCTGCCTGTAGAAGTCATTCGCGATCAGCCCGGGAACGATGGTTCCAATTACGGTTGAGAATAGTTCTACCGGGAGATTGGGCATTAGAAGGGTATCGAGGGAAAGTTTGACCACGACTCCGAGAAGAATTCCTATTGCGAGTCTCTTTCTTCCGTAAAGAATCAGATACCTCTGGAGAAGATTTAGAATCAGGAATGTGACAAGACCGACACCCCATGTATAAAGCAGCCTCAAAGGCTGTTCGATGAAAATGAACAGGTAGACCGGCGTTACAAGCCCTCCGGCCGACAACCCAGTCACCCACCAGAATACTGTACTTATGACGATTCCAATCGAGAACAATGCAGGACTCATCGAATCTCCTCCAACCCGCTCAGCCACTGGACAAGGCCGCGTATATTTCCGAATCCGAAAACGAGCTCGTACCCTTCAAGAAGTGAATCGAGCCGGCTCGGGTCTTTCAGCTTTTCCACGTTCTTGTTCTTCAATATTCGTTGAGGAACAGGTCCTCTGACAATTATCCTGTCGAACTCTCTAATCATTTCTTCGAAGACGAGAGCCCTGTCCGGCCTGTCGTCTCTGGAGTTGAAGAATCCGACGAGCGGTCTCTCGGGAAAATCCTGTCTTGCCTTTTTCAGAAGCAGAGAAGTGGAACGAATGTCATTGGCCGCGAAGGCATTTGCCAGAACAGTATCATTGATCCCGTCGCCGAGATGCAGATACCTGAAGGTCCCCACATCAGGCAGCGCCTCTCTCATTCCCTCAAGCGCCTTCTCCCTGTCCAGATTGAGTAGTTCTACAACCTTCAGTGCGACAGAAAGGTTTTCCTCGTTTGGCTCGAATCTGAATCCGGTCGTGTCTTCCACTTTCGGAGCAACAGTCACCAATCTTGTATTTATTCTCGAACAGTGATTCTTGACTGACTCCATCGCCTCTGACGAAAGATTTCCAAGGACGCAAATCCCGCCTGGAGCAATGGATAGAGAAAGCACTCTGGCAGTCTCTTCTTCATCGGCTCCAATCTCTTCGATATGATCCGGATAAGCGTTCGTGATGACGGTAATGTCTGCTTCGACGATTCTCATGCTTGAAAGCTGCATCTCGGGCTTAATAGCCATGCATTCCACGACCAACGCGTTGCAGCCGTCCCTCTCCGACTTCTTCAAGGCGAGGAATTGCTCCTGTATGTTTGCAGGACCATGACGCACCACTTCGACATGTCTCCCGTCGGGGGTTATCCATAGAGGAACAGTCCCCGTCGTCTTGCCCAGCACGCTGAAGCCGTTTGCTTTGAGGGCCGCGTGAATCAGTCTTACTGTCTCGCTCTTGCCTCTGGTTCCGTTCACTTGAACAGCAATTTTCAGTCGCTTCCTTCTCTTTCTCGAGAGAATATTCTCAATCACGAGAAAGAGCAAGAGGACCGACAATGCGAGTAGAGCAAGCAGTAAGTTTGTCATTTCTTAATCATCCTTCCCGCGACAACGCAGAGGATCATAAGGAATAGAAAGGTCAAAGTCAGAAGCAACGAATAACTATCGACAAAATACACTCCGCTGATTCCCGGTTCCGGAAGAGGAACGGGATCGATCGGAATGCCATTCTCCATTGCGAGATCTCTGATGTTCAGCAGATGAATCACGGGCACACCGAGCTCCGCAAACTCGAAAATCAGTCCCCTTTCATCGCCCTCAGGTATCGAAGAGAACGAAGTCAAAACACCGTTATCCAGGCTGAGAGCTAGAAGGCTGTTGCCGAAGTTTGTGCTTGCTCCCCCGACGTTGACGAAGACAGAAGGCAGTCCGGCCGACTTCTCAAGATAGAGCTCAAGTCTCTTTTCAATGCTTGCTTGAAGAGGTTCTTCATATATGAATGTCTTTCCGCTGGATAATGCGATCTCCATCATCAGTTCACGAGCTTTCGGGAAAAACATCCCGCTTGCCGTATCGTAATTACCGCCCAGAGAGACTGCGATCAGGCTGTCTTTAAGCAGCCCCAGCTCTACAAGTCTTTCCAGCATCGTAACGAAGGTAAACTCCGGGTGTGTTGCGCCGTGCTCTGAAGCGCCAATCGAGTAAATCACAAGCGGTTCAAGTTCGAGAACCTCGCAAGCGCAAAGAGTGGCAAGAAGAAGCGCGGGGAAGGAACCGCTCGCCCCGATAGCTACGGGGTCGCCTCTCTTGAGATCGAGTTCTTCGAAGTACTTCACCAGGAGAGCCGCAAAGTCAGGATTGGTAGAGGTTCTCTTCGCCTGCAGATTTCCCAGAGTAGTTGTCAACTCCGTGAATTCCGGTCCAATGAGCCCGGTCAGATTCGGGTCGACCGACGGGTCGATCTCTATGCCCAGAGATTGCCGAAAACTTGAAAGTTCAGCTATTGAGGATTCCATGAGACTAGCCGCGGACAGCTGAGCAGAGAAGTGGGGAGATTCGATCCTCTTCATTGAAAGACTGACGATGAAGAAGCCCGCTACACCGACGACAACGCCGAGCAATAACCACTTGAGAGAAATATGAACTCGATTGAAAGGGACTCTACCCACAGTATGAAAGTGTTTCAAATTAACTCCTCTAATCTATTAGCTAACAGTTAGAACCCTTATTATCGCTAGAACCACTCCCGTTATCCCTTCGCCCCCGAGAAGTCCAGATGATACTATCATGCCGGTCTCCTTCGATTCTGGCTTGATCTTGCCGACAATCAAGCTGACAACGCCTCCGACGAATGCTGCGGTAGATATCTCCATAGGGAGGTACATGCCAATTCCAAGCGTCATCCCCGGCAGTCTCATCAGATAGATCAGGATCCCGATCATCAAGCCGAATAAAAAGGCCGGAGTATTTGGAAGACCACCGACCATTGTGGAAACTGCGTACGCTTGCGGCGCGGGGAGCTCCGTTCCCGGGCCCATTGTACCATAGGCTCTGAACATAATAAAGAGAACGATTACCGAGACCACAGCGCCAATGACTCCGCCGACCGTCTCGGCAACGATCTGAGCCCTGGGGTTGGTCCTCAAAAGGTAACCGGATTTGAAGTCGTTCAGTACATCGCCCGCGAGGCCGCAAGCGACTGCCACTACGCCCGCGACCAAGAAGGCTTCGATTGTGCCGAGGCTGGAGACTGACTTCACGGCAATTAGAATGATGATGCCGAATATCTCCATTGGGTTGATCCCCGACTGCCCGGTAATGGAGGCGGCCATGGCCGTCGTGAGCCATACGCCGACTATTGTAAGGAGAGAAGAGATGAGAGTCATTTCCGTCAAAGCTGTTAGGAAGAGAGCGATGGCCGCAAAAACCAGAGGTATCCAGCGAAGCGTCTTCATTCGCGATCCCTTCCCTCCGCTCTTGACGGGAAGGTAGATTTCTCTTGCCCGCGGCAAGATTCCCTTGAGCAGTATCCCAACGCCTGTGCCGACCATCAGTCCGATCCCGAGGCTATCTTTGAAAGCCGTCGCAGAACCGACATCAGCGAACCATCCGGCTGCGACTCCGACGGGGATCAAGAAGAAGTAGCTTAGGACAGCTCCAAGGAACCACACTCCCGTGAAGAGCGGTCCGATTATGTAACCTATGCCGACGGCCATAGGGGAGATCCACATTCCAAAGAAGATGTTTCTTGAATACAGCCGAACCGAAGACCACGCGGAAGGAATCCATCCCAGCCCGTCCCTTACCGCGACAAATACAGCAGCGGCTCCCATGGTGGAAAAGAGGTACTTTGCTTTCTTCCCCCCTTTGTCACCGGCAACGACTGTCTCGTAGGAAGCCAAACCCATGGGAAAGGGCAGCTTCTCTTTCTCAATGAAATAACGCCTAATCATTCCTGTGAAAACTACTCCCAGAATAGTGCCTGCCAGTGTTACGACCAGCAGAGACAGGAAACTAACATCCGAGGTAGCCTCAAGAATCCAGATGCCCGGAACTGTAAAGGCCAGTCCTCCTGCCACCATTGCTCCGGAAGACATGGCAGTATGAGTAACGTTTATCTCGTTCAGGTTAGTCCTGCCCAAGGCCTTGAGTATTGCCAGCGACATTACTGCTACAAAAATGGTCGGCCAGGGAAGAGCCCCCATTCTCAAGGCCACGTACATTGAACTGGTTGTGATAATTATCGATCCGAGCGCCCCAATGACCAGGCTCCTTAAGCTCAGCTGCTTTGAATTACCCTTTTCCAGGGACACTTCAGTGTTCTTCACGCTCTGATCCTCCTGTGAACCGACGAAAGAAAAGACCCGGGCAGCCTTTTCAATACAGACGAATCTCTACGAGATTTACTTCAAAGAGAAGACGCAGGTCACTTTTCAGAAGTATCGGTCGGATCGATTCCTATCGAGTTGAGCCACTTGATGGCAATCCTTCTCAAATTCTCGCCTTCGAATTCAAACCATGCATCCTTGTATTCTCCGTGATGTTCGAGAAATGTGCGGAACTTAGAGAATGCGCCTCTTCCCGAAATCTCGTAATAGAATTCATCCCTGACGCTTTCTTCTACTCTTGTGTAAATGAACTCTTCGATCAGTGCGAATTTTTCCTCTGGTGTGATCCACGGTATGTCCGCGTATCTTTCCGATTGATCGCCGCAGAACAAGTCATAATAAGTGTACAAATCTTCGATTTTCATCCAAGAGTACTTCAGAAGGTCGTCAGTTATCTCTTATCTTTCAATCTCGCAGTTCACCAATTCATTCGGGAAACAATCTTCTTGATAGAAGATGGTCTCCCCTGTCTCCGTATCCAGATAGGAAATCGCGTCGTACTCTCTCTGGTCAATATCCATCAAATTGACCAACATATCGATGTCGATCGGCAGTCTCTTCATATTGCTTCACCATTATGGGCAAACCTGTATTCCAGTCAAGTTGTTTTGCCCGGTACCAGTTTACAACATTCTGGTTTTGACACGAAAGTCAAAATGATTCAACTCCGAGACGCTTCCGAAAAACCTTGTTTCCAAAGTTATTTTCGCAATCCCTTCGCCAGTTTTCCTCCTGTGAACTGAAGAAGCTGGCTGATCGCCACGAGAACGATCACTGCGTACAGAACTACATCCCACTGGAACCGGTAGTAGCCATAGTTGATCGCCAGCTGACCGAGACCTCCGGCTCCGACTGCTCCCGCTATGGCGGTGTAGGTTACGAGATTGATCAAGAGCACGGTTATGTTGCCTATCTGATCGGGCAGTGTTTCCGGTATCAGAACCTTTGTGACCATCTGCCACTTGTTCAATCCCATTGAGTTTGACGAATCGATTATTCCCGAAGGCACGGCGTTGAAGGAATTCTCTGCAAGCCTTGCCATGAAAGGTATAGCTGCGATAGTCAGATTGAAGATTGCGGCATTTGGCCCGATTATCGTCCCCATTACGTTTTTCGTAACGGGAATAAGGAGCAACACGAGAATAATGAAAGGTATTGATCTGAAGATATTTACCAGCAGATCGAGCAGCGCATAGAGGGTCTTCAACCTTCGCGATCTTGAACAGAGGTAAAGACCTACACCTAGCGGAATACCGAAAAGAGTTGCCAGGAAACCGGAGAGAAGAAGCATATATAGGGTTTCGAGGGTCGCATTGAATATTTGTGAGAACATCAGCCGACCTCCTCGAGAAAGAAGACGGAGTCCCTAAGTTTCTCTATGAACAGATCCTGTCTTTGCCCATCAATTGCGATGATCATTGTTCCGAAGGGCCCGTTCTTCAGCTCTTCTATCTTTCCGTATAGAATGTTGATCATTATATCGTACTCCCTCGCTATCTCCCATAAAACGGGTTCGTGGGTTCGCTCGCCCCAGAAAAGCACTCTCAAGAGCCGCTTCTGCCCCGAAAGAACGCTTGTTTCCAGCTCGAGAGGGCTTCCAAAGTCACTCACTTCATTGTTCTCGATCTTAACGAAGAATTCGTGCGTAGGTCCGAAGAAGTGCAGCTTCCCATTCTGCAAATACGCGACTCTGTCACAGGTTCTCTTGATGACGTCCATATCGTGGGTTACGACCGCGAAGGTGACACTGCGTCTTTCATTGAGATTCACTACGAGATCGAGAAGTCTGCCCGTAGTCCTCGGGTCGAGCGCGGAAGTGGGCTCGTCTAGAAGAATCAGCTTTGGATCCATTACGAGAGCGCGGGCGATCGCCGCTCTCTGCTGTTCGCCGCCGGAGAGCTGCGAAGGGTAGGCGCTCAGCCTGTGATCCAGGCCTAGCTCCGAAACGATACTCATAACTCTTTCCCTGATCTTGCCCTTGCCGATTCCCTGAATCTTCAGAGGGAAAGCGATGTTCTGGTAGACGGTTCTGTAGCGAAACAGATTGTAGCTCTGGAAAACTACTCCTATCTTCTTTCTGATACTCCTCACTTTGCTCTCGTTAAGCCCGACAATGTTCTGCCCGTCGAACATTATCGATCCGCTGTCCACCGGCTGGAGGAGGTTAAGGGTACGGAGCAGAGAGGTTTTCCCTGCTCCCGACAACCCAACGATTCCGACAATCTCGCCCTCTTCGATAGAGAAGCTGACATCATCGAGGATCTTTCTCCTTCCAGATTTGTCTTCGAAAGAAAGGTTAAGTCTGTCAACGCTCAGTATCAAAGCACCAAACCTCAGAAGACGGGCACTACCGCACCATCATACTTTTCGTTTATGAAGTCTCTTACCTTCTCCGACGTCAAAACACTGATGAGAGCTTCGAGCCAAGCTTCGTCTTTGTCGGTCTCTCGAATTGTTATTATGTTTGCGTACGGAGACTCGCCACCTTCTATGAACTCTGCATCCCTGACTGCGTTAAGGTTTATGGTAAGCGCGTAATTGGTATTTATGACGGCTCCGGCGACAGTCTTGTCGTCTGTGTATACCCTTGGAATAAACCCGGCCTCGATTTCCACAAAGGTCAACTGCCTTGGGTTCTCTTTGATGTCCAGAACTGTGGATTCCAGCTTCGAAGGGTCCTTGAGCTCAATAAACCCGTTGTTGTGGAGAAGAATGAGCGCCCGGCCCTCGTTTGTCGGATCGTTCGGAACGGCTATCTTCTCACCCGGGGAAAGCTCCTCAATAGGTTTCTTGAGGAAAAAACCCATCGGTTCAACGTGGATTGCCTTTGCCGAAACCAACCCTTTTATTCCTCTTTGAGAAGTGAAGGACTCCAGATACGGAACGTGCTGGAAATAGTTCGCATCCAGTTCCCCTGTGGAAAGGGCGATGTTTGGAAGAACATAGTCATTGAACACAACGATTTCCAGTTCGTATCCCAGCTCGGAAAGGTCGGCCTTGACTGCCTCAAGAATTTCGGCGTGGGGTACTGGAGTGGCGCCAATCCTGATTTTCGTGGTACCGAACGCAAGTGCGACTCCCAGTAGAACGATCAACACAAGAAACTTCTTCATACAAATCCCTCCTGATATAAAAAAAGGGCGTCTCCTTTGAGACGCCCTGCTTCTATTTTCTCAGGTACAGCTAAGCACCCGAAGAAACAAGGGCGTTGCCGTACATCATCATAGCTATTCTGTTTTTCTCTCTAAAAGTCTTTTCAGTCATAAGAAAACCTCTCGATTATTTAGCTCATTATAGCCTATCGGCTCTTTCCAAAGCAAGTCGCTATTGTTAAGAAATCGCTCGAGATTAACCCCGAATCAGTTGACCTCGTTATAAGTGGAAACTCTTATAAACGGTTTGCCGTCATCTTTCTCTCTGTAGCAGGCTTTTAGAAGTCTGCAGCTGGTAGTTTTCGGGTCCTTGCAGATAAGGAAAGTGAACGAGAGGTCCTTCGTTCTTCCCTTGAGCAGTTCCATGCTCAATGTGGAAAGCAAGCTGTCTAGCCGCTTCTCTTCCTTCTGACCGTACATTCTGGAATTCTCGTCGGTCTTAACCATTTCATTCCAGAGATTCTCCGTGATAACCACAGGCAACTTAATTCCAACGCTCTTCGCATAAGGTGTAACATCAATCATGCCCCCGTCTATTACATGAATCTTCGAGGAGCCGAGTGATGCTTCTCCGATGCTCATTGATAGCACCTCCATAATAGTGTTATTATTACCATAACATCATAGAAAGAAGGTTGCAAAGGCAAACAAGAGACTCTCCGTTTGTCTGGAGCTGTTTAGGCCGGTATTTCTGACAAAGCCTCTGAAAAGCGTCGCAATTCGAATCTTAATCGCCGATTATTTTTATCAGAACTCGCTTTCTTCTCATACCGTCCAGTTCATAGTAGAAGATCTGCTCCCACGGTCCAAAGTCCAGTCTTCCCTCAGTAACGGCTACTACCACTTCCCTGCCCATTACTGTCCTCTTCAGGTGGGCGTCTGCATTGTCTTCGAATCCGTTGTGTTCGTACTGCGAGTATGGTTTCTCGGGCGCAAGCTTTTCAAGCCATTTCTCGAAGTCATTATGAAGCCCGGATTCATTGTCGTTGATGAACACGCTTGCAGTTATGTGCATTGCGTTCACGAGCAGAAGTCCTTCCTGGATTCCGCTTTCTTTGAGCGCTCTTTCGACATCTGGAGTGATATTGATTATCTCTCGCCTGGTCGCGGTGTTGAAGAAAAGTTCCTTCCTGTATGATTTCACATCCTTCACCTCCTAATCGATTAAAACACGTAAGGAATTAGCCGCCACGTCTTCTTGCAGTAATCCCTATAAGCATCTCCGAAGATGTATTCGAGATTCCTTTCCTCCACGGCGATTCTGTACAGGATGCCTGTCGTCGGGAGTATGAAAGAGAGGATCGAACTGAGCGGGTAATCGAAGACGAGCGCAAGACCCAGAAAGCCTGCTATCTCTGCGGCATAGGCAGGATGACGGATTACTCTGAACAGTCTGTCGGTCCTGAGCTGTTGATTGGGAAGAGCCCCCACATCGATAGCAAAGGAAGAGCCCAGCTGCCTGACTACAAGGAAACGGACCACAACCGCGAAGATCATCGATGCGACCCCAACCCATCTATAAGGACGGAACGGCATCATGAACGCTTCCTTTGAGCCGCCGTCGACAGCCACCGCTCCAAACATGCCAGATAGAACGAAAGCAAGCATTATGTACTTCGATCGCTTCTCCTGAAGCAGCCCGCTGATTTCTCTATTATGAAAGAAGAAGAGATATACGTCAAATCCTACCCAGAAAAGCAGAACGATAAAGAAACAGATCTGACCAAGCATTCCGCACCCTCCGGAGTAAAGTGAAATACCGATAAATTCTAGCATCGGGGTAGGCGCAAAAAGATGCCGCCCTGGAGACTTCCAGCAAGAACGGTTGTAACGTATTCGTCTTAAATAATCTTGATGGTGGTGAGGATATAGTAAAATCTTAATACAGGTGGTGATGAGATGATTTTTGGGTTTGAAGATACGGTGCTGTTTTTTCGATTTGAAGATGGAGAGGATTTCATCCACACTCTAGTACATACTCTGACGGAGAACAACCTGGATTCACTTGTTGTTATCAGCGGAATAGGGATGTTTAGAGATTTCGAGATCGGCTGGTACAACGTTTCGAAGAAGCAGTACGAAAAGGAGATGATCTCTGTTCCACATGAGCTAATTCACGTATCGGGAAACATATCGTTGAAGGGTAATTCACCATTCCCGCATCTTCACGTTGCCTTAGCCGGACCTTCGAGAAGCGCAGTCGGCGGCCACCTGTTCGGAGGAACAGTGTGCAATACGACGGAGCTCTTTGCCGTCAGGACCGGTGATCTGAAACTTGTCAGAGATGCTTCCGGCGCCGCAACGCCTCTGGAATTCAGAAAGTGAGTCCATCGAATTGAGATTCCTTCACTGCTCGGATATTCACCTGGGGAGAAGACCGATCGGCTCCCCGAACAGCCCGTATTCGTCTGCAAGGTATGAAGACTATTTTTCGGCCTTCGATTACGTTGTCGAATGGGCCGTACAGAACAGACCGGAGGCCTTCTTCATAACGGGTGATCTCTTTGACAAGAGAGACATCAATCCCGACACTCTTGCCAGAACGCAGAGTATTCTCTCCAGACTGAAAGAAAACGGCATCAGGGTGCTGGCTATAGAGGGAAACCACGACAAGAGCTTCAGCGCAAACGAGTCCTGGCTGAGATTTCTCCACGAGACAGAGTATCTGGAGCTGCTCTGCCCGGTTCAGGGCGAAAAGGACATCGTCTTTCCGAACGTCAGCATCGAAGGTTTCAAAGTGTTCGGACTTGGTTATCCCGGCTTCATGGCCGAGGAGATGATCCTCAAAGCTTCTTCTTTTCTCGAAGGCAAAGACAACATAATACTTGTCCACACGGCGCCCGGGAACGACAACTTCATTCCCGGCCTTGTGTCACCCGAAGTCTTGAAGATTCTTAGGTCGAAGGTGATCTATGCCGGGGGCGGGCATCTGCATTCTCAACTCGCTTTTCCTCTGGAAGAGCCGTTCTTCTTCGTTCCCGGATCGCTCGAATACTGGGACGTTTGGGAGAAAGACAAAAAGGGTTTCTATGTATTCGATACCCAGACCCGCAAAGCCGATTTTCACGACTCCCTCAGGAGGGAGAGACAGGAATTCTCCTTTTTTCCCGGCGAGGGCGACGACCTTGACAGATTTGTTAACGAACATGAGATTCATGGAGGAGCCATAGTACTTGTAACGGTAACGGGAAGCGGTGAGTTCTACGTAGATCCTGTGCGTCTGGAGAGGGAGATAGAGTCTTGCGGAGCCCTCAAGGCCTTTGTTAGAGTTAGGAGAACGGATAGAGAGATCACTCTCGACGACTACAGACTGCTGAGCGCGAGGGACATCGAAAGAGAAGTCATACTGGGCTCCAGGGAGTGGAAGGAACTTGGAGCAAGAGGCGAGGACCTTGTGGGCGCAATAGAAAAGATGAAGCAGGCTCAGGAAGATGGAAGGTATGACCTGTTCAAAGAATCCGTCGATGCCCTTCTTGAAGCCATAGTGGGTGGTGGCTCTTGAGGATTATTTCGATAGATCTCGAGAACTTCCGCAGCCACTCCAGATATTCCGAAACCTTCGAGAAGGGAATAAATCTCATCCTTGGAAGAAATGGCTCAGGGAAATCATCTATCATCGAAGCTATCGGACTGGCACTCTTCGGAGGAGGACTGCGCGACAAACAGGAAGACGCAATCAAGTGGAACGAGAGAAGATCGAGAGTCGCCGTGGCTTTTCTGGCCGACGACGGACTGGAGTACAGGGTCGAGAAAGTCTTCGGCACCGGTTCAAGTCACGAACTGCAACAGGGAGAACTTCTCATTGCCCGCGGGAAGGAAAACGTGATAGAGAAGATCAGAATCATCTGCGGTCTTCAGGGAGACATCTCGAAGACATTCGAAAACGTGATAGTAGCTTTTCAGAATAGAATCGCCGATCAATTCCTCGGCAGTCCTGCCGCGAGAAGGGACTATTTCAACAGGGTCTTTCAGGTCGACCTTTACAGGAAGATCTCAACGGATTTCATGCGCAGTTATCTCACCGACCTGAGGAATGAGAATGAAATCCTTGAAAGAGAGATCGGCTTCATGGAGCAGCAACTGGAGAGAAAGGCAGAAGTCGAAGAGAGGGAAAAGACTCTCTCGGAGGATCTCTCCAGGGCAAAGGAGGAACTGAAGTCTCTGGAAGACGCCCTCAAGAAAGTCAAAGCAGAGAGACTGCGCCTCGAGGAAATCAAAGGAGAGCTCTCTTCGAAGAGAGGACAATTTGAGCAGCAGCTGAAGTCGTTGAGAGACGAAGCTGCTTCGCTGAAAGCCAATCTGAGGCAAAGAGAGAGGGCGGTCGAGGCCAGAGAAATCGTTGACAAATGCAGGGACGGCCACGATCTGTATGAGAGATTATTGGAGAAAGAAAATGCTCTAAGCGCCGAAAAAAGGAGACTGGAAGGTCTTGGCGAGCGTTCGGCTGCCATTGAGAAGAGAATAGCTGAACTGCAGACGGAAGTTGCCAGGTCAAGCGGAGCGCTCTTGAATTCAGAGGAAAGACTGGAAGAGAGCGAGAAGCAATTCGAGGAAACGAAAAAGGAACGAGAAGAGCTAAGAAGAGAGATGGAAGCGGCGGAACGCGAGGCGGGCAAGAAGCGGGAAGCCCACAACCTGTGTATTTCGAGAAAAGAGGCGTTTAAGGTAGTCCTCGAAGAATACAGGAAGCCTGAGCGACGGCTGGCCGCGCTTGAGGATCTCTTAACGAACCTTGGAGTGACGGAGGCTTCTGAGGAACTCAATGAAAGGCTGGCGAAAATCGAAAGCAGTATAGAGAGAGCGCAACAGGAAGTCCTTCTCCTTGAAAATCTGAACGAGTCCTGTGTCAGCAAGGCTTCCCGGAGAAAGGCGCTTGAAGAATACAGAGGCTCTCTCGCCGTTGGCATCTGTCCGCTCCTGGATGAGAGATGCAAAAACATCGAAAATAGAAGCGACTATGAAGGATACATCGAAGGTCTTATAAACCAGCTTGCCTCCGGTGAAAGAGAGCTCTCGAAAAAGATTGCAGAGTTGAAGGAAAGCCCTGCAAGGCTGGGCAAACTGGCGGAAGAGAGGGCTCTTGCCCTCAACGCAATAGAAGAGACAGAAAAGAAACTTAGGGAAAAGTCTGATCTAGAAAAAGAGAAGCTTGACCTTGAAGAGAGATTGAAGAGCTTCCTCCTTCAGCTTTCGACGATTTCAGGAAAGTCCGGAGAGATTGACGAGATG
>Ga0209614_1000101_pt1 | contig 75581 bp, 61 predicted proteins | sample BlaSprsedimmetaG_FD_185484 | JGI IMG/M metagenome (GOLD analysis project Ga0209614, IMG submission 185484) | Hot spring sediment bacterial and archeal communities from California, USA to study Microbial Dark Matter (Phase II) - Blank Spring... ... | reverse complement strand
CAGCAAGAGCCAGCAGCCGAGATAGGCGGCGAACGGAACCCAGGTGAGACCGCCGTCGACCGCCTCGGCGAGGGCCGCATCGGCGCCACCCATGGCGATCGCCCCTTCATCCGCCGATGCTGATCGGCCGCCCTCGGGCATCATGCGTTCATCTGCTTCCGGCACCCTTGTGACCCCCCTCGACCGTCTCTCGCGCAAGTCTAGTCGAGGGCCGTATGTCAGACAACGTGTGTGGACGATGCGCCCGATGTGAAGCTTTCGTGGATTCGGCCGCGGGCGGACACGCATGCACACGGCGCGGCGTACTATGGGGACGCTGCAGATCGTCCTTGCAAGAGAAAGGACAGAGGACATGCATGACGAGACCAGCACGACACCTCCGGTGGGCACCACCGATACGACGCCCGTGGTCACCAGCGAACCTGCCCGGGGCCCGGAGCCGTCTCAGGCGATGCCGCCTGAGGCCTCAGGCACCGGCTCCCATCGTTCATCACATGCCGCCATCGTGGCGTTCGCGATCGTGGGAGCGCTTCTCGTGGGAGCTGCGGCTGGCTTCGTGGGTGGGTACGCCGCCGTGCGCCTCACCCCTGATGAGCCGCGAGGCACGGATGCGGTGTTGCCCGGCACGCCGGCGGCGGACGACGTAGTGGCCATTGCCGCGTCCACCTCGCTTCCGTCGGTGGTGAACATCGACATCATGGGTGGGCAGTCGAGCGAGGAAGAGCTGCCGTTCGACCATCCGAGCGTTCCCGTCCAGGGCGAGGGCTCGGGTGTCGCGTACCGGGAAGCGCCTGACGGCGGCACGTACATCATCACCAACAACCACGTCGTGGACGGCGCCGCCACCATAGTGGTCACCGACTCGGCGGGTGATCGCCATGAAGCCGTACTCGTGGGCGGCGACGCCGACAGCGACATCGCGGTCGTACGTGTGGATGCCGAGATCCCGACCATCGCCATCGGCGACAGCGACGGACTCGTGGTAGGCCAGCTTGCGATAGCGATCGGCTCCCCGTACGGCCTCGAGCATTCGGTCACCGCGGGAGTGATATCCGCCCTGCACCGGCCACTCACCGACTTCGGCGGTGTGGATGGCGAGTATCCCTACATCGACGCGATCCAGACCGATGCCGCCATCAACCCCGGGAACTCGGGTGGAGCGCTGGTGGATCGCGAGGGCCGGCTGATCGGCATCCCCTCGGCCATCTACAGCGGAAGCGGCTCATCCGACGGTGTAGGCCTCGCGATCCCCGTGGACCGCGCAACCAACGCCGCTGACGAGCTGATCGATAAGGGCTATGTGGAGACACCGTTCCTCGGCGTCGTGGGGCAGACCGTGACCAGCGACTTGGCGGCGGACGAAGGCCTTCAGGTGGAGGAGGGCGCGTACATCGTGGAGATCACGCCGGGTACCGAGGCCGAGAAGGCGGGCGTGCAGCCTGGAGACGTGATCGTGTCGGTGGACGACGACCGTATCCGCACGATGGACGATCTCGTGCTTGCGGTCCGTCGCCGCTCCGTTGGCGACGAAGTCACGCTCTCGATCTGGCGTGACGGTGAGGAGACGACGCTCTCGATGCGGATCGGCGTCAAGCCGAAGGGTCTCAGCACGAACTAGCCGGCCGCCGGTGGAATAGCCGAATAGCCGATCAGGTGTGACCACACACGAAGGGCGCCCCAAGGACGCCCTTCGTGCAGCAAGGATCACGTCACTGCTTTGCGCGGCTCCGCGCGATCAGGTAGATCGCGATACCGAGCACGAGCACGCCCGCACCGATGAGCAGGAGCTCGAGCGTGCCAAGACCTGTGTCGGCCTCGACCGGCTCTTCATCCGCCTCCGGCTCCTCGACGTCCTCGTCGGCCTCGGCCGCCTCGGCTGAGCTGTACACGACCTCGGTCACCTCGGCCATCGTCGTGGTAGGCACGTCGACGCCAGCCTTGTCCGCGATCTCCTCCGAGCACGACCGGTAGTACAGCGCCGCCTTCACGGTCACCGGGCCGGACGCCATCGGGAAGCTGTACTCGGTCGAGGTGGACCCCTGCGGCGGGATGCGGTCGTCGCTCTGGAATGCGACGGCGTCCCAGAGGTACACGGGGTAGTTGCCTTCGGCATCCCTGAGGACGCTGCCGAACTCCCTGCGCTCGCTCAACAGCTCGGCGCCGTTCTCGTCGGTGGCCGTGACCTCCAGCCACATCTGGCGCACCTCGGTGAGGCCTGTGGGCAGGTAGTGACCGGCTCCTGAGTTCGTGATCGTGGTCATCACGGGCACCTCGCCGCTCTCCACGACCTCCGGCACCTCGAGCTCGAGGGTGGCCGCGCCCTTCAGGCGCTCCTCAGCACGCACGGCGTCGCCGAGACCGACATTGCCGCCGGCGAAGGTCATCATGTACACGTGATCGCGTGTGGGGCCGCCGCCGCCAGCCGTACCCTTGCGGGGCTTGGTGACGCCGGGGCCGGGAGTCATATGGCAGTCCTGACACACGATACCCGCTGCAGCGTACGGGCTGTCCTTCCACTCGGTGTATGTGGCCTCAAGATGCATGCCGTTGCCTGGATGGTTCACGTTGTGGCAGTTGCCGCAGAACTCCGCTGTCTCGTGAAACTGCGAGTATTCGGCGGGATGTGGCGCCTCCGGGTCCTGGATGTTGGCCAGCTTGACCCCGTCTCCGGAGACCGCTGTGGAGGTGTCGCCGATCACGTCACCATCGATGCCGGTCACCTGATGGCAGAAGTCGCACGTGACACCCTCCATGCCCACGTCGGAGACCTTGGAGTGATCCAGGCTCACCAGTTCCCCTGCCATCACCGCTATCGGAGCGTGACACGCGTTGCAGAACGGTCCGAGAGCCCCGCCCGTGGCCTCCTCACCCAGCTCAAGTTCGAAGAGGTAGATCGGGTCGGTGAGCGCCTTCGCATGCATCGAGACACCCCACTGCTCCCTGAACGCCGCATGACACCCGCAGCCGTCCGACGCCTCGAAGAGCGTGCTCGGCATCGATGGCAGCGCCAGCGCCAGCGACGGAACCACTGTGAGCGCGATGGCCAAGGCAAGCACTACGATCATTCTGTGTTTCATCTTGTGCCCCCTCTCATCCCCCGCGGTCCTGAATGGCCGCATGTCCAAGACAAACGTACCGCAGGACGCCGCTGATTCGGATGCGTACCCGCCGAGCGGCACAGAACGCACGATGGAAGGCGGGGGCTCTCCGGGTGCTACACGTATGATGGTACCCGTGGACACTGACAGACCCCCTGGAGGGAGTGCGAGATGGAGAGCTACCGATGCAAGGGATGCGGATACTTCCACATCGGCCCGGCGCCCGAGACGTGTCCGGTGTGCGGTGCGCCACGCTCGTTCTTCGTGGACTATGAAGGGCCTGGCAACCTCGGCGGGTCGAAGACGCTCGAGAACCTCAAGGCGGCGTTCGCCGGTGAATCGCAGGCCAACCGACGCTATACGCTGTTCATGCGTATCGCCGAGCTCGAGGGGCTCGATGCCGCTCGGGAGGCGTTCGAGCGCGCTCTGACCGAGGAAACGGCGCACGCCCTGGGACACCTGGCGTACATGGGAGCGTATGCTTCCACCAGGGAGAACCTGTCCGTCGCCGCGGAAGGCGAGGATCAGGAGACCACCGAGATGTACCCGGGGTTCGCCGAGACAGCCGAGGAGGAGGGCTATCCGCAGATCGCCCAGTACTTCAGAGCCCTCGGCGGCTACGAACAACAGCATCGCGATGCGTTCAGGAAGGTACTCGAAGACCTTGGCTGAGCCGTACAAGCATGATGTCGCTACGCTCGACGCAGCGGGGATCGAGGCGCTGATCGCCGACCTCAAAGAACCGGGTTACCGGGCGCGGCAACTCACGTCGTGGCTCTACGGTCGAACGGCGCCCTCGTTCGATGCGATGACCGACCTCCCCGCTCGACTTCGTGCCCGCCTCGCAGATGAGTGGGCGCTCACGCTTCCGAGTGCGACCGACATCAGACACTCGTCGGACGGCACCCGCAAGTACCTGTGGCAACTCGCCGACGGTGTGCTCGTGGAAAGCGTGGGCATACCGTCTGACGGCAGGCTGACGGTCTGCTTCAGTACGCAGGCCGGCTGTGTGATGGGGTGCACGTTCTGCGCGACCGGCAGGGGCGGGTTCGTCCGCAACCTCCTCCCGGGAGAGATCGTCTGGCAGGTGGCGCTCGTGGGCAGCGACTTCGGTCAGCGAGTGACGAATGCGGTCGCCATGGGGCAGGGGGAGCCATTCAACAACTACGAGGCGACACTTGGGGCACTCCGGCTGATGAACCTGCCCGATGGCCTCGGCATCGGCGCCCGACATCTCACCGTCTCCACCTGCGGTGTGGTTCCGGGGATCGATAGGTTCGCACGTGAGCAGAAGCAGTTCACCCTGGCGGTCTCACTGCACTCCGCCGTGCAGGAGACGCGCGACGGGATCATGCCGGGCGCGCGACGCTGGCCGCTACCGCGATTGCGCCAGGCGCTCATCCACTATGGTGATTCAACCGGGCGACGCCCGACATTGGAGTTCGCCGTCATCGCAGGACGCAACGATTCCCCACAGGAGATCTCCGCGCTCATCGCATTCGCCCGCGGGTGGATGTGTCACATCAACCTCATACCGGTGAATCCGGTCGAGGGCAGCGGCGCGGAGCGGCCCGACCCGGCACGCGTGGCCGAGATCGCGGGGCTTTTCCAGGCTGCTGGTATCGAGACCTCAGTCCGGATCGAGCGGGGCACCGATATAGAGGCTGCCTGCGGTCAGCTCACGCAGAAGCATCGCGCGCAGGACGACTGACCGGACAGAGCCCGCCGAAACCAGGGCACGCATCGCACAGACCTGACCGGTACTCGGTGAGCGGTTCGTAGCGCGCCGCTGCGATGCCCGCCACAAGGCCCTCGATGCCCCTGCGCAACTCCTCCTCGTCACCGGACGAGAACCCGAACGTGATCGTACGACCCCGGTCGAGCTCGGCGAACACGACCTCTCCCTCCGAAGCGCCTGCGTGCAGCGCCCCCAGGGAGTAGCACGCGGCCTGGAGACGATACCGTTCGCGCGCCTCGTCCTCGGCAAGCTCCGACCCTCCGGTCTTGTAGTCGACCACAAGGGCGTTCCTGGCGTCCCACGCGACGAGGTCCATCGCCCCTACGAGCTCGGTACATGACAGCGGCACGAGGAACGGCGCCTCCCGGAGGACACGCTGGGCATCCCGGACGCGGGCTGCCAAAGGGGATCCAAGGAACGCTCGCGCCGCAGAGTCGACGGCGCGTATGGACGCGTCGTCGAGTTGTGCCGCGGCTCCGGCGCGTTCGGCAAGCCGTGCGAGATCATGCTCGTCGCCCGCGTTCTGCAAGACGGCGTGCAACGCGCTCCCGACATCGAGGGCGGCGGTAGCCCCGGGCCGCGGAGGAGGTTCGAGCCGAACGACACGCGTGAGGTAGTAGTGGTATGGACATCTCTCATACGCCGACAGAGACGTGTACGAGACCGGCGGGACCGGGGCGCAGGCCGGTGGAACGCTCGCACTCCTTGCGGGCTTCACCGGATCCGCCGTCGCGTCTGCCTGATGCGTTCCGAGCGGACCTTCGGCGCCACGGGTGTCTGCCCGAGTCCCGCCGGCGGGCGAGGCGGGGCGCGTTTCGCGGTCGGTCGCGGACTCCTCCGGCTGCACGACCTCGACATCGATGACCGCACCGTCGCCGAGCGGCACCTCAGCGGACCGCAGGGTCCCGCCCTCGGCCATTCCGAATACCCCGCGCAAGATTCCTGAGATGGAGTCACCTGCTGCCCTGTCCGAGCGGGTACGGCACACGACCGAGAGTCCCTCGCGCGCGCGCGTGCATGCGACGTAGAACAGGCGCACACGCTCAGCGTCCCGAACCTCAGCGAGTGCGGAGGTGACTTTCTCCCAGGCAAGGGTCGGACGCCTGCCTGAATCTCCGGGCGCCGACATTCCGAGCAGGTAGCGACCGTCGACGCGAGCCGTGCAGATCGGTGGGGCTCCTGCATCGCGCGAGAGCGAACTCACGATCACGACCGGGAACTCCAACCCCTTGGCCGCGTGGATGCTCATGATCCGGACGGCTCCGCTCTCGTCATCGAGCGTGGCCTCCTGCTCGCCTGTGGAGTACTCCTCACGCTGGTCGAGATGGCGCAGGAACGCCCCCAGGCCTCCCGAAGATGACGACTCGAACTCTTCGGCGATCTGGACGAGCTTCATCATGTTCGCCCACTGTCGCGCGCCGCTCCTCCCCTCTCCGAACAGCAGGAGGTCGAACTCGAGGTCCAGCAGCGGCTCCAGCACCGTTTCGCACAACGGCCTCACGCCCTGCATCCTGCGGGCTTTCTCGATCGCCGCGATCGTGCGGGACAGAGCGGTCCTCTCAATCGCCGGAAGATCGTCGAGCATGGCCGGTAGCGCGTCCCAAAGGCGACCACCCTCTCGTGAGCCCTCCATCCGGTGGACGTCCTGTCGGGCATACGACCGTATCGCGCACAACGAAGCGGGCCGCAAGCGCGTCATGGGTCCGGCAAGCACGACGAGCAGCGCCTGGTCATCACGTACGTTGTCGATCACCTTCAGCAGGGCCCGCGCCTGCATCACCTCAGGACGCTCGAACCATGTACCGCCTGCCGCAAGCACGGCGGGTATGCCCCGTGCAGTCAACTCCGACTCGACCGCAGCAGCCCTGCCCCGGCTCAAGGCCCCCATCAAGACCGCGATATCGCCGCTCGGAATGCCGGCGGCCCGATAGCTGCTGACGCGATCAGCCACCGCGACGGCCTCTGCGAGGATCGGGTCGAGCGGGCCGTCGGCCGTGTCGACATAAGTGACCGTGAAGCGACCCATGCCCTCAGGCCAGGGATCGCGGGCCACCGCGTCCGACGGCGGCCGAAGGACCATGTAGCTCTGGCCGAGAAGCGCCGGGCGCCGGAACAACTCGTTCAGTCCGTGCAGCAGCGGCGGGGCTATCCGGTAGTTGATGTCGAGCTCCACCCGCTCGGACACGCGCTCCGCGCGGGCGCGGAAGACCCCCACATCCGCGTGGCGGAACGAGTATATCGATTGATTCTCGTCCCCCACCGTGCAGAGGTTCTCATCGGAGAGACCGTCTATCACCTTCAACTGCAAGGCGTTGGTGTCCTGGAACTCGTCCACCATGAGCATGACGAAACGAGATCTGTAGACGGCCGCGATATCCGGGCGGGTCTCGAGAAGGTGCGCCGTCATCGTCTGAAGATCCTCGAAATCCAGCACGCCGCGGCTGCGCTTCTCGAGTGCGTATGCCGCAGTGTAACGCTTCAGCAAGGTCAGCAGCGCTTGCTCGTACCCGGCCACCTCGATCTGCGCGGTCGCCATGAGTATGGTCTCCAGCAGGTCCTTGGCTGCGTCCACGAGTTCCTCATGACCGTCGATCGTCCGTGCGTGCCTGAAAGATATCCGCTCGATCTCCGGGCCGAGTGCGGCCTCCGATGTCCTCGGGCCTGCCACCCATGCCGAAAGCGCTCCGGAGAGGCTCCGGGCGGCTACGGCATTGGACTCGGTCGTCTTCGTCTGCCTGATCGACGCGAATCCATCGGCAAGACGCTGCGCGCGTGAAGCGCACTCCTCCAGCACCGTTCGGGCCTCACGCGCGTGCATGGTGAGCAGGTCATCAGCGCCCAGCCCTGCGGCTGCGATGTCGGACCTGAGCGACTGGAGTGCCTGGAACACCACGGGGTACGAATACGCCTCAACGAGATCGGCGGCGTCGGACTCCACTGACATCATGGCGCCGAGAGTCTCATCGAGCACCCTGCTCGTCATCATAGATGCCTCGGCCTGATCGAGCACTCCGAACCGCGGATCGATACCGGCATCGAGGGCGTGGCTCCTCAGGATACGGGAGCACATGCCATGTATCGTGGATATCCACGCATCCGAGATCGCTCGGGCCTCGGCAACGCGCCCAGCGTCGACAAGCCCCCGTCTCACTCGCTCGCTGAGCTCGCCTGCGGCCTTCTCCGTGAACGTCACCGTAAGGACCGAGTCGGGCCGCGCGGGCGTGTACGGATGCTCGCCGAGAACCGCCGCGATGAATCGGGCGGTGAGCACCCTCGTCTTGCCGGACCCGGCTCCGGCCGCGATGAACAGATCGCCTGGACCGGCCTGGACCGCGCGTGCCTGACGGTTATCGAGATCCACTGCCACCTCGCTTCCAGCCGGGACAGAAGGCTCGGGCTCCACAGAAGGGAGCGCAGCGACCGCTGGCTGGATTCGCCGGGATCGAGCACGACCGTATGCCCTCCACTGCCTGCCGGGCCTTTTCGATCGTCTGAGACACGAGGTCATCGACGGCGGTCGCGTCCAAGATGTCCGTCCTCACGAACGGGGGACCCGCAATGGTCGCGGTGACGAACCCGCGCGGAGCCGTACCCGCGATGGACCGATAGACCGCTCCCGCGATGGAACGTCCAAGACGCCGATAGGCGACGACCGCGTACAGCGGCAACTGCACGAGTCCTTCGTCAAGAAGCCTCCCTGCGCCGTGTTCGGGGCCGATGCCTCCTCGCTTGTAGTCGGTCACGACCAGGTGGCTGTCATTCGAGTCGATGCGGTCGATGCGCCCCCTCAGGCTGAACCCATCGAACGGCTCAGGCTCATCGTCCTCTGCCATGCCGAAGCTCCACTCGCGCTGGGTTGGAGCCATCCCGGGCAGCAACGTCACGTCCGCTTCAAGAAGCCGGGCCGTGCGGCGTACCGTACGCTGCAGCTCAGCAGCTTCAGCCGCGGTGTTCGGGCCGATCTGGTCCAGTAGTCCGGCAGAGACCGAGGCGTGGATCTCGAGTGCAACGGGCATGGCGTCGACCGAAAGCCGAGGTTGTCCTGTCATCTTGATGAACCTGTCATATGTCTCGGACATGATTGCGTGGGCGAGCCTACCTGAGGTGGACGCGTCTATCTCGGCATCGAGCTCTGCTGGTCTTATGACGCGTTCAATGAACCAGCGGTACGGGCACTGGAGGTAGGTCTCGATGTCCGTCACCGAGAACACCTCACGTTCGGAGAGCTCACCTCGCAGAGCTTCGTCCAGTGCAGAACCCTCTTCTCCGGAGCGCACATCGGGTACCGTGACAGTGGTGGACCCGCCAACCAGGAGTGCACGGCGGGTTGCACGCCTATCCGTGGAAGGCGACGAGTCCTCTGCCGCAGCCTCGTCCAGCCCGAGAACGCGCGTCGGGACGAGACTGTGGCTTTCACCGTCGGTGTTTCCGTCCCGGTAGAGATCGAGAACCTCATCGATGAAGAGGGATGCCTGCACGGGGCGCCCGGCGGCATCGTGCGACTGCCTGCTGAGGACGAGGCGCTCCGACGCACGTGTCACGACCTGGTAGAAGAGAAGCCGCTCTTGATGCGTATCCCGCCCGGATGACGTGTCGATCCCTGCGCTCGCAAGGATCTCGGCAGCTCCTAGGGCGCCGAACGACGCGTCGTCCCCCGGTCGGGGGAACTCAGCGGCTGTCAAGCCTCCAAGGATGACGCACCTGAACCGGCGGCCACGGATCCGCTCCGCGGCAGCGACCTGGACGTGCGAGTCGGCGCCGGTGCTACTGATCGATACCGGGCTTCCCCGGAGTGCTCGGGCAAGCGATGCCGCAAGGCCATTCCGCCCCGTCGCGGTGCGTAGGCCCGCGACCGCGTCGCCCAGAACACGCGCGGCGGCGCAGTCCAGCATACCGTCCACCGTCAGCGCAGAGCCGCGAGGGTGCGCCCTGCCCAGCATCCCCATAGCCATGGCGTGCCATCGCTGCTCCGAGCCCTCCTCGGCCAGACTCCTGCAGGCGTCGCTGACCTCCCTGATGAAGCGGGCCGCTTGCCCGACCGCACGCTCCGTCAGTACGCGCCCGGCCTCGTCCTCGCTCATGCGGCTCGATCTGACGTACGCATCCAGTTCATCCAGCACAGCGGTCGGCGCAGGGCTGTACGGAGAGCGCATGAGGTCCATCCACGTGACGCGGTCGGCTGCCGAGCAGCCCACCAGCAGCAGCGCGAGCACCGCCTTGCCGAAGCCGGTGCGCTCGAATGGCACCTGGACGTCCCATTCCGCCGCTATACCTGCTTCCGCCAACGCAAGGCGCAACATCCTGATATGCGGTGCCGGATCACGGAACACAACGGCTATGCTCTCGAGCGGTATACCTGCCGCTCGGGCGTCCTGGATCTCGCGGACCATCCGGGAGGCTTCGGCCATCTCCCCCCAGGCCTCCGAGACGATCACGGCGCCGCTGGCCTCGACTGGCGATGGCGGCACGCCACCGTATGACCGCTCTATCGCTATCAGTTCTGCAGGCTCGCTCCTTGCCCGCTGACAGACGACATGCTGGACCGTTGCCGTTCCAGACAAGCGTGACACGAGCCCAGCGGCGGCCTCGGTGGCTGGCACCGCCGGATCATAGGTGAGCGAGACCGCTACATCGCACCGCTCGGATGCAGCCACCAGGAACGCCTCTTGTGCAACCGTGAGATCGGTGAATCTGTTGACTGCGATCATGTCGGGCAACCCTACATCCGCCAGATGCTTCGTAAGGGATGAGTGGGCTTCTCCGCGCTCGATGAGCCCCGCGGTCTCCAGTGATTCGAAGTATGCGTGTACAAATGCAAGGATGTGCGAGCCGGGATGCGTGGGGTCGTCACCGCCACCGGACTGCGTGGCGTTCCCTACGGCCGCACGCTGGATGACGCCCTCGACCAGACGCATGAACCCGGCACCGTCGTACGGATACCCCTGCGGGACGGGGCGGACCGTCCTGCCAGATTCTTCCATTAGTATCGCTCGCTGCACCGGTGCTACCAGGCGCCTGCCATCGCCGGCGGAGCGCCACAGTGAGTCAAGATAGCCAGTGAACGTCGTGACCGATAAGCCTAGCGCACACTCGTGCGCCAACTCGTGCATCGCGCGGGAAGCATCAGCCGGGGACGGGAGCAGTAGCACAACCCGGCGACCTGCAGCCACGGCGGCACGGACACGCGAATGGATCGCGCCCGTCTTACCCGCGTTCGCGGATCCTGTCACAAGATGCAGCGCCATATCTTCCCCTCCGCTCCGGAGAGAAGGTTACAACGGCGCGCTGACATCAGGACGACATCGCGGTGCGCGAGTAGCGCTGCACTCCGTCCCTGATCTCTTGGACCTTCCGCCACGCGACCTCTTCGTCACGACCGAGATAATGGTCCATGCGAGAGCCGACGTTCTCCACGGCAGACTCTGCCCGCTCCGCAACGATCCTGGCGGTCTCGGCGAGGCGGCTCGCCTCCTCCGCGAGCCGTCGGCGTGTCTCGTCACCACGTGCCGGTGCGAACATCAGGCCCGCCAGGATGCCCGCAGCGGATCCGACGAAGATGCCTATGACAAAATATGTCAGTCTATCGGGTCTCACTCACACACCTCCCGCTCGTGTAATGGTCTCGCCTTCCGTGAGCAGCCGCATAATCCTCTCGAGGTCGCCCTCGTCGTGGAAGTCGATCTCTATCTTGCCCTTCTTCGCAGTCTGCCGCACGCGAACGTTCGTTGAAAGGAGTCGTCTCAGTTTGCGCGCGACGATCTTGTACGACTTCGGCGTCACCGGCCTAGGTGCGGAGATGCTCGCTCCAGCCGCGAGCAGCTTCGCAAGGCTCTCGGCTTCTCGGACTGACAGTCCCTCGTCCACGCACTTGCGTGCGAGGGTATGGCGTCTGTCATCGTCCGGTATCGACAGGATCGCGCGGGCGTGGCCAGCGCTGAGCCGCCCTTGGTACAACTGCTCCTGGATGTCCTCGGGCAGGTCGAGCAACCTGAGTGTGTTCGTCACTGCCGATCGGGACTTCGAGACGCGATCGGCCAGCTCCGCCTGGGTCATACCGTACTCTGTGATGAGGCGACGATAGCCTCGCGCCTCTTCAACCGGGTTGAGGTCAGAGCGCTGCAGGTTCTCGATAAGGGCGAGGGCCAGAGCCTCGGTGTCGCTGATCGCCATGACCCGGACGGGGACCCGCTCGAGCCCCGCCGCCTGTGCAGCCCTCCAGCGTCGCTCACCTGCGATTATCTGGTATCCAGCTCCGTGAGCGCGCACCAGTATGGGTTGTAGAACACCAACCTTCTTGATGGAGTCCGCGAGTTCGTTGATTTGGTCCTCATTGATGTCTGTGCGTGGTTGCTCCGGATTCGGCAGCACCTCGCTGATTGAGAGCTCCAGGACCTCTCCGCCGACCTCCTGGCCGGCCCCTGGGATCAAGGCGGACAGTCCCTTCCCTAGACCGCGCTTAGACACGGGAGATCACTTCCTTCGCCAGTAGCTGGTAAGCCTCGGTGCCACGACCACTCGGGTCGTACAGGGTGACGGGCTGTCCGAAGCTCGGGGCTTCAGACAGACGGACGCTCCGCGGGATCAGAGTGTCGAAGACGCGATCGCCGAAGAAGTCTCGGACCTCATCGACGACCTGCTGTGATAGGCGGGTCCTCCGGTCGTACATCGTCATGACCACACCGAATATCTCCAGTGCGGGATTCAGCTGGGTTTTGACCAGACGTACCGTTTCGAGAAGTTTCGTCAGGCCTTCCAGGGCATAGTACTCACACTGCACCGGTATGAGCACTCCATCAGCGGCGGTCAGGGCGTTGATGGTGAGCAACCCCAGTGAGGGGGGGCAGTCGACTATCACGAAGTCGAAGTCGCCCATTACTGGATTCAGAACCTGCTTCAGCTTCGTCTCACGGCTGAACGCGGAGACCAGCTCGATCTCAGCGCCGGCCAGTTGGATCGTGGAGGGGACCACGAACACCCCTTCAACCTCCACCGGCTCGATGAGGCGCTCGAGCTCTATGTCCCCGAGCAAAGCGTCGTAGACGCACTGTTCGCGCTGATTCTTGTCCAGGCCGTAGCCAGAAGTCGCGTTCCCTTGTGGGTCGAGGTCCACCAGAAGGATCTTCTGCCCTTCGGTCGCGAGGGTGGCCGCCAGATTCACCGCAGTAGTGCTCTTGCCCACGCCGCCCTTCTGATTGACCACCGCCAGTACCATGGCGCTACGAACGGCGCTGCCCGGCCTATCCGTCCCTGAGTCCAATACGGACCCTCCTCCCGCGTTCACCGTCATGACGCCAGTATAGTCACGCCCGCATCAACCAGGAATACCCTAACCGCCAAACGGCCGACGCTGAGCCAGACCCGATCTTCGTGGCAGCCTGATGCTCGGCTCTTCGGCCTTTTCGTATATGCACAACGTACGCTTCTCGCCACCTCCAGGCAGTGCGTACCCCATCATCCCCGTGGACGACATTCCGAGAACTCCTGCCGCATGCTCAGCATGAGTGATCTCATCCACTGATGGATTCCCCTTCATGGCGACCAACTGGCCACCGACGCGCAATAGGGGAGAGGAGAGCTCGAGCAGCGAGGGCAGCGCGCTCACCGCGCGCGCCACCACGGTGTCGAAGCGGCCGCGAGCAACTTGCGCGTACTCCTCCACCCTCATTGACACCACTTCGGCCTTCACAGAGATCTCCTGCGACCACTGCTCCAAGAGTGCAGCCTTCTTCTTGGTGGCCTCGCACAGTACCATGCTCACGCCGCTAATGGCCCATGGAATCCCCGGGTAGCCAGCCCCGGTACCCATATCGAGTGCCACGCCGAGCGCCTTCTCGACCATTCCGAGCGGGAGAAGGGAGTCGATGATGTGCAGCCTGACGAAGTCCTCTGGCTCGATCACGGCAGTCAAGTTGATCGTGTCGTTTGCAAGAAGCACGCTGTTGCCGTGTTGGGTAAGCGCTTCGACCTGAAGGTCGCTTGCGCTGATTTCAGCCGCCACGAGCATCGAGCGCACCCGGTGGATAGTAAGCGGTACGGTGTCGTTAGAGTGTTTCACGTGGAACATGCTCCACCCCCCTGCCGTCGATGGCAAGTCCGGGCCACCGCTCATGATCGACGATTATGTTTCACGTGAAACACTCGACGGGACTCCTTGCGCAAACGCTCGGACGATACTGGGGGTTTCATCGGCCGCGTGACTCGCCCTCCCGAATCGTGTACTTCTGTCACTGCCCGGGCCGCGCTCCGTGTGGAACCAAGCAGCACCCGTATGATGTAGATCGGCCTGGCGCCTCAAACACAGACAGGGCGCCTCTGTGGAGGCGCCCTGTCATCTTCGAATCGGGCCCTATCGCACTAGCGCGGGTGGACGACGACCATCCGCCGCGGTTCCATCCCTTCGCTCTCGGTGTGGACCCTGCGATCCTCTCGGAGGGCCATGTGTATGACTCGGCGCTCGAAACTGCTCATCGGACGGAGTTGAACGGCACGCCGCTGTCGAACCGCGCGATCCGCGGCGCCCCGTGCTATCTCCTCAAGCTTCACGCGTCTACGGTGACGATACCCAGAGATGTCGACCACCAGCGGGTACCGTGTGTCGAGACGTCGGTTGGTGATGGTCGAAACGATCACCTGCAGGGCATCGAGGGTCCGCCCATGTCGGCCGATCAGTACAGCCATATCGTCGCCGGTGATGTCGAGGATGATCTCGCCTTCATCACCCTCGTACTCGTCGATCGAGCCCTCTATTCGTAGCGCCCGGAGGATCTCCTTGATCGCGTCAGCGCCGGCGTCGGCGATCGCATCGAGCTCGTCGTCGGTCAGTTCTGCATCTTCGCCAGACGCGTCATCCGCATCCTGCTCGTCTTCATCGGTGTCATCGTCAAGATGGTCGTCAGAGTCAACCGCCCCCGGCTTGAGCCACACGCGGACTCGCGCTGGCCGGCCACTCGCGCCGAAGAGTCCTCGGCCAGGCTCGGCCAGAACCTCATACTCGACAGCGTCCTGCTGGACACCCATCTCTTCAAGAGCCGAATCGATCGCGTCCTCGACGGACGGTCCCTCAACAGTCACCTCGTCTATCATGCGTCTACCTCCCGCGCCTTGTAGACCTTGGTCTGTACGATCTGCTGAATCACCCCGAGGAGGCCCTGGGTGACCCAGTAGAGGACGACGCCAGCGGACACGCTCCATCCGAAGAACAGCATCATGGCAGCCATCACGTAGCCCATCTGGCGCTGCTGCGACTGCGCCCCGGGCTGCATCAACTGCGGGACCAGCGTGCTGGCACCGAAGAGAACGACGAATATCACGTAGGGAAGCGCCGCGACCAGCCCGTTCAGGCTATACACTTGGCTCGCCGAGAGGGTGATATCTGGCAGAATTATCCAGAACCGGGACACCGCCTCCGCAGCCGCCTGCCCCTGCTCCGCCGCAACACTCGCGATGTGCTGGGGGAACAGGCCCACCCTCTCGCCTGTCGTCCCTAGCATACGGAACAATGCGAAGAAGATCGGCATCTGCAGGAGCATCGGCAGACAGCCGCCGAACGGGTTCACCTTGTTCTCCTGATAGAACTTGAGGGTCTCCTCTTGGAGCTTCTCCTTGTCGTTCTTGTACTTCTCTTGCAGCTCCTTGATCTTCGGCTGGATCCGCTGCAGTTCGTACATCGAGCGTGTCTGTTTTATGGTAAGTGGCAGCAAGAGGGCGCGTATCGCCACCGTGAGGAGAATGATGGCGAAGCCGTAGTCATGTACCACTCCATACAACACCTGCAGGATCTCGAACAACAGTTTCTCGATAGGTGCGAGCACGAAACGCCAACCTCCTCGGGCTTGGCTGCTGGTCTGCGAGGAATCGTATCCACTCCCGGTTCCTCCGGGGGGTATCTGCAATCACCACACTATATACCACGCGCGCGCGTCACGGCACCGGGTCGTGGCCCCCGGGATTCCATGGGTGGCAGCGGCTGATCCTCTTGATGGCAAGCCAGCCTCCATGCGCAAGGCCGTGACGCTCGATAGCTGTCAGAGCGTATGCGGAACACGTGGGGGTGAAGCGGCATGTGGGCGGCAATAGGGGGGAGAGCACGAGTCGATAGCCCCTGATAAGCAGTACCGTCATGACCGCCAGGGGGTTCCTCACCCTGAGACCACCCCGGCCCTCTTCAAGCTCTCTACAAGCCCTCGATCGAGTTCGTCTGCCGACACATGCCCCGTGGACGGCCGCGCGACCAGCGCCACATCCCACGCGCCCCATGGCCCGCCACACCGACGGACCGCCTCGCGCATCACACGCTTGCAGCGATTCCGCTCGACCGCCCCACCGAGACGCTTCCCGGCAACGAAAAGCACGCGACCGCTCTGGCCGCGTGCTTCCGGTGTGGGCTTCACGATCAACCCGATCGCTGCGCTGGACGCCCTGCGTCCCTGCCTGAAGAGGACGTCGATCTCGCGAGGGCTCTTGATCGTCTCCATGGGGCCGACCTCTCGGCCCGTGCCCGCGTCGTCTACGCGGCGCTCGGGCAGAGGACCTTCCGACCCTTGCGACGACGTGCCGCGAGAATCGCCCGGCCGGCGCGGGTCGACATGCGCTTGCGGAAGCCGTGGGTCTTCGCACGCTTCCGGTTGTTCGGCTGATATGTACGCTTCACTGCTGGTCCCTCCGTTCGGCGCTCCGGGCCCTGGCCCGGGCACAAGCTCGGCGATTATAGCGACGTGCCGATGCGGGTGTCAATCCGGGTGCCGCCGCGAGTGTGTTCCAACTCTCGCTGTACCTGCACCGCTATTCCAAGAGCCCCGCCGAAAATTCCTGCTGAATCTGTGGATAATGTGGAAAACCCAGGACGTGAGCGTGCCCGGCCTGTGGATAACCACTCACGCCTCATTGTGAGGAGCACCGGCCCTTTGCTAGAATCAGCGCCGTTCCACGGAAACGCCATCGGCGACATGATCCTTGAAAAACCCCTGGTAAGAAGCGGTACGGCGCGGAGTCGCCTCTTGGACTCCGATTCCACTGTCCCCGGTTATCCACAGTCATGTCAACCCTTCTTCGGTCCTTCTTCCACACCCGGCTGCCCGAGCTCTACAGCGAATCAGTTCCCCACAGGGCCCGGCAACGCGGAAAGCTCCGGAGAGGCCTCGGACCACCGTAACCTGCATGTTCGATGGATGTTCGGTGTGTGTTGGTGGAAACGTTCTCCACATATGTGGAAAGCATTGTGGATAACTAAGAAAGCCGCTGTTCAACGAATGTCACATCTTCTGCCTCAACATGTAAACGAGGCTTCCGGATACGCCTTCTACCTAGGGTTTCTCAGATCAGTCCGAATCGCGTCGTTGTGGACTATCGTGTGAAGCGCTCGATATAGCGAGGGGGTTTGGTGGAGTCTTCTTACGATGAGGCCGCTGTCTCGACACCAGCGACATATAGCGATCCACCCGCTGCCCCTACGGCGCATAGTGATGGGGCAAGCGGTGTCGATGCTGCCACGCCCAACCCGGCGCTCATCGCGGTCTACGACAACCTGATGTCGTCGCCCCGTGTCGAAAGGGTGCGGGGAACCACCCCTCGGGAGTTGATCGATGACCTCTCCACCCGCACCTACCAGATCTCGCATGAGGCTGGCGGAGAAGTGCCGTACATGGTCATCCGGGAGATAGCCGAGAACTTCATACATGCGGGTTTCGATGAGGTCGTCGTCAGCGTCCTCGATGGCGGTAACACGCTGCGTTTCGCCGACCAGGGACCGGGTATCCGTGACAAAGAGCGTGTGTTCCTTCCGGGTTTCACCACCGCCACCAATCACATGAAGCGTGTCATCAAAGGGGTCGGTTCCGGTCTTCCTGTCGCTCGCGAGTGCCTCACCTTCTCTGCGGGAACCATCGAGATCGACGACAACCTGGGGGCGGGAACCGTCGTGACTTTGTGCATGTCTCCTAAGAGCCCACTCACCGATGCCCCGGCGCCCCAGGGTGACCGGGTGACCCCACCACCGATCACAGACATCCCCGACCTATCCCTTCGCCACAAGAAGGTCTTGTCTTTGATCATGGAGGTAGGGGCCCTTGGTCCGTCGGTCGTTTCTCGCGAACTTGGCGTGGGTCTGTCGACGGCATATCGGGACCTTGAACACCTTGCCGCTCTCGGCCTGGTGGAGGCCGACGTGACAGGCAAGCGCGCACTGACCGATGCAGGTATCCAGTGCCTCGACGCACTGTTTGGAAGGTAGGGGCAGATACGTAGATGTTGGATGTCCAGCAGGTATGGCAGGAGACGCTTGATGTCGTGCGGGGTGAGCTCAACACACCGACGTTCAAGACATGGTTCGAGCAGACTGCGCCGCTCGGGATCATCGAACACGAGATGCTCATCGGTGTTCAGAACGACTTCGCCCGAGACTGGCTCGAGTCGCGATACTCCGGTCTTCTCGCTTCCGCTCTGACGCAAGTGACCGGATCCCCGATGGTCGTGCGCTTCAGCGTCCCCGGGGACACCAAGAGCGGCGCACAGTCGACCACAGCCGTCGAGGTGGTGGTACCGGAGCCGGCAGCTCCATCCCCTGAGAGACAGCGGGGCCCTGCCCCCGAGTTGGAGCCGAAATGCACGTTCGACTCTTTCGTGGTCGGTCCCTCGAACCAATTCTCGTACCATGTCGCTCTTGCAGTCGCCGAGGCCCCCGGAACCGCGTACAACCCTCTCTTCATCTACGGCGGGGCCGGACTCGGCAAGACGCACCTCCTGCAGGCCATCGGAGCGTATGTGCGCACGAGCTACCCCCACCTACGCGTCAAGTACGTCACGAGCGAGCAGTTCACCAACGACTTCATCAAGTCGATCGGTGACCGCGACAAGAACAGGACAGAGGGTTTCAGGCGAGCATACCGTGAGAACGACGTCCTCTTGATCGACGACATCCAGTTCATCCAGGGCAAGGAGACGACCCAGACCGAGTTCTTCCATACATTCAACACTCTCCGGGAAGCCGGCAAACAGATCGTCATGACATCGGACAGACCACCCTCCGAGATCGGTAACATCGAGGAGCGCCTCCGTACGAGGTTCGGGTGGGGTCTGATCGCGGATATCCAACCACCCGACCTTGAGACACGTATCGCCATCCTTAGAAGAAAAGTCGAGATAGCACGTGTGAATGCTCCTGATGACGTCCTGGCGTTCATCGCCGAACGTCTCTCGAGCAACATCCGGGAGCTTGAGGGGGCTCTGGTCCGGGTCGCAGCTTACAGCTCGGTCTCACAGCGTCCGATCGACCTCGACCTGGCTCAAAGCGTCCTCAAGGACACCTTCCCCGAGCATTCAGTGAAACCTATCTCGATATCCACCATCCAACAGGAGGTCTGTAGGTTCTATCAGATATCCCGGGCCGACCTTGTAGGAGACAAGCGCTCCCAGGCGATCGCATTCCCTCGGCAGGTGGCGATGTACTTATCGCGAGAACTCACAGATCACTCTCTACCGAAGATCGGTGGCGAGTTTGGCGGGCGTGACCACACGACTGTCATGTATGCGAACTCCAAGATCCAGCGCCTCATCAACGAACAACGGGATGTCTACAACCAGATCCAGACACTCACCAACCTCATCAGGCAGAAGAACTGACACACGTGGATAACCTGTCTACGGGTGTGTGGAATCACGGCGGTTCATGTGGATATATAGCAGGGTGTGTGGATATGTGGATGAACAGGCACAATTCCCACACAAGCGCTCCACAAGCAAAGTAGTACCGGTACGCAGCGGGAACAGGGTGTTTCCACATCATCCACAGGCCCTATTACTACTGCTACTGTGATTGATAGATAAGAAACATCAGAAGAAAGGGTTCGATATGAAGATCTCGATCGCACGGGGCGAACTGCTCGACGCACTGTCGACCGTGTCCCGGGGTCTCTCCTCGAGAACCACACTTCCTATCCTCTCAGGGATACATGTGTCGACACATGGTGAAGATGTCTTGTTCCAGGCTACTGATCTGGAAGTCTCGGTGAAGACTTCATGCAAAGCCCATGTCGAGGATGCCGGCCAGACCGTTCTTCCCGGCAAGCTGCTGACGGACATCGTCCGGAGCCTGCCTGAGGCCGCGGTCACGATCGCTTCTGATGTCTCAGGCACAGCGAACATCGCGTGTGGACAGTCGTCCTTCACCATGAAGACGCTACCCCCTGACGACTACCCGAGATTCCCTGAGGTCACCCCTAGTGAAAGGGTCTCGCTACCCACGGAGGAGTTCAGCCATGTTGTCCACCAGGTCTCACGTTCAGTGAGCAGGGATGAGACACGACCGATTCTCACCGGGATCCTTGTGGTGGTAGAAGACGGGACTTTAAGGATGGTCGCCACCGACTCGTATCGGCTCTGCATCAAGGAAGCTGCGGTCAGCGAGGTGTCGGGTGGGATCGAACTCGTCGTTCCCGGAAAAGCGATGGAGGATGTGGCTAAGCTGGTGGGTTCGGCCGAAGCCGTGTCCATCGGTGTCTCTGAGAATCAGGTCGTATTCACGTTCGGGAACACCACGTTCATTTCAAGGCGTATAGAAGGGACGTTCCCGAACTACCGGCAGCTACTGCCGAAGGAGCTTGTCACCAGAGCTGTCGTCGATAGAACGGAGTTCCTTGAGGCGGTGAAGCGCGTTTCGCTCATGGCGCAACACAACTCACCGATCCGCATACGGGTGAACGCGGGAAACCACACCCTCACACTCTCCGCTGCGTCTCAAGACATCGGTGAGGCAAGTGAGGACATCCAGGTGACTCCCGAGGGCGAGGATATCGAGATAGCCTTCAGCCACGCATATCTTCTCGATGGCGTCGCTGTGGCCGAAGGGGACACCATCGCGCTTGAGACCACCAGCCCGCTGAAGCCGGGAGTGATCAAGTCGGCGGACAAAGACGATTTCACCTACCTGCTAATGCCGGTCCGTATCGGATAGACGCCACGGCCACACGTGCACATCACACGAATCGCACTACGCGACTATCGGAACCTGGAGTCCTTCGAGTTCTCTCCAGAGAGGGCCCTCACCGTGTTGGTTGGACCGAACGGTGCAGGGAAGACGAACACGATCGAAGCGATACAGATACTGTGCACAGGTTCGTCGTTCCGAAACCCTGTCTGGGAGGACTTGGTCCGGTGGGGGAGTGATACCACGAACGTGAACATGGCAGTGGAAGGGGAAACCCCGGCCCTCGCCGTGAATCTACGCATCGGCAGATCCGGATTCCGGATATGGAAAGTGAACGACGTCACGAAACGGCGCTTGTCGGACGCTACCCGATTCGTCCCTGTCGTAGCCTTCACCCCGGACGATCTATCGATGGTGAAAGGGTCCGCAGAACAGCGTCGAGCGAGCATCGATGCGCTCGGTGAACAGTTGTCGGTGGTCTACGGTTCACTGCGAAGAGACTACGCCCGGGTCGTGCGTCAACGGAACAGACTCCTGCGTGATGGGACGACACCCGAGGGCCTGAGACCGTGGAGCGCGCAACTCGTGGCCCTCGGAGCACGTCTCCACACCCACCGCAGGCGGCTCCTTAGACGAGTGGCGGATAGCATGCGCCCGGCGTACGCGCGCCTCTCGGGGGGTGAGGAGCTTGAAGTACGGATGGAGGACCGGTGTGGGGTAGGGGTCTCTGTGGTCGATACGGATATCGATCACGAGACCGTTGCCGGATGCATGGACGAGCAGATACGCACCCGGTCAGCACAAGAGATCGACCGGAGAGTCAGCCTCGTCGGCCCGCACCGGGATGATGTCGTTTTCGCCATCGAAGGACGGGACGCACGGTCGTTCGCCAGCCAGGGCCAGCAACGGACCCTCGCTCTCGCGTGGAAGCTCGCCGAGGTCGAGGTTGTGCGCTCGGTGTTGTCGAAGACCCCGGTTCTACTCCTTGATGACGTCATGTCCGAGCTTGACCAGGATCGGAGGGCTGCACTCACGGCGGTCATGCAGCAGGACATCCAGACCTTCGTGACAACGACCAACACCGGATACTTCGACCCGGCGCTGCTTAGATCCGCCGCTGTCGTAGATATGGGGGAGCGCTGATGGCCCGCGCGAAGAAGACCCAACGTCTGGGAGATGTGGTCGACACCACTCTCAAACAGATCGACGTCTCGGGCAGACGCCACGGAGCACGGGTGGTGGGTGTGTGGTCTCAGGTGGTGGGTCCCGAGATCGCCGGACACACACAAGGGTTCGCGCTGCGGGACGACCGGCAGATGGTGGTGTTCGTCGACAGCCCGTCGTGGGCCAACGAACTCTCCCTCATGGCTGGTGATCTCGTGTTCAGACTCAATGAACACCTCGGTGAAGACACAGTGAAGACGCTTCGTTTCACTGTGTCACGGAGGGTCGCGGAGGAGCGGTCATGGGAGGCCACCCTGACTGCCAGCCGGGAGGAGTACCTACCCGACGAAGTGACGCCCGAGCGCCTGAGTGAAGTAGAGAGGATGCAGGTCGAACACGTGGCGTCGGTCGTCGCGGACCCCGAGCTGCGGGAGCTCGCGGAGAGGGTCATGACCAAGGATCTGGAGCTCAAGAAAGGGGCCAGGAAGGCCGCCTCAGGGAAGGGTTCTGCAGACAACGACACAAGCACTCCGTACGAGGGCTAGAACCACCACTTGTGGTACACTTGAGCAGGGCGAACGACTATATATCGTGGTCGCGGCTATCCCCTCGTTCCGGCATCCAGAATACGCGTCAGACAGAGGAGTGAGAGTGCCCAAAAGCACATACTCAGGCAAAGACATCCAGGTCCTCGAAGGCCTTGAGGCGGTCCGTAAGCGACCGGGCATGTACATCGGGTCCACGGGCCCGAAGGGACTTCACCACCTGGTCTATGAGCTCGTTGACAACTCTGTTGACGAGGCGTTGGCAGGCTACTGCACGACCGTCGATATCGTGATCCACACCGACAACTCGGTCTCCGTCACCGACAACGGCCGAGGTATCCCTGTGGACAACGTGCCGAAGTATCGGAAGTCGGGCGTCGAGGTGGCGCTCACCGTGCTCCACGCGGGCGGCAAATTCGGCGGCGGGGGCTACAAGGTATCCGGAGGCTTGCATGGCGTCGGTGTGAGCGTGGTGAACGCCCTGTCCGAGAGGCTCGAAGCCCAGGTGAAGCGAGACGGCAAGATCTGGGAGATAGCGTTCGAGCGCGGCAAGACGTCAACCCCGCTCGCCGCCACGGGGAAATCGAAGGCGACCGGCACCAAGATCACCTTCTGGCCTGACCCTGATATCTTCGAGACCACCGAGTTCTCGTGGGACGTGCTCTCCTCACGGATGCGGGAGACCGCGTTCCTGAACAAGAACCTGAAGATCACGCTCACCGACGAGCGCGAACTCGATCCGCGCACCGAAGAGTATCGCTACGCCGGCGGTATCGTGGACTTCGTCAAGTACCTGAACGAGAAGAAGGAGCCGATCCACTCGCGCCCGATCAGCTTCGAGGTCGAGGGGGAGGAGGGCGCCGTCGAGGTCGCCCTTCAGTGGAACACGGGTTACTCGGACACGGTCCTTGCGTTCGCCAACAACATCAACACCCATGAAGGCGGGACTCACCTCGATGGATTCAAGAACGCCCTCACCCGCACCATCAACGACTACGCGAGACGCCAGGGCATCCTGAAGGAGAAGGACGACAACCTCTCCGGTGAGGACATCAGGGAAGGGTTGACCGCGGTCATATCGGTGAAGCTGACCGAGCCGCAGTTCGAGGGGCAGACGAAGACCAAGCTCGGCAACACCGAGATGCGCTCGTTCGTGCAGTCCATCGTCACCGCAGGCCTGGGCGAATACCTCGAGGAACACCCAAAACCGGCACGCTCCATCATCACCAAGGCAAGCCAGGCGGCGAAGGCCCGCATGGCCGCGCGCAAGGCGCGCGAACTGACACGCCGAAAGGGGCTTCTTGAGAGCTCGACCCTCCCGGGCAAGCTGGCTGACTGCTCGGTCAGGGAGGCGGCGCTCACAGAGCTCTACCTGGTGGAGGGCGACTCGGCGGGTGGCTCGGCCAAGCAGGCGCGCGACCGGAGCTTCCAGGCCATACTGCCGCTGCGGGGCAAGATCCTGAACGTTGAGAAGGCGGGTGTCACACGCGCTCTCTCCTCCCTGGAGATACAGGCGATGATCACAGCGCTTGGCACTGGCATCGCCGAGGATTTCGATCTCGCCCAGGCTCGCTACCACAAGGTCATCATCATGACCGACGCTGACGTGGACGGGGCGCATATCCGCTGCCTCATCCTCACGTTCTTCTACCGGTTCATGCGCGAGATGATCGATGCCGGCTACATCTACATCGCACAACCGCCGTTGTACAAGCTGTCCGTGGGCAAGAAGCACGAGTATCTGTACTCGGACCGGGAGCTGCAACAGGCGCTCGCGAAGCTGCCCGAGAACACCAAGTACGGCATCCAGCGGTACAAGGGTCTTGGTGAGATGAACCCGGAGCAGTTGTGGGAGACCACGATGGATCCGGCGAGCCGCACCCTGTTGCAAGTGACGCTGGATGACGCTCTTGCGGCCGAAGAGGCGGTGGTCGACCTCATGGGGGACCAGGTCGAACCGCGCAAGCTGTTCATCCAAAGACACGCGAAGAACGTCCGCTTCCTGGACGTGTGACACGGAGTGCTAGTGGAGATAGCGGATGGCGCCCGAGGAGAGACCCAGATCACGGTTCGAGCCTCCGCCCTGGGAGGCGGAGGCTTTCGAGAGGTTCCGGCAGGAACGGGAGCGCGACCAGGCGGCGCGCGAGTTGGAGGACGCACTCACCCGGGTGAAGCAACCGCCCGCACCGCAAGAGGAGGAAGCGGCACCGGAGGACAAGGCCGCGGACCCCGTATCGGACGAGCGGGTGGAAGCGATGCTTGCGGAGCTGCGAACCCAGGAGCACACGCCCCCGGGCGCGAGCAAGCCCCTCGTGAACGCGGCGATTGCCATCCTCGGCTCGATAGGCGCCTTCGTTGTGATCGAGGCGTTCGTGTTGTTCAGCAGGACACGCGGTGCGGATCAGTCAGCCGTGCTGTTGGCGGCGATGGCGTCGCTTATCATGCTGGCGATCGGGGCCGGATGTATCGCGGGTGCCGTCGTGCTGTACCGAAAGCACCATCAGTGACGAGGAGTGACACCAGGTGACAGAACCGGAAATCGCATCGAGCGTTACGCCGATCGACATAGAGGACGAACTACGGAAGTCATTCCTCGAATACTCGATGAGCGTCATCGTCGCACGAGCGCTTCCCGATGTGCGGGACGGCTTGAAGCCTGTCCATCGACGCATCCTCTACGCGATGAGCGAGTCGGGACTGACGCCGAACCGCGCTTACAAGAAGTCAGCGTGGACCGTGGGAGAGGTCATCGGCAAGTACCACCCGCACGGTGACTCGGCTGTCTACGACACGATGGTCCGCATGGCCCAGAGCTGGGCTATGCGCGCCCCGCTGGTTGATGGTCACGGCAACTTCGGCTCGGTCGATGGCGACTCGGCGGCTGCGATGCGATACACGGAGTCGCGCCTCGCGCGACCCGCCATGGAGCTGCTGCGTGATCTTGAGAAAGAGACCGTGGACTTCGGGCCCAACTACGACGAGTCCCTCAAGGAACCGCTGGTGCTGCCGGCGCGCTACCCCAACCTGCTGGTGAACGGGTCGGCGGGTATCGCCGTGGGAATGGCGACCAACATCCCGCCCCACAACCTCCGTGAGGTCGTCGATGCCACGTGCGCGTTGATAGACGATCCCGAGATCACGCTCGACGGACTCATGCAGCACATCCACGGCCCCGACTTCCCCACAGGCGGGATGATCATGGGGCGCGAAGGGATCGTCTCGGCCTACGAGACCGGCCGCGGCTCGATCAAGATCCGCGGCAAGGCGCACGTGGAGCAGACATCCACCGGCCGCATGCGAATCATCGTCACAGAGATCCCGTACACAGTGAACAAGGCGAAGCTCGTGAGCAAGATCGCCGAACTGGTGCGCGAGAAGAAGCTGCCGGAGATATCGGATCTCCGGGACGAGTCGGACCGCAAGGGCATGCGCATCGTGGTGGAGCTGAAACAGACCGCGATCCCGCAGGTCGTGCTCAACAAGCTTTTCAAGCACACCCCTCTCGAGACCGGCCAGGGCATCATCCAGCTCGCGCTCGTGGATGGCGTCCCCAGGGAGCTTTCGCTCAAGCAGATGCTCTTCTACTACGTGGAGCACCAGAAGGACGTCATCGTACGACGTACGCGCTATGACCTGCGCAAGGCCGAGGAGCGGGCCCACATACTCGAGGGCTACATGATCGCGCTCGACAACATCGACGAGGTCATCAAGATCATCCGCGGCAGCCAGGATGACGCCGAGGCCAAGGCGCGGTTGATCGAGCGGTTCGGTCTCTCCGAGGCCCAGACAGACGCGATCCTCGAGATGCGGCTCCGCCGCCTCACCGGGCTCGAGCGCTCGAAGATCGAGGACGAACTCGCCGAGCTTCGCGAGCGCATCGCGTGGTTCAAGAAGGTCCTCGCAGACGAGTCGCTCGTGCTGCAGATCATCAAGGACGAGATGTGTGAGATCAAGGAGAAGTACGGCGACAAGCGGCGCACCGAGATATCGGGCACAGCCCGCGACCTCGACGTCGAGGATCTCATCGCCGAGGAGGATATGGTCGTCACCATCACGAAGGCCGGCTACGTCAAGCGGCTCCCGGTGGCCACGTATCGGCAGCAGCGCCGCGGCGGCAAGGGCATCTCGGGCGTCAACCTCAAGGACAGCGACTTCGTGGAGCAGCTGTTCATCAGCTCCACGCACGATTACGTGCTCTTCTTCTCCACCAAGGGCAAGGTGTACCGCTTGAAGGTGCACGAGCTTCCGGTGGGCTCCCGGCACGCGCGCGGCACAGCCGTGGTGAACCTGCTGCCCTTCGAGCAGGACGAAAGGATCGCCGCGGCGATCACCACCAGAGAGTTCAGCGCTGACGAGCACCTGCTGTTCGCCACCTCGCACGGCATGGTGAAGAAGACGGCGATACAGGCGTACGACCGGTCCCGCCGGGATGGCATCATCGCCATCAACCTGCGCGACGGGGACGAGCTGATCGCCGTGCGCCGTGTCAAGGAAGGCCAGGAGGTCATGATGGTCTCCTCGCAAGGCAAGGCCATCAAGTGGAGCGAGACCGACGCACGCCCGATGGGCCGCGACACCATGGGGGTGCGCGGCATGAACGTGCAGGACGACGATCGCGTGCTCGGCATGGAGATCGCGTATCCCGGTTCGGAGCTCTTCGTGGTGACTGAGCGCGGCTACGGCAAGCGCACGCCGGTCGACCAGTACCCCACCCAGAAGCGCGGGGGGATGGGCGTCAAGACGATCCAGGTGACCGAGAAGAAGGGCCGCCTCGCCGGCATGAAGATCGTCATGCCAGGGCACGAGTTGATGCTCATCTCGGAGGAGGGCGTGGTCATCAGGGTGCGCGCCGAGGACATCAGCCAACTGGGACGTTCTACCCAGGGGGTCAAGGTCATGAACGTGGCCGATTCAGACCGCGTCTCAGCCATCGCCCGGGTGAGCGCGAAGAAGAAGAAGCGCCCCGCCGCCGCTGAGGGCCAGCAGGCATTGCTCGAAGAAGCGGTCGACCAGGTACCCGGTCTCACCGATCGTGAGGCAGAAGCGGAAGAGCTCGTGAGCGAGGACTTCAGCGAAGAGGAGTAGGGCCTCCGAGAGCCTCGAGGCGGGTCCACCTGGAAGATGACACGAGCAAGGATGCGCATACCCGGCCGGCGGGTGCCGGCCGGGTATGCGCGTGTTCGGGCCGAACGCTCGCAACTACCTCATGGTCGCGGTGCTGCAGAACATGGGGTACGGCGTCATCGGCACCGCCTTCGCCATCTACCTCAAGGATCGGGGCTTCAGCGAGGCGGTCGTGGGCGACGTCGAGGGCGCCCTGGCGCTCGCGGCGGCGGCCGTCTGTCTCGTGCTACCGCCACTCGTCACGTCGCTCGGGTACCGGCGGCTCATGGTGTTCGCCGGCTTGGCGCTCGGTCTCTCCAGGCCGGGACAGGCATACGCTCCGTCCGCCATCGCTATCGTGACGCTCGGACTCCTCTACGGCGTGGGTGACGGAGCGATGCAGACGCTCTCGACCTCCTTCCTCTCGGAGAACGCGGAGCGCGGAAGAAGGACCCACCTCTTCACCGCCGACTTCGTGGCGCGCACCGGAGCCATGGTGGCCGGCTCGCTCATCGGTGGCGTGGTCCCCGTGCTGCTGCGGCCGACGATAGGCGAGCTCGATGCGTACCGGGCCACGATAGTGCTCGCAGCGCTCATCATGATGGCGAGCGGGGTGTTCGCCGCGCACATCAGTGACCCTCCGACGACCGGGCGCACGCGACCGGTGGCCGCATGGATCGCGTCTCTGAAGGGCTTCCGGTCGTGGGGCCGCGTCGCTCGGCTTCTTGTGCCGGAGATGCTGCTCTCGCTCGGCGCCGGACTCGTGATGCCGTTCGTCGCCCTCTTCCTCAAGCACCGGCTGGGCGCCACGGTCACCGAGGTGGGAGTGATCCAGGCGGTCAGTTCCATTGCCATGGCGATCGCGGCGCTCAGCACCCCCCGCCTTGCGCGGCGGCTCGGTCTCGCCGGCACCATCGTGGTGACAGAGCTGGCCTCGCTCCCGTTCCTGCTCGCCATCCCGTTCACCCAGAGCCTGCCCGTGGCAGCCTCCCTCTTCTGGTTCCGGGGGATGCTGATGAACATGTCCTGGCCGATCTACAACCAGTTGTCCATGGCCGGTCTTCCGCCGTCGGACAAGCCGCTGGTCGCGGGCTGGATGCGGTTCGGCTGGAGCGTCGCCTGGCTCGCGGGGAGCGCGATCGGCGGGAGGCTCATGGAGCAGTCGTACACCACACCCTACTTCTACACAGCCGCCCTGTACGCGCTCGGCGCCATCGCGACGTTCGTGCTGCTGCGCGGGATCCGTGACGATGAGGAGAACATCGCCGACGCCGCCGGGGCCGCTGCGTGAGCCTTTGCAAGCGCGTCCCCCTCGCGGTCGGCTGATGGTAGGATGATGCACGTGAAAACCCTCATCTCGCGGCTCTCGACCACGCAAGCGGTGCTCTTCGACCTCGACGGCACGGTCGTTGACACCCTGCCCCACATCCTGGCCTCGTTCCGTCACGCGACCGCCGACGTCCTTGGCGCGTCGTTGCCCGATGACGAGCTCATGCACTACGTAGGCATACCCCTTGCCGAGCAGATGCGCCACTTCACCGGAGACGAGGACACCGCCGGCCGCCTTCTGGCGTCGTACCGGGAGTTCAACCACCGGACCCACGACGAGATGGCGCGGCTGTACCCCAACACGGTCGCCACGCTCCGGACCCTCACGGGAGCTGCTCTACCCCTGGGTATCGTGACCTCGAAGAGCCGCCACATGGCGCATCGCGCGATCGCCCTCTTCGAACTCGGCCACTACCTCGGGGCGGTGGTGACCGCGGATGACACGCCGGTCCACAAGCCCGACCCCTTGCCGGTGCTGACGGGTGCCCGTCTGCTCGGGGTGGATCCCACACGTGCGATCTATGTGGGCGACAGCCCGATGGACATCCAGGCAGGCAACGCTGCCGGGGCCGCGACCATCGCGGCCACGTGGGGCGTGGCTTCGCGGGACCGGCTGGAGGCCGCGGAGCCCGATGCGGTCATCGATGACATCAGCGAGCTGCCGGCTCTGCTCGGCATAGAGGACTGAACCCTTCGCGACCGGTAGGTTCGCGTGCAACGCGAAGACCCGGGCGTATGAGCGACAGCGGCCCGTGCTGGCGCCTCAGGACATGAAGTCGCTTGGGTCTACGTGGTCGAGGAAGTCGCGGAACCGCTGCACTTCCTCCTCCTCGTCGACCTCGGTGATCTCCACGGCCGCTTCCGAGAAGACATCGTCGGCCACGAGTATCGGACACCGCACGCGCACGGCAAGCGCCACGGAGTCGGACGGCCTGGCGTCTATCGCGATCTCGCCTGACGGTCCGTCGAGGAGGATCTCGGCGTAGAACGTGCCTGCGTCGAGCCGGTTGATTTCGATGTGGTCCACGCGATAGCCGAGTTCCACGATCATGCTGGCGAGCAAGTCGTGCGTCATCGGCCGCGGCGCGACGATGCCCTGAACGGCGAGCAGGATGGCGCCGGCCTCGGCCGTGCCGATCCATATCGGCAGCGCGATGTGGGGCCCGCCGGAGCTCTCCGGACCGCCCTCGGGCACGAGCAGCAGGACCGGCTGCTCACTCACCGGGTCGAGGCTCAGTCCCCCTATGCGCACCTTGATCACGACGACTCCTTACGACCTGTGTCCGATAACCGTATCACGTGGAGCGGACACGCGTTACGGGCATACTCCCTGAGGTACCGGAGGAACGCCGAGGGGCGGGGGCGGGATGCGCTTCGAGATCCAAACGCAGCGCAGGGAGCAGATGGTGGAGATCACCCGTGAGGTGGCCGGGGCGGTGACCGGCTCGGGCGTGACCGACGGGCGGGTGATGGTCTTCTGCCAACACACCACGGCGGCGGTGACGATCAACGAGGCCGCCGCTCCCGACATCCAAGTCGACATGCTGGCGGGGCTCTCCCGGCTCGTGCCCGAGGACGGCGGCTGGCGCCACATCGAAGGGAACTCGGACGCGCATATCAAGTCGTCGCTGGTAGGCGTGAGCGTAGACATTCCGATCGTGGGCGGCCGCATGGCCCCCGGCTCCTGGCAGGGCGTGTACCTCTGCGAGTTCGACGGGCCCCGACGGCGGTCGCTGACTGTGGTCGTGAGCGGTGTGTGAGTCTTCTTGACGCCGGTTCGAGCCGTGGGCTATTGTAACCAGGCTGTTCGCAGCATGGGCCCGTAGCTCAGTTGGTTAGAGCGCACGGCTGATAACCGTGAGGTCAGTGGTTCGAATCCACTCGGGCCCACCATAGAGAGATTCGAAGGCCCCGGTACCCGGGGCCTTCGCTCGTTCTATCAGTAGCGCAGCATCGTCACTACGCGGGCGCCGTGCGGCATCTTGTCGGCGGGTACTGTCAGCACATCACCGCCGTTGGCGAGCGTGTCGAGCGCCGCCCTCTCCAGGAGATCCTCGTCACCCTCGGGGTAGCCGTCGCGCACCGCGATCTCCGCCGCTCCCTCCTTCGGCGACCACCAGCCCGCCGACTCGGAGACCAGGAGCGAGCCCACCCTTCCGTTCGCCGACGCTTCCAGGATCTGCTGCGGGTCGGTGACGACGCGCTGCGATGCCCACGCCTCGACGATCGCGGTCACCGCCTCCTCCACGGGCTTGTTGAACTCCCTGGCCGCGATCTCCCAGGAGCGCTCGTGGAGCACCTGCTCACCGAGGGAGTCGGGGTTGCCCGTGACGGCGTCGGCGAGCAGCGATGAACACGTGCTGACCTCACGGTACAGGGGTATGAGGTAGTCCACCCCCGCAAGCACCAACGGCGCGTGATCCTTGCCGAGATGCTCGTGGAGCCCGCGGTGTATCTCGCGGAAGAAGCGGACCAGCTCGTTCTTGGTGTCGGGCTCTCCCGTTCCGTGGAAGACGGCGGGCCGCTTCCCGTGCGACCCGCTCGTGCCCGTGTGGAACTGCAGGGACGCCTTCTCGAAGTCCTCCCACTGCAGCGCATCGCTCAGGCTCTCCGGGATACGCTCGGCAGGCACCTCCACGAGCGATGAGGGGCCGCCCTCCAGCAACCGGACCCTCTTCTGGCTGAGGGCCAGCACCCAGTACGATTCGTCGCGGCCGTGGAGCGGAAGCAGCGGCCGTATCCAGAACCGGTGATCCACATGGACGTGCTCGGGCACCGGCATCGCGATCTGGAGCACGTGATGAGAACTCTCGCCGAGAAGCACCGCGAGGCCGTCGCGTGAGCGAAGCCAGAACGGCCGGTCGTCCAGCAACGCCCGCCCGGGGGCCAGCAGCGCCTGCGCGTCCGCGGCACGCATGCCGGCTCCGACAAGAGCCGCCTCGGCGTCGCGGAGCAGGTTCTTGAGACGCGTGGAGTCCTTCTCCTGGTTGTTCGGGCTGAACCGGCTCGTGGGCATGTAGATCGACACGCGATGGCCATCGGCCGGTTGCGCCAACTGCATGATCGTCTCGAGCGAGAGGGATTCCATGCTACCTCCCTAGATCGGGGACACGGGTCGCCGGGGCCCGGTGCGAGGATGTGTCTCGGGATCCGCCGGGCGCGATACCGGTGACACTGGTGGATATACCCACCACCGCGCAGCGAAGATCCCCAGCCGTGCGAGGCGATCGTGTCACGCCGTGCGTATCACCGGCCGTCGGTGCGGCCGGGGACCACCCCGCGCGGGCCTGCGATGCCCTTCACGCGCCAGAGCTGTTCTCCGTCCACCGTCTCCAGGCGCATTTCCACGACGTAGCGGACCTCGCGGTTCTCCTCACGCCCCGTGAGCACGACTTCCGCCGCGTCACCGTCGATCTCGGACGACGCCACCGAGCAGTCCGCGAAAAGCGGCCCCGCGATTCCCGATCCGCTCGCATCAAGATTCCCATCAAAGCTCTTCACGAACGCTTCTTCGCGGAGCGCCTCCTCACGGAGGATCCGGTCCGCTTCCGTTTCACCCACGGCGTCGGCCAGAGCCAGATAATCGGGCGTCTCCTTCATCCGTTCGATCATCGCCGGATAGACCGAATGCGCCACGGCCTCGGTGTCGAGATACCGCTGAAGGACTGTTCGGTCGCCCATCTGAGCCGCCTGGCTGATCGCCCGGATCGAGGCGGTGGGGCCGGACGGAGCGCTTATGGCCGTCGGGGATACGAGCGAGCCGGCCACCGCCCAGAGGAGCAGTGCCGCAACGATGCCGTTGGCGGTCCTCACGCGTTTCGTCCGCGGGGACATGCGGACGGCAGTGGTTGTGCGTGGTCGTTGTGGCGCACGGTCTCCACGCGGGCAGAGATCGCCATCGTGCATCGGATTCCCCCCGGTCGACACGGTGTGTGACGTGACGCTATTGTCTCCGCGACGCGCTGGGTCGTCAAAGGGCTCCAATGCCCCATCACCCGCCGAGCATCGCCACCGCCACGCGGTGGACCGCGCCATCGTCCACCAGCGGTACACGGAGGTCGGGCAGGTCGACCCCATCGGCGCTCATGCGGGCGACACCCCTGTTCACGCCCCGCGGATTCTCGACGGAGATCTCGTAGCGCGACCCGCCATAGCGGAAGGTGGCCGAGAATCCGGGCCATGACTTGGGGATGCACGGATCGATCACGAGGAGCCGTCTATCGCCGTCGGCCACGGTCCTGAGCCCGAGGATCTCGCGCACTGCCGTGCGATAGAACCACGCCGCGGATCCCGTGTACCATGTCCACCCGCCCCTGCCCGTGTGCGGGTCCGCCGCATATACGTCGGCGGCCAGCACGTACGGCTCCACCTTGTAGCGCTCCACCCCGTCACGTTCCCTCGTGTGTGTGATGGGGTTGATCAGGTCGAGCAGAGAGACCGCCTCGTCGCCATCGCCCAGCCGGGCATACGCGAGCGCGACCCACAGCGCGGCATGCGTGTACTGTCCGCCGTTCTCACGCACGCCCGGCACGTACCCCTTGATGTAGCCGGGGTCGTTCTCGATCCGGTCGAACGGCGGCGTGAGCAGCATGACTATGCCGTCGTCCCAGCGGACGAGCTCGCTCTCCACCGACTCCATCGCCCGGCGCGCCCTGTCCGGGTCGCCTTCTCCCGACAAGACCGACCACGCCTGGGCGATCGCGTCGATCCGGCACTCGGCGGCATGCGAGGTCCCGAGCGGTGTGCCGTCGTCGAAGTACGCTCTCCGATACCAGGCGCCGTCCCACGCGGAAGCGTCAGCCGCTGCTACGAACGACGCGGCTCGCTCGCGTAGGAACGCGGCGGATCCCGCATCGCCGCGCACGTCGCAGACATCGGCGAAAGCACGCATCGTCACGTCGAGGAACCATGCGAGCCACACGCTCTCTCCCTTGCCGCCTACGCCCACCCGGTTCATGCCATCGTTCCAGTCGCCGCCACCCATCAGCGGCAGGCCATGCTCGCCCGTGGGTGACAGCCGGAGCGCGGCGAGGCAATGCTCGTAGACGCTGGCCACGCGAAGTGACGACACGGGCTGGAGGTAGAGATCCTCACGGCCTTCCGGTACCGGCGGACCCTCCAGGTAGGGGGTCTCTACGTCGAGCACCGAGAGGTCGCCGGTCGCCCGTACATAGTCCGCTACCACGAGCGGCAGCCAGTGGCGGTCGTCAGAGAAGTGCGTGCGGACCCCTCTGCCCGAGACCGGTTGCCACCAATGGAGCACGTCGCCTTCGGGGAACTGACGCCGCGACGCCTCGATGATATGCTCCCGCACCATCTCAGGGCGGACGTCCATGAGCGCGAGGCAGTCCTGGAGCTGGTCTCGGAAGCCGAAGGCGCCGGATGACTGGTACGTGGCTGTCCTCCCCCAGATGCGGCACGAGAGCGACTGGTACAGCGATGCGGTGACCATGGCGTCCAGCGCCGGGTCGGGCGTGCTCACCCGCACCGTGTCGAGGATGGAGCGCCACGCGCCCTTCACCAACTCGAGTTCCGCATCAACCGCTCCGGGAGCGCGCAGCCTCGCGATCGACGCGTGCGCCTCCTCCACCGTAGCGGTCTGGCCGAGGAGGAACACGACCTCGGCGCTCTCGCCGGGCCCGAGCTCCACCGGGCGCATCAACGCGCCGCAGTTGTCGTGGAAACGGCCGGTGAGGCCCCCTAGGAACGCCCTTCGCATCGCCGCCGGGAACCGGGGGTCGCCGTTGCGGCCGATGAACTCGGTGCGGCTGGCGGTGAACGAACCCACCTCGCCTGAGCAGGCGACGAACGCGGGCCGTCCCGGGAAGTCGAGGTTGAACCAACTGTGCGCCATGAGGGCGTTCGCAGTGTCGTCCCACCACGTGACCACGCGCTTCTGAGCAGCGCTCCGCGAGTCGCCCAGACTCCACTCCACGAAGTGGGTGACCGAAAGCCTCCGTGGCGAATCGCCGAGGTTGGTCAGACGCAGCCTGGCCACACGCACGGGATCGCCGCTCGCGATGAACCAGTCGAGCGAGTGCTCGATTCCACGGGTCGTGTGCTCGAATCGTGAGTACCCGCGGCCATGCCGGACCACGTACGGGTCACGGTCCCGGACTGGGAGAGGGGTGGGGCTCCAGAACTCGCCCGTCTCCTCATCTCTCACGTAGAGGCACTCTCCGGTCCCATCAGAGACCGGATCGTTGTTCCAGGTCGTGATGCGGTTCTCGTGGCTGTTCTCGGCCCATGTGCAGCCGATGCCGGCCCCGGAGATGAGCGTACCGAAGTGCGGCCCCGCGATCACGTTCACCCACGGGGCGGGTGTGTTCTCGTCATCCTGGAGCACGATCACGTATTCGTCGCGATCGAGATCGAAGCCGCCGTAGCCGTTATCGAACGCGAGCGACGGCCGCTCGAACACCGGTGTGGGATGGGGCGCGGGGTCCGCCGACGCGTGGAAGTCGGGCGGCGGGTCGGGCCGCTGCGCACGCCTATCCAACTGGAGACCGATCGGTCCCCGGTCGCCTTCGATGACGACGCGAGCGACACTCTCGAGCAGGTTGAGGACCTCCGGGCGCATCTGGTCGGCCGTGCGAAGGAAGACGCCACCGGGGCGGTCGGTCAGTTGCAGCGCGTGCCCGGTGCGGAAGAGCGTACGCAGGCGTCCGTCGAGATCGGATGCGTAGCCGGTGGGCCGCGTGTTGAGTATCACGAGGTCGGTCTCGAAACCCTGGCTCCGCCAGTACTGATGGGCGAGCAACGCCTGTCGCGCGAGAGGGGTCTGGTCCACCTGCTCGATCTTTAGCAGCAGGATCGGATAGTCGCCCGATATGCCTATTTCCCAGAGCCCCGATATGGGGAGGCGGTTCTCGACCTCCGTATGCACCTTGAGGGTCGAGTATGGATCGGTGAGCAGCATGCGGGAGGCCAGGCGCAGGAAGGTGACCGACTCCTCGGGCGTGATCCCCAGGTCGCGCAGTTGGATCCGGCTCGTGGACCACGCAAGGTCTGCCGCGCGCTGCGTGTTGCCGATGTCGTGGTACTTCTCGGCGAGGTACACCACGCGCTCGCGCGAGTCGGCGGCGCCGGTGATGAACGCAAGGTGCGCGGACTCACCCGGCGGCACCACCAGGGGCTGCCGGATGGCGCAGATCGGGTCGAGCACCGGGCCGGTCGTCGCTGTCAGGCGGCCGCCGTCGTAGATCGCCTGAGCGCTCGCCGGGGTCCGGAGCCGACCGAGGAAGCGGGCCCGGTCGGTCTCGTACGACCACGAACACGCGTCGTGGGCGTCACACGCCAACGCGTGGAGGCCCCAGTACCTCGGCTCCTCTGAGGACCGCGGACGGCGGGAGAACAGGAGCGCGGTCTGCTCGTCCAGCGCCTCGGTCTCCACGAACAGGTTGCTGTACGCCTTGTGCGCGTGATCGGCCCCGCGCAGCGCCAGGGTGACCTCCAGGTACGACGTCACCTCGAGCGAAAGCGTCTCGCGTCCGTGATTCGTGACCGTCACCCGCCGCACTTCCACATCGTCCTCGGGCGAGACGATCACCTCGGTGTGCGTCTCGACGTTCCCGTCGAGGCGGCGGAACTCGGCCTTGTCGGCTGAGAAGGTCACGTGGTAGTCGTCCGGCGTAGCCAGTGTCGGCTGGAACGCCGCGGACCATATGGCCCCTGACTCGACGTCCTTGATGTAGATGAAGCTTCCCCAGCAGTCGCGGGTGATGTCCTCGCGGTAGCGTGTGACGGTACGGTCGCCCCACCTGCTGTAGCCGCCACCGGCGTTGGTGACCATCACCGAGTACGACCCGTTGGACAGGAAATGGGTCGAGGGCACCGGGGTGCCGGCGAGCGGGTAAGCGCGTGCCACCGGCGCGGGCACCTCCCGCACCGAACGCACGAACTCCACCTCTTCGGCCCTGGGCTGCGCTGCCTGGACGCGGCGGGGGACACGCTCCTGGAGCAGGAGTTCGGCCGAGGAGACCAGGGGGTCGGCATGGAACCGTTCCTGCATCCTCGACGCGGTGAGCATGTTGCCGAGCGCCAGCATGCTCATGCCCTGGTGATGCGCCATGTATGCTTTCACGATGGCGCGCTCGGCCCCTGCGGGGACCCGGCCCGGGGTGTAGTCGATCGCCTCGTAGTAGCCGAACCGTCCCTCGGCTCCCTGACGTGTGAGCGCGACCAGGTTGTCGAGGCTCTCCCGCGGCGCCACCATCAGCGCGAGCACGGTGGCGTACGGCGCGACCACCACATCGTCGGAGAGCCCCCGCTTGAGACCCAGGCCGGGCACGCCGAACGCCTGGTACTGGTACGTGAGCTCCACGTCTTTGGCGTTGAACGCCGACTCTGAGACGCCCCACGGGACGCCTCGCTGGCGTCCGTACTGGATCTGCCTGCGCACGACACCTTCGTAGGTGCGGTCGAGCAACGTCCCCGGCCAGCTCTTCATCACCAGGAGCGGCATGAGGTACTCGAACATGCTCGCGCTCCAACTCACGAGCGCCGCACCGCCGTCGGTGCGTGTTATCGCACGCCCAAGCCTGAACCAGTGCTCCTGCGGTACGTCGCCCTTGGCGATCGCAAGGAAGCTCGCGAGGCGGCACTCGCTCGCAAGCATGTCGTAGTAGGAGTCGTCGAGCTTGCCCTCGGCGGTATTGAATCCGATGGAGAAGAGCAGGCGGCGCTCGTCGAAGAGCATCGCGAAGTCGGTGTGCTCCCACATCTCCCGCGCGATGTCGGCCGAGAGCCTCATGCGGGCGAGCAGCTCGGTCGCCGTCGGCCGGGCACTGCGGATGGCGGCTGCCACACGCGTCGCCCATGCCGCGTCAGCGTCGCCGGAGGCGGCAACCCGGTCGAGCTCGGCAAGAGCGATCTCGAGTCCCTCGGCAAGGCCCACGAGACTCGGCACGTGATCGAGGAGGGGCGTCAGCTCGGCCGAGCGGACACCCGCGTGCGAGCCGTTGGAGGCGAGGACCTCGCGGGCCCATGGGGCGTAGGCGTCCACCAGACCGCGTGCCTTGTCCACGGCATCGGCCACTGCGAGCGTCGATTCCAACGCGCAGCCCACATCTTCCGTCATGCCGGGGGTCACGACCTCATCGAGGCGCGAGCGGAGAGGTCCTGTGAGGGCGTGCAGGCCGTCGAGGAGGATGAGCCATTGGCCGAGGTTGGCGGGAGCGTCGTCGAGCCTGATACGGCGTATCACCTCTTCGAGTGCGGTGCGCGTCTCGGCTATCGCCGGATGCGCCCGGGCAGCGCCGGTAGCCGCCGCGAGGTCCTCCAGCGCGAGGCGCGCGGTGTCGGTGATGCCCGAGAGGATCTCGACGGACAACAGCGGTCGTTCGGTCGCCTCGAGCAGCGCCACACGGAGGACCAGGAGATGGCCGGCGAGGTTCCCGGAGTCGACCGTTGAGACGTAGGTGGGCCGGAGCGGCTCCAGCGTCGTGGTGTCGTACCAGTTGTAGAAGTGGCCCCTGAAGCGCTCCATGCCGACCATGGTGGTGAGCGTGTTGGCGACGTGCTCCGACAGCTCGCGCACGGTGATATAGCCGAGGTCGTACGCGGTGACCTCCGAGAGCAGCTGCAGCCCGATGTTGGTGGGTGAGGTCCGATGCGCGACCTCGCCCTTGGGATCTTCCTGGAAGTTGTCGGGCGCCAGGTGGTTGTCCTCCGCGGTCACGAAGGTCTCGAAGAAGCGCCACGTCTTGCGTGCGGCGTGGCGCATCGCGGTCACGTCATCATCGGTGATCTCTGGCGATGGCGGCGGGGAGGGGCGGCTGGCGAGCCAGGCGGAGACGGGAGACGCCACCCAGAGGGCCAGCACGGGCGCGACCGGGAGCGGTGCGAGGGGGCTGCCAGCTGCCGCCGAGGCGACGACGACCGCGGCTGTGCCGACCGCGGTCGAAGGCCACATCCGGGACACGAAGGCGCGGACCGAGCCGGAACCGAGTCGGCGCTCGGCCTCGGCGGCGGTCTCCCACTCGAGGAGGTTCCGCTTGCTCACCGCCATCCGCCAGAGCGCACGCGCGATCGCATCGGTCATCAGTTGTGCCTGGTGGGGTATCACCGCCACGTCGAGCGCGGTCCTGAGCACGTCGCGACGGAGGTCCGAGAGAAACGCCGCGCGGTCGCTCCGTGTCTCGGCGGGGGCCCGCTGCGTGAGCGAGTCGAGCAGCCCGAACAACAGAGGGAAGAGCAGTATCACCGCCACCACGCCCAGCCACCACCACGAGGACGCCGGGAGGACGGCGACGCCGGCCACCACGAACACCACCGTTGCCATGGGCCGCAGCGAGCGTCGCAGGTTGTCGACGATCTTCCAGCGGTGCAGGAGCGTGAGGGGGTTCCGCTCCCTTCCTTCAGGAGTGGGCACCCGCGGCATGAGCCACGGCACGGTCTGCCAGTCGCCCCGGATCCAGCGATGCAGCCGCGCGCAGTGGGATATGTAGCTCGCGGGCTGGTCGTCGTAGACCTCGATATCCGAGGCGAGGCCCGTGCGCAGGTAGGATCCCTCGAGCAGGTCGTGGGAGAGGAGCGTGTTCTCCGGGAAACGGTCCTCGAGCACCGCGTTGAAGACGTCCACCTCGAATATCCCCTTGCCGGTGAACGAACCTTCGCCGAAGACGTCCTGGTAGGTGTCCGAAACGGCGCCCGCATACGGATCGACCCCCGTGACCCCCGAGTAGAGCCATGCGAACAGGCTGCCTGCCGAACCCTCGATCGACATGGCCACCCGCGGCTGGATGAGCCCATAGCCTGTGCGCACCGTCCGCGTCACGGGGTTCACGATGGCGCGGTTGAGCGGGTGGGCAATCGTTGAGATGAGCTTGCGCGCACCGTCCCGCGGCAGGACCGTATCGGTATCGAGCGTGATGACGAACGTGACGCCCGCATACTCGTCCGGGTCTGCGTCCACGACGGTGAACGAGGTGTCGCTCGCCCCTCTCAGTAGGCGGCAGAACTCGCTCAGCGCGCCTCGTTTGCGCTCCCAGCCCATCCATGTCCGGTCGGCCTCGCTCCATGTGCGCCCGCGCACGAACAGGGCGAACGGGCGGTCATGCGGATTCCCGTATCGGTCATTGAGCAGGCTGACGCCCTGTCGGGCGGCCTCGATGACGGCGTCGTCGCCGGCTGCCTGTTGTTCAGGGCCGCCGCGGAGATCGGCGAGGATGGCGAAGCGCACGTTCGGGTCGCGGTTCGCGAGGTAGCCGACCTCCATGTTGTCGACCACGTGCTGGGCGGCCTTGGCGGACGTGAGGAGTGCCGTGTACACGACCATGGTGCTGTGGGCCCGGGCGACTGGTCGCCGGTGATCGATCTTCGCGAGCCTGCGGGGTGGCCACAGCCATGCGGCCAGCCGGTTCGCGATCGTCATCCCCACCTCGGAGACGGGCAAGAGCGACAGCACGCCGAGGAGGATAGCCGTCCACGCCGTGCCTGTCCGCGTCCAGGCGAACACGGCGATCGAGGAAGCGAGCGCCACCGTGGTGCCGCCGAGCACGCCCCAGTAGATGGCACCGCGGGCCGACAGCGGCCCACGGTGTATGCGCTCGCGCAGGCGCGGTCGATAGCCTACGGAGCGTTCGAAACCGTAGCGCCCATGGCCTATGAGGTAGTGGCCGACATGGCTCCCGAGGGTGTCGGCGGGGTCCGCCGCCAGCGCTTCGAGACAGTGGCTGATCACGGCCTCGGCGATACCGGCCTCGGTGAGGGCGCTGCGCTGCGAGAGCTCTTCCACGGTGTGCCGGTATCTGTCGCGGCTTGCGAACTCCATGTGCGGGTACACACCGGCGGGGTCTTCCCGGAGGATCTGCTCCACAACGCTGACGCGCTCGAAGAACTCACGCCACTCCAGGGCATCGAGCAGGCGGATGCTGGTGATCGCGTTGGCGATCGACACCTGATCGGCGGCCTGCTGCTGATGTTCGGCTGTCGTGAGACGCTCGAGGTCGGCGTCCCGCTTGTGGAACTCGGCCTCCAGCCAGTCGGCGATCGGGCCGAGATCGCCCTCGATGCCCGTGAGCCGCTGCGAGAGACGGAGCAGGAACGCGGGCGGCGCGTCAGCGTGAGCGGCCTCGAGTTCCGCTATCCGCGCCGCCAGGGCATCCGGCCCCTCATCGGCGGCCACCACGAGCCGATCGGCGAAGCGCTCTCCGCCCACGATAGCCTGGTGGCTCTGCAGGATCCGCAGTGACAGCCGCCTCAGGTTCTCGATGAGGGCTGTCCGCGCCATGATCGGCACCGCCCAGACCTCGCCGATCGAGAGGTCCGTGACTTGCTGGTACGCGGTGACGACACCCGTGAGCGACTCCTCATCGACCCGTGAGTCGGTGTGGGCGAGCAGGAACGCCATCAGCTCCATAACGCGCGGGTATCCCGCGAACGATCCCTCGGTCAGTCGCGGCAGGCGGGCGCCGTAGCGCGCGGGGAGATCGTCCACGACGAGGCGCACCTGCTCCTCGACAAGGTAGTAGTTGTCCAGCAGCCACTCGGCGGCGGGCGCTACGGGTATGTCCTCTCGCACGTCGGCGGCCAGCGTGCGATAGACGGCGGCGATCTCGTCGGATGCGCGTTCAAGCAGGCCGAGGACAGGCGTGCGGGCGCTCGTGGGGCCGGAGACCCAGCGCTGCCCGCGCGCGAGCGTGCGAGCGGCCGCGGCTATACGGTCGACGCCGAACAACTCCCCGCGGAACGGCTCATCGCCGCGCGGGCGCAACGTGTCAACGACATCGCTGTTGATTCGATCACCTCATGTGCGGCCGTAAGGACGTGGTGGCGCCGGTCGCGCCCATCCCATTGTGCCACGTCACGAAGGGCGGGCGCGCCGGGTCCGGCACGTTCGTTGCTGGAGAGATATCCATAGGGGTATATTGTGCATCCACCGATCCTTCGGAGGTCTGATGAGTCGCGCCAAGTGGATACTTCTTGCAGCGGGGGTGGTCGTCATTGCGGCCGCCGCCATCGCCCTGTCGTCGGGTTCTCCGCAACCCGGCCTGGTAGGGAACCGCGACGTCGAGAAGCTGCGCGCTGAGGGTGCGCGGATCGTTGACGTGCGCACAGCGGCCGAGTTCACTGGCGCCCACATAGAGGGAGCCGAGAACGTTCCGCTGAGTGACATCGCGGCAGTGGCTTCGAGCTGGGACCGGAGCATCCCGGTGGTTCTGTACTGTGCCGTGGGTGACTGGAGCGACACCGCAGCGGAGATCCTCACTTCGATGGGCTTCGAGCGTGTCTACGACTTGGGCGGAGGCATAGTCCAGTGGGACGGCGCGCTGGCTGGGGGCGCCGGCGCCACGGTGGCGTCCGCCGACGTGGAGACGAACGGCATGCCCGTGATGTACGAGTTCTACACCGATTGGTGACCCAGCTGCACCGCTATGGAGCCTGTGGTCGACAGGCTGCGCACCGAGTACGAGGGAGTCGTCGAGTTCCGCCTCGTGAACGCCGAGACCGATGCCGAGAGCCAGGCGCTCGCGACGCGGTTCGGGCTGCAGTACGTACCGTCGTTCGTGTTCCTCGACAGCGATGGCACACAGCGCGATCTGGTGGTGGGCGAGGTGAGCGAAGAGGATCTGCGGGCGGTCCTGGACTCGCTGCAGTGAGGTGGTGCTGCGAGTAGGGCCTCACCGCGGTGGGTACAGACTTGGTGAAGGCGTATCGTATCCCCAGGGATCGAGGTGACGCCATCGACAGGAGCAGTGAAGCGGGTTTTCCGCCGGGGTGGCCGATGAAGGGCCCCGCCGACCATGCGTGGGTGTGTAGCCATATCCACGAGATCGAATGGTTCGGTACGTGTGTTCTTCCTGTCCGGTCGACAACGCAAGTGCAGGACCGCGCGATGGAGGCGGGATACCGGGCATAAGCCTTTGAAGCCTGTGAGGGTGCGGCCAACGGGCGACAGCGTCCTTTGGACCAAGAGCTCTCAAGGATGGCCCTTTGGAGGGGCGTCTCGGGCGGTGCGACTGCCACCCCGGTGCGTGATATCTGCGGCGGACACGCGGCAACGCGCGTCCGCCGTTCGTGTCCCGTGTGGAGGGCGCGGTGAGGTGCTATACTCTGCCTCTGCCAGCCCCTGAGGGCACATCCGGGCGAGTGGCGCAACGGGAGCGCACCTGCTTTGCACGCAGGGGGTTGTCGGTTCGAATCCGATCTCGTCCACCAAGGGATATCGCGGCCGGTCGTCGATACAGACGGCCGGCCGATCTCGTCCCGGACCGGCGGTCGGCTCATCCGGACACGACGTGTTACGTCACAGAGCGCCCCGGGTAGCGTATCCGTACTATGTGTGGCGCGTACCGGCGCCCTTGTGTGCCGGTGGGCTCACGGTACGTTGGCGGATATCCCGCGCATGCAGGGGAGGGGCACATGGGTACGGCCGTCGAGGTCCGGGGACTGGTCAAGCGCTTCGGCGCGCTCACCGCCGTGGACGACGTCTCGTTCGCGATCGAGGAGGGCGAGGTGTTCGGACTCCTCGGTCCCAATGGAGCGGGCAAGACGACGACGATATCGATGATCTCCTGCCTGATCGAGCCGACGGATGGGCGCATCTCCGTGAGCGGCCACGATGCCGCCCGGGAGCCGATGGCGGTCAAGTCGTCACTCGGCGTGGTCCCGCAGGAGGTCGCACTGTACCCTACGCTCACTGCTGCGGAGAACCTGCAGTTCTGGGGCCGCATGTACGGCCTGCGGGGGGGCCGAGCTCAAGCGCGCCGTGGACGCCGCACTGGAGCTCGCCGGTCTGGCGGACCGGGCGAAGGAGCGCGTGGAGAAGTACTCGGGAGGGATGAAGCGCCGGATCAACATCGCCGCAGGCATCCTGCACGGACCGAAGGTCCTGCTGATGGACGAGCCCAACGTGGGCATCGATCCGCAGAGCCGCAACCATATCCTCGAGACGGTGAAGGACCTGAACGACTCGGGCATGACGGTCCTGTACACCAGCCACTACATGGAGGAGGTCGAGTACCTCTGCGACCGTATCGCGATCATGGACCACGGCAAGGTCATCGCATCGGGCACGCTCAACGAGTTGCGTGACGTGGTCGGGGGCATGGATGTCGTGGCCGTGAAGGTGTCAGGGGCCGGGGAGGCCGTTCTTGAGAGGGTCGCCGCGATCGAGAGAGTGGAGGGTGTGAACGCCTCCGAAGGGGCGCTCGAGGTGCTCACCAGGAGCAGCGGTTCCATCATGGGGCGCCTGGTCACGACGCTCGAGTCCGACGGGGCGCACGTCACGTCGGTCTCGGTCACCGAGCCCAACCTCGAGAGCGCGTTCCTGCACCTCACCGGCAAGAGCCTGCGAGACTGATATGGACCGGCTCCTCACCATCGCCGGCAAGGACATGAAGCTCATCGTGCGCGACAGGGGAGCGCTTCTCGTGATGCTTGCGATGCCGTTCGCGCTCATCTTCATCCTCGGCTCTGCGCTAGGCGGCATCGGTCAGGGCGACTCTCTCGACGTGGACGTGGCGATCGTGAACAACGACACCGGCGGTACAGGCGAGCACTTCGTCGAGGGGCTCACGTCATCGCCGGAGGTGAACGAGCTCTTCAACATCGCAGTGCGCGATGATGCGGACGAGGTGCGTGCCGACGTGGAGAGGGGCGACCTCACGGCTGCGCTCATCATCCCGGCGGACCTCTCCGAGAGGATAACGGCCGGAGAGCCGGTGGCTCTTGAGGTGTTGCAGGACCCGGGGTCGGAGATGGCGGCTGGCATCTGGGCCGGCGTCGTTCGCGCAGGCGTGGCGCAGGCTTCGGCGGAGATCATCGCTGCCCGGACGCTGCCGGCGATGCCCGGAGCGCCGCAAGGGCCTCCACAGGCGGCATCACGCTCGATGCGGTCACGGTGCGCGATGCCGAGGCCGATGTCGAAGAGGCCATCTCGATGATCTCGTACTACTCGGCGGGCATGACCGCCATGTTCCTGCTGTTCGGCAGCGTGTTCGGCGCCTTTTCCTTCGTGAAGGAGCGGCGGGAGCAGACGCTGGCCAGGATGCTGTCCGCTCCGGCGGGCAAGCCGGCGATCGTGGGGGGCAAGGCGGCAGGGGTGTTCCTGGTGGCGGTGGGTCAGTTCGTGATCCTCCTCCTCGGCACCAGCCTGGTGTTCGGCGTGGACTGGGGCGAGAACCTCGCCGGTACGCTGCTCGTAGGTCTGGCCGAGGCCTTCGCGGCCGCCGGGCTTGCGATGATGCTCGCCGCCCTCGGGAAGACGGAGCGCGCGATCGGAGGCATCGGCCCTGCCGCGATCATGCTCTTCTCCGCCACCGGTGGCTCGATGATCCCCTCGGAACAGCTTCCGTCGTGGTTGCTGCCGGTGCAGGTGGTCTCTCCCATCTACTGGAGCCTGAACGGCTTCATCGACCTGATGCAGGGCGCTTCGTTGTCAGAGGTGTTACCCGGGGTCGCGGGTGTGCTCGCTCTGGGTGTCGGATTCCTCGCGTTCGGCATATGGCGGCTGAGGTACGAATGATGCGCAAGATACTCGCCCTCGCGTGGCTGAACACGATTCAGCTCCTGAGGAACCCCGCCGAGGTGGTCGGTGTGGTCGTGCTCCCGCTCGTCCTCACCATGCTGTTCGGCTCGGTGTTCGGGGCGGGGGCCGGCAGTGCGGTGCGCGTGTTCTTCGTCGACGAGGATGCCAGTGCGTACTCGGCTCGCGTGGGTGCGCTCATCGACGCCGAGGAGTCGTTCGCGGTGGAGGAGATGACGCGATCCGAAGCCGAGGAGACGATCGCCTCAGGCGGCGACGGGTCGGTCGCGGTGATCGTGCCCACAGGCTTCGGAGACGACCTCGCGGGCGGGGAGGCTGCGATCTACGTGCTGCGCCATCCGGCCTCCGAGAGCGCCTTCGCTGTGCAGTCCGTCGTCCAGGGCATCGCAACGCGAATGTCCGGGAGCGCGGCGATCGCAAGCATCGCCGCCGCCGCGTCGTCGGAGACCGGGTCGGGTTTCGATGATTGGTACCGCCGGGTCGACGCCGAGTGGGAGCCAGAGCCACCCGTCTACACCGAGGGGAAGATGGTCGTCGCCTCCGAGGTGCGCGGCGACTCGGTGCTTGCCGAGGGCTCGGCGCAGAGCTCTATCGGGCTCACGGTGTGGTTCATCCTGTTCATGACATTCGGTAGCGCAGGCGGCATCCTCGAGGAGCGTGAGCAGGGAACGCTGCAACGGCTTCTGGTGGCGCCCATCGGGCGCGCCACCGTGCTCACCGGCAAGGTGGCCGGGACGGTCCTCGCCGCCACGGTCCAGGCGCTGGTGCTCGTCACCGTGGGCGCCCTGGCGTTCGGCGTCCCCTGGGGGCGCGACCCCACAGGTGTGGCGTTGCTGCTTGGATCGTACATCCTTGCAGGGACCGGCCTGGCGGTGATGGTCTCGGCGCTCGTACGTACGCGCGATCAGATGAGCGGGGCCAGTCCGCTCATCTCCACAGGACTGGTGATGCTCGGCGGCTGTCTGTGGCCGATCGAGGTCGTGTCACCCACGATGCAGACAATCGCGAAGTTCACCCCCACGGGATGGGCCGTGATGGGGCTCACCGACGTGGTGGTGCGGAACCAGGGCCTCCAGGCGGCGGTGACGCCCTCGTTGGTCCTGTTGGCGTTCGCGGCGGTCACCCTCGGCCTCGGGGCGAAGATGTTGCGGTTCGAATGAGACGCGCGCTCGATGCGAAGACGGCGGTCGCGATAGGGGTCACGATCCTGCTCTGGTCGTCGGCGTTCGCGGCGATCAAGGTGGGTCTCACCGACTACGGACCGGGTGAGGTGGCGCTGCTGCGCTTCGGCACCGCATCGGCGGTGCTGGGAATCTACGCGATCGCCACGCGGATGCGGCTGCCGGGGAGGCGTGACGTGGGCCGGATCGCGCTCGCCGGACTGCTGGGGATCACCACGTACCACGTCGCGTTGAACTTCGGTGAGCAGACGGTGAGCGCGGGTGCGGCGAGCCTCATCATCGCATCGGGTCCGGTCTTCACGGCGGCTCTCGCCTCTGTATTCCTCGGCGAGCGTCTGAGCACCTGGGGGTGGGCTGGCATCGGCGTCGCTTTCGCCGGGGTGGCCCTCATCGCGTTCGGTGAAGGTGGTGACGGGCTGAGGATCGAGGCCGGTGCGCTCCTCGTGCTGATATCCGCGCTCTCCACCGCAGCCTACTCGATCATCTCCAAACCGATACTCCGCCGGTATCGGCCGCTCGAGTTCACCACGTACGTGATCTGGGCCGGGACCGTGCCGATGCTGTTCTGTGTGCCGGGCCTGGTGAGCCAGATGGCGCACGCATCGCCCGGCGCCACGGCGGCGGTTGTGTATCTCGGCGTCTTCCCAGCGGCGCTGGCGTATCTCACGTGGTCGTACGCGCTTGCGCGCATGCCCGCATCGGCGCTCGCCACGTTCCTCTATCTCTCTCCCGTCTCAGCGATCGTAATCGCGTTCCTGTGGATCGGCGAGGTGCCGGGGGTCCTTGCGTTGGCGGGTGGTGGCGTGGCCATCGCCGGAGTGGCCATCACGAACACCCGGGTCCGCCGCGTGCTATCGTCATGAATCGATAGCGGTGTGAGGGAGGAGACCTGATGCACGAAGGCACGCGACACATCGACTCCGGCGAGTCGGCATCCAGCGGCCCCCATGTCACCCGGGGGGCGTTGCGGGCGCTGCTCCGATCGATGGCGCTGCCGGCGGTGATGCTCCTGAATGACGGTACCGTCGCGGTCCACAACGCGGCCGCCGCCGCGTTCCTCACGCCGGGGCCGCAAGGCATCGATAGGATGTACCTTCACGACGGCACCGACCTGTGGACGATCATCAGCGCCCGGGCCGACGAGGCCGCTCCGTTCTTCGATGTGCGCACCAGGATGCGTGTCGCCGACGGACAGGTCGTCGATATCACCTTCATGGTCGCTCCGCTTCGAGGGGCCCAGGGCGCGCTGGCGGGCGCCATGGTGCTCGCCCTCGATGCGTTAGGCACACGCGTGCGGGAGCTCGCGGTCGTCGATGTCGATTCTGCCGAGGGCGCGCTCGAATCGCTCGTCGAGCGGCTCGGGCGGCTCACGTCTGCCGCACACACCTACGTGATCGAGCTCGAGCCCGGGTTCGGCGCCGAGGCCGAGGTTCTCGCATCGTGGAGCAGCTCGGGGCCGCCTGTCCCGCTCGGCCCGTTCGATGCGCGGAACACGCCCTCGGAGTCGTTCACAGGGAGGCGGTTCCTCTGCGTGCCCGAGGGACTCAGGGATGCGTACCCCGATGAGCCGTTCTTCGAGGAGAACGCCTGCGTGGCGTATGCAGGAACCGTGCTTCTCGATCCCGCCGGTGAGCAGATCGGTATACTCGCCGGACTCTGGAGGCAGCCCCTGGAGGACGTGGCCGGGGTCTCCGCGGCATTCGCGGTCACGGCGGTGGCGGCATCCAGGATGCTGGTCGCGCGTCTTGCACAGCGGAATCTCCGGGAAATCGAGCAGCGCTACAGCGCCGTTTTCGAGGGCAGCGCCGTGCCGATCGTGCTCATCGACCCCGACACCACGCAGATCATCGACGCCAACCCGGCGGCGTGTGAGTTCTACGGATATGCGCGCGACGACCTTATGGCGATGAGCGTCCTTCAAACGGATGCGCTATCGGCGGAGATGGTGCGGACGGAGATCGAGCGTGCTGCCACCGGTCAGCGCGTCCACTTCGCGAGCAAGCACCTGCTCTCTGGCGGCAGGGTGCGCGACGTGGATGTGAACATAGGTCCGTTGCGGGCGGGTGGCCGATCCATCCTCTACTCGATGATCCACGACATCACTGAGCGCAAGCGCATGGAGTCGGAACTTGAGCGCGCCAAGCGGAACCTCGAGATAGTCGTGGGCCGGCGTACCGAGGACCTCCTGAGGACCAACGCCGAGTTGCAGCAGGCCTCTGTTGCGCGTGACATGGTGTTCGCGAGCCTGGCGCGGGAGATGCGCACATCCCTGCAGACCATCACGGGGTTCTCGGATCTCCTCCTCGGCGGCATGGCCGGCCCGCTCTCAGATGAGCAGCGCAGGCAGGTGGAGATGATAAGGGAGGCCGGCCGTCAGTTGTCGGGCTTCTCGGCAAGCCTTCTGGAGTCACGGAGATCCACCGATGGAGACACGCGCTTCGAAGTGGAGCCGTTCGACCTGGTCGACCTGGTCGAGTCGATCGTGTTCGGCCTGGTGTCCTTCGCCGAGGAGAAGGGCCTGACACTGGATCTCGTGGCCGAGGACAGGCCGCTTGAGATCGAGACCGACCGCTTCATGGTGCAACAGGTGCTGTTGAACCTGCTTTCCAACGCCATCAGATACACCCGGACGGGCGGTGTGACGGTCACCGTGCGGCGGGTCGGCGAGGACCACTGCTCCGTGGCTGTGGCCGATACGGGTCCGGGACTGCCCCCACAGCAGATCGAGACGGTGTTCCAGGGTCCGGAGGTCCATGAGCCCGCAGCAGGTATCGGTCTCCCTGCGAGCAGCCGTATAGCCTCGGTTCTGAGAGGCGCCATAGACGTGCAAAGCGTCGTAGGGGAGGGCTCGGTCTTCACCCTCATGCTCCCCATCTCGGTCACGTCACCCGGCAAGGTCGCCGATCCCGAGGCGGATGCGAACGCCTGATCGGGCACGGGGTCGCAGCGTGTCAGGTGACCGCTTCTCCTGGGTGCGACTCCAGCGAGATCGCGTCAGCTCCACACGATGAGCGACAGATGCCGCAACCGAAGCATGCGTCACCATCGACCACCGCAACAGCGCGATCATCGAGCGCGAGGGCATCGAACGGACACCGCTCCACGCAGGCGCCACAGCCTGCGCAGGCGGTCTCGTCGACGATCGCCAGGTACTCGCCCTTCCACATCGTTTGGAAACCAAGATCGAGCGTGGTCTTCATGGCCATACACCCGCTCGCCCTGCTGCAGTTGCAGATCGCGGCGATCAACGGGCTCTTGAACGTCCAGACCGAGTGCATGAGGCCTTCCTGCTTGGCTCTCCGGAGGACTGCCAGGGCTTGATCACGCGAGAGCCGCTGGAAGGCTGCGGTGTCGGGGCCGCTGTCGTAGTCACGGAACGCCTCGGCGAACAGGTCGTCGTGAGGGGTCACGGTCACCGCCAGGCAGTAGCCCCGCTCGGGCGTGCCGGCGAAGTGGCGGCAGACACAGGGCAGTTGGGTGATGGACGTGGCGATGTCGAAGATGCGCTCGCACTCCTCGATCGGCACAGGCTGTCCCCAGTGCTCCCTCATCTGGCGTGGGCGCGCGTAGGCGTCGAACGCATGTCGAAGCGGCGCAGGTGCAGCCTTCACTGCTTTGAGCAGCGGTATGTTGCGGCGCATCCGGCGGTCGAACCCGGTGACGAAGTCCACGACGAACTCGCGGCGCTCGAGGTCGTGGGTGAGGTCCGCGGCGTAGTTCTGCGCCTCGAGATACCACGTCTTGCCGTCGCGGTGCTGCACGCAGAACTCGCACGTGGCATCCTCCGCCCCCTGGATCGGAACAGGTCAAGTATCCCAGGAATCCCGGATGTGTGCCGTGGTGTCGCGCGGACCCCTCAGGACCAGGACGCCAGCGCAGCCACGAACATGAGCAGCACCACGAACAGAATCGCGACGTTCAGGCCGATGTCGCGTGCGTATCGCTGGATGCCAAGGCGGGTCCGCAGGATCGTCGTCTCCTCGAATCTGCTTTCGGGCAGCCACTGGGAGCGCTCGCGGGTGAGCGCCTCCACGGCGAGCCGGAGCATCTCGACGCTCCAAGCCGCAAACCGTTCGAGGCGGGTGAGGCCGGTGGCGTCGGCGCTTGCGAGGCGGTCGCCGCTCGGCAACGTGTGCCGTGCCATGTCCAGGACCCCCGCCGTCCGCCCGAGCGCGACCCGTGCCGCAGAGGTCCTCGGCGCCACCATGAGGTCGAACCGCTCGCTGCTCAGAGCGGTGTTCACCGCCGCCCCGATCTCGCGGGTGACCGAGTCGCCGCGCATCCGTTGCGGGGCGAGGTCCAGGGCCGTCGTGGCTATGAACGAGCGCGCTCGCGCGATCTCATCGCCGGATGCCATGAGCATGAGCACGGCACCCTCGAGGCCTCCGGTCCGCATCATATCGGTGAGAACGCCCATGCGCTCATGCATGAGGCGCTCCGCCATGTAGCCCGCGATATCGCGAACAGCATCGATCGTCTCCTGATCGGGCGGTGTGCCGGGATCGCTTGTAGAACGGAGATGCGTCGTGGCGCGCATCACCGCGATTCGTACCGTGTCCTGCCTTTCGCGCTCGAGTATCACGTACGCATCCTGAATCAGCCGCTGGTCTCGCGTGCCTGGCGCACCGGTGAGCAGCGTTGAGACCACGAGCCGCCGCCGCCGCGCAATCCATGTCACGAGCGCGCCGTACGAGTGATGCGTACGTCGCAACACCCCCGACGTCCATCGCCTGCCGGCCTCGTACGACCGGTCGACGAGCCCGCATGCCGCCACGAGTCGGCCTGCCGCCTGCCGATACCACCAGTCGATGCTGAAGCACTGAGGCGCGTGCAGATGGAAGAGGTGGAACCTCATGCCCACGAAGAAGAACGCGAATCCGAGCGCGAAGGCGGTGACCACGCTCATGAGATCTGGCCCGGAGAGGAACGAGTGCTCAAGATAGTGGTCGAGGATGTCGCTATGCAGGCCCCATGTGTGTAGTCCGGGCTGGAACACGCCCTTGATGAGGACCTGAGGGAACCACCCCAACGCCACGATAGCCGCTGCCAGCGCTCCCATCGCGACGAGCATCCTCGGCGGGGCGTCTGTCACCTCGGGGCCGTACTCCATCTTCGGTTTGCCGAGGAACATCAGCCCGATGAGCTTGATGAACGAACACGCGGTGCCGCCGCAGGTGACGATGTAGATCTTCTCGGCGATACCGAGCGAGACGAGCTCATGGTGCTCCCAGGCCTCCACGATCGCGTGGTGGATGAGGCACTTGCTCACGAACCCGTTGAAGAGCGGCACGCCGGTGATGCCCGCCGCCGCGATGCACATGAACACGAACGTGACCGGCATCTTCTTCCACAGGCCGCCCGTGTGATACAGGTCGAGCGAGTGCGTACGGAAGTACACCGCGCCCACGCCGAGGAAGAGGCAGGCCTTGAACAGCGCGTGGTTCACCACGTGGTAGAGACCGCCCGCCACGCCCATCGCTCCGTGTGCTCCGAGGTATCCCGCTGCGCCGATCCCTGCGAGGATGAACCCCATCTGGCTCACGCTGTGGTAAGCGAGCATCCGCTTGGCATTGGATTGCTGAAGCGCAAGGAAGACGCCGATGAACATCGTGGCGATGCCGATCCAGAGAACCACGAGCCCGAGCTGCTCGGAGAAGTGCCACAGGCTCTCCTCCACGTGCTCGGCCACCTCGGGGCGGAAGAGCGCCGTCACCACACGGAAGATGCCGTACGCCCCGGCTTTGATCATCACGCCGGAGAGCAGCGCGCTTGCTGGCGCGGGCGCCACGGGGTGCGCGTCGGGGAGCCACACGTGTACGGGCACCATGCCGGCCTTCACGCCAAAGCCGACGATGAGCAGTATCGCCGCCGCCCAGCGCAGGACTTCGTCTCCGTGTCTGGCGGGCAGCGGTTCCAGCGCGCCGCTGCCCCCGAGAGCGAAGGTGAGGAAGATGCCCCCCACAAGCGCGAAGCCGCCGATCACGGTCATCCAGAAGTACTTGCCGGCAGCCTTCTTGGCTTCGTCCGTCTCCGTGTGGATCACCAGAAGGAACGCTACCAGCCCCAGCGCCTCGAAGAACAAGTAGAGCGTGACGAGGTCGCCAGCGAGAACCACGCCGAGGTTCGCCGCGAGCACCACGAGCGTGGTGGTGTGATAGCGATCGTGCTTCTTCTCGTGGTGCAGGTAGTCGAGCGAGTGGACGGTGGCGGCGAGCCACACGAACGAGGTGAAGATGGCGAAGAGCATCGAGAACGAGTCCACGGTGAACGTGAGCTCACCGAGAAGCGCCGGGATGACGCTCTGGATGCGGTGGTGCTCGGTGACAAGCGGTATCAGGGCTGTCGCCCCAAGCAGCGTGAGCGCCATCACCACGACCACGTAGGCGTTCCGCACGCCCGGCCAACGCTTGCCAAGTGGACGGACGAGGGCCGCGGCTGCGAGCGGCAAGAGCACGATGGCCGCCGGCAGCGGACTCGATGCCAGGTGCGCTACCTGGGTGGCGATCTCTGTCGAGTGTCCGGCGTCCATGGTCCGCTCCTAATGGAAGAACGACTCGGCGGCCATACGCGCCAACGCGACCGGCATACCGGGGAGCGACGCTCCGAGACCCAGTACGAAGGTGAGGATGGTGGCGACCACGAGCGGCGCGAGCATCGCCCCGGGCGCCTCCCGGCCCTCGGCTGTCGCCTTGTCTTCGGGAGTCAGGACCGGCTCACGGAAGTACATGCGGTACACGATCGGCAGCAGGTAGACTGCAGCCATGAGCGCTCCGCCCAGGAGCACGGCGAGCAGCCACGGGTTGCCCGTCTCGAGCATTCCGATCCCCAGATACCACTTGCTCACGAACCCGGAGAGGGGCGGGGTTCCGATCATCGCGAGGGAGGCGATCGCAAAGCCTGCCGCCGTCACCGGCATGCGCTTGGCGGCCCCGTCCAGTTGGCTCACGCGCGCGGCTCCGAGCCGGCGGATGAACAGTCCGGCACACAGGAACAGCGCGCCCTTCATGAACGCGTGATTGGTGATGTGCACGAGCGCGCCGATGGTCGCCTCCGTGCCCAGAAGAGACACGCCGAGTACCACATACGCCATCTGGCTGATGGTCGAGTACGCCAGGCGCCGCTTCAGGTTGTCCTGGTTCACCGCAAGCACCGCAGCGAACAGCACCGTGAATCCCGCGATCCAGGTGAGGTACCGCATCACGCCCAGGTAGCCCAACAGGTCAGCGCCGAACACATAGAACATCACGCGCATGATGCCGAAGCTGCCCGCAGCCACCATCACGCCAGAGAGGACGGCGGAGAACGGGGCTGGAGCCGCGGGATGTGCGTCGGGCACCCAGCCGTGCAGCGGTACGAGTGCGGCCTTGACGCCGAAGCCGATCAGGAAGCACCAGAAGATGGCGAGCAGCCGGCCACTGCCGATCTCCGCTGACAGGATCCCGCCCGCCGTGAGCGTCTGGTCGCCGGCAGCGAAGAAGGTCAACACGATCGCGAGCAGGACGAGCGTCCCTCCCACGAGGATGTAGATGATGTACTTGGTCCCCGCCGCCATCGCCTCGGGCGTCTCTTCGTGGACGACGAGCGGGTAGGTGAGGATGCTGAAGAGTTCGTAGAAGATCAGGAACGTGAGCAGATTGCCGGCATAGGCGACCCCCATCGTCCAGGCGAGGCAGAGGATGAAGAAGCTGTAGTAGCGTCCGAGCCGGTGCTCTCCGTGCATGTAGCCCCACGAGTAGACCAGAGCGAGGGTCCACAGTACCGCTGCGGTCATGCCGAAGAGCGCGCCCATGGCGTCCACCCGCAGGTACATCCATATCTGCGGAGTGAGCTGCAGGATGAACAGCTCATACACCGAGCCGGAGGCCACTCCTGCGCCCAGGACGATCGCGATCACGGCCACGGTAGCGGCAATCGCGGCGAGCACCAGGTTCCGTACCTGATCCGACGCACGTTGCAGCGGCACCGCGATCACGGCTCCTGCCATCGGCAGCAGGAACGCCAGCAGGGGGAGGAGCGAGCGGGTCGCTTCGGTATCCATACAGACCACCTCTACATCCCGAAGACGAAATGGACTGCGGCCTGGGCGAGCGCGAAGGGCATGCCCGGCACAGAGACCGTCATTCCGAGCATCAGCACGTACCCTGCGCACAGGAGAGCGGGTCCGAGCATCGTCCAATGCGCCTCATGGACCTCGACCGCGTCGTGTGACCCTCTGAAGAACGCCGTGTATATCACCGGCATCCAGTAAGCGGCGTTGAGGAGCGCACTGGCGAGCATCACGATCACGTACCACCACTGGCCGCTCTCCATGGCGCCGAGCGAGAGATACCACTTGGTCACGAATCCGGCGAACAGCGGGACACCGATGAAGCTCAGCGCGGCCACGGTGAACGCTCCCATCGTGTACGGCATGCGGTAGCCGATGCCCGCGAGCTCGTGGATCGACGTCTTCCCTGTGGTGCGTTGTATCGAGCCTGCCACGAAGAACATCGTGATCTTCGCGAACGCCTGATTGGCGATATGCACGATGGCAGCGGTCGCCGCCAGCGGGGTGAGCAAGGATGCGCCGAGGACGATGTACGACAGCTGGCTGACGGTGGAGAACGCGAGCCGCCGTTTGAAGTTGTCCTGAAAGACGGCGATGACCGAGGCCACGATGATGGTGAACGCCGCAAGCCCGGCCAGCCAGTCACAGACGCCGAGCTCTTTGAGCAGCCCTACCCCGAACACGTTGTATATCGTACGCAGCACACCGAACGCGCCGACCTTCACAACGGCAACGGCATGCAGCAGCGCACTCACCGGCGTGGGGGCCACCATCGCGCTCGGGAGCCAGCCATGCAGCGGCATGATCGCCGCCTTCACCCCGAAGCCCGCGATGAGGCAGACGAACAGAAGCGTCAGCGCGCCACGCCCGGATTCCAACGAGAGTATCCCCGGCTGGCTGAGCGTCATGGTCCCGGCCATCTGATAGGTGACGATGGAACCCAGCAGCACGAACGCTCCTCCGGTGAGCGTGTAGGCCAGGTACTTGCGGCCGGCCTTCATCGCCTCCGGTGTCTCCTCGTGTATGACAAGCGGATAGGTGCAGATGGTAAGCGTCTCGTAGAACAGGAAGAGAGTGAGAAGGTTCTCGGCGAACGCCACTCCCACCGTGGTGGAGACACAGAGTGCGAAGAAGCCGAAGAAGCGACGGCGGTTGGGCTCCTGCTCCATGTAGCCGATCGCGTAGATCGTCGTTATGAGCCATAGGGTCGATGACACGACCGAGAAGAACATGCCGAGGGCGTCCGCCCGGAACGCAAGCCCCACTCCGGGCGTGAACTCCACGAGGTCGAAGGTGTACACGATGCCGCGGAGCGATCCCGGAAGCATGGACATCACGATCACGAGTTTGGCGAGCGCCGCGGAGAGGCTGAGGAACCGCCTCCAGAACGTGTGCTCGGCGGCGGCGAACACGAGCCCCGCGCAGATCAGAGAGATGGCGGGCGCGAGTACGACGCGTGCGTCGGTGACTTCCACCTATCCACCTCCCACCGGCATGAGGAGCCGCTCCACCGCAGGCTCGATGAACGTGAGCGGTAGCCTACCGAGCACACCCATCACGAGACACAGGATCGCCAGGACGAGCACCGGTATCAGCATGGTCGCAGGGGCCTCCTGGACATCCACGGCGGCTCGGTCCCGCGGCTCGCGGAAGTAGAACGCGTTCACCATCCGGATATAGTAGATGAAGATGAGCAGTGCCCCAAAGACCAGGGCGAATCCGAAGAACGGATGGCCCGCCTGCATCGCGCCGAGGGCGATGTACCACTTGCAGAGGAAGCCCGCGGTAGGGGGTATGCCCACGATCGATATCGCGCCGATGGAGATCGCGGCCACCGTGAACGGCATCGCCTTGCCGATTCCCGCGAGGTCTGTGAGCGTGCGCTTACCGGTCTGGTGTATCAGCGCTCCGGCGCCAAGGAACAGGGTCGCCTTGATCAGCGCGTGGTTGAAGACATGGACGCTTGCGCCGATGACCGAGTAGGTCGAGGCGAGCCCGAGACCCATCACGATGTACCCGATGTTGGATATCGTCGAGTACGCCAACATCATCTTGATGTCGTCCTGGAACACGGCGAAGAAGGCCCCCATGACGATGGCGAGGGCCCCCAGCCAGGTCAGCACCAGGTTCAGCCCTGCGAGGTCGACGGCGCCCGATCCGTATGCGATCTGATACAGGCGCAGCATCCCGATGATCCCCACCTTCACCACGAGGCCGGAGAGGATGGCCGATACCGGGCTGGGGGCGATGGCGTGCGCATCAGGAAGCCAGACGTGGAGCGGGAAGAGGGCGGCCTTCACCATGAAGCCGAGTGTCATGGCCCCGAGCGCCACGATGAGGGGAGTCTGTGTGGCGCCGGCCAGGCGGGAGGTGATGTCAGCCATGTTGAGGCTGCCGGTCAGGGCGTACAGCATCCCCGTTCCGAAGAGCACCATGAGGGATGAGATGGCGCCCATCACGAGGTACTTGAACGCAGCCATCTCGGCGATCTTCTCTCCGCTGATGGCCACGAGGGCATAACCGGACAGCGACAGGATCTCGAGGAAGACGAAGAGGTTGAACAGGTCGCCGGTCACCGTGAACCCGAGCATCCCTGTGAGATTCAGCAGCAGGAGCGCGTAGTAGTACGGTATCCGCTCGGCCTGGAGCGCGCGCTCCGCATACCGTCGCGAGAAGACTATGGCGAGCACACCCAGGAGGCAGATGATCGCCACCACCGCGCTGAACTCGTCGAATCGGAGCTCGATGCCGTAGGGTGCGGTCCAGCCACCCACGACATAGGAGAACGGACCCCGGGTGGCCACGCGCGCGATAAGGACGCCGCCGATCACGCTGGTCACCAGCATCGTGACGAGCGTCCATGCCCAGCCTCGTGTGGAAGATGACCGGCAAACGGCCGGCGTGAGCACGGCCGCGGTGAGCGGGAGCACCAGGAACACGGCGAGCAGCGGCGACCAGTCGCTCATCTCACTCGACCTCCCGCAACTCGTCAGCCTCGATGGTGCCGCACTGGCGCCAGATGCGTATGATCAGGCTCAGTGCGAGCGCTGTCGTGCTCACGGCGACCACGATGCCGGTGAGGATCAGTGCTTGTGGCAGGGGATTGATGAATGGCGGCGTGGCGCCGCTTCCCGCGATCGGGGCGTCGCCGCCTTCCACGACGCCGAGCGCGACGATGAACGCGAAGACAGCCGTTTCCATGATGTTGAGGCCCATGAACTTCTTGATGAGGTTCTCACGTGTGATCACCGTGTACAGGCCGATGCAGAACAGCACGACCGACGCCGCATAGTCCAGGTTTTGCCAGAGCGCGTCGATCATCGCTGCGCTCCCATCACTCGGAAGATCGTGGCGATCACAATCGCCCCGCCAAGCCCGATGCCAGCCTCGATCACCAGGAGCAGGAGCTCCGTGATCCAGAGCGACGAAGGATCCCTCGGGTAATACAGGTACTCACCCCAGAGCACGAGACCGATGACCCCCACGCCGAAGAACGTGAGTGGCGCCGCCACCTGGAGGAGCCGTGCGGGTCTTCGGGGCAGCAGCGCTGCCGAGCGCGTGTCCTCCAGTACCAGGGTGAGCGCGATCACCAGCGCTCCGATCATGGTTCCGCCCTGGAAGCCGCCCCCCGGAGTGACGTGGCCGTGCAGGATCACGTAGATCCCGAACACCGCGATGAACGGCGCCATCACGCGAACGATGAAGCGGACCACCAGACTCGAGCCGGTCGCGGTCGGTGCGGGTCCAGGCCGATCCCCCTCAGCCTGTCCGGTCCACAGTAGGACCGCCAGGACGGCGAGCATGGCCGTGACGATCACGGTCACCTCGCCCTGAGTATCGAACCCCCGGTAGTTGAGTATCACGTTGGTGACCATGTTCTCGGCTCCTGCCTCATCAGGACCGTGTTCGAGGTAATACGCAGAGACATGGGTGTATGGCGGCGAGTCAGGTGACCCATGCGGGGGAAGTTCGGCCACTGCTGCGAGGAGGAGTGCCGCGACCGCAACGAGCAGCGCCGCTGTGAGTGCGCGCTTCACATCAACGCTCCTTCCGTGTGGTTCGGCTGATAGCCACGAGGAAGAGCACGGTCGTCACACCGGCGCCAACCGCGGCCTCCGTCATAGCGACATCAGGGGCACCGCGATGGAGCCAGAGCAGGCACATCATGAGCGAGTAACTCGAGAACACGATGGCCGCTGCGAGCAGGTCCTTGAGCCGCATCACCGAGACGGCCGCCGCGATAAGCAGCAGTATGAGCACGATGTCGAACGCCTGGCTCATCGGGACCCCCCCGTTCCCGTACGGGGGGTCAATCCCGTGCGGTAGGCGGCGCGGGCGAGCGCATGCGCGACGGTGGGACTCGTCAGCAACACGAGGCCGCCCAGGACGATGAGCTTGAGGGCGTCCGGCTCGGGAGCCCGCAGCACCGCGAGCGCGAGGAGGATGGAACCGGCTCCGACGGTGTCGCACTTGGTGGCAGCGTGCGTACGGGCGTAGAAGTCCGGGAAACGCAGCAGACCGAGGGTGCCCACGAAGAAGAAGAAAGCACCCGCTCCGCAAAGGGCGACCGCGATCGCGTTGCGCGTGGCTTCGAGCGCGCTCACTGCCAGTCACCCCGCAGGTGCCCCGTCTCGACCAGCCGGCTGGCGGCGATGGTCACGATGAAGTTGAGGAGGCCGTACACGAGTGCGACATCCACGAACAGGCTGCGGTGGAACACGAAGGCGAGCAGTGAGAGCACCACGAGCGTCTTGGTGCCGACGACGTTGATGGCAAGCAGCCGGTCGGCAGCTGTGGGCCCGAGATAGGCCCGGACAAGACAGAGCGATGCATTCACGAGGAGGAAGACCGCGAGACCCCAGAGGAACGGTGTCATGTGGGTCCACCTACCCGTCGAACGTCCGGGCGACCCGTCGCTCGAGGTCGCCGCTCGATATCGTGTCGGTGAACGACTCATGGAGGCAGTGGATGGTGTAGGTGTCCCCCTCGACATCCACGGTCAGGGTTCCAGGGGTCAGGGTGATGGAGTTGGCGAACGCTACCCTGGCGGTGTCGGAATCGAAGTGGACGCGGTGGGTGTGCATGGTCGGCGCGATGCGTAGCGCCGGGTCGAGCACGCGTTCTGCGACATACAGGGCAGCGACCACGATCTCCTTGACCAGATATCCGAGGTAGATGGGTACGCGCGGCCACGTGCGCAACGGCATAGGTTCGGGTTCGCCAGGCCACAAGACACGGTCTGCCCACCATCCAACGAGGACGCTCACCACAACGCCGATGGCCAGCTCCAGCGGTTCGACCGAGGCGGTGATGAGAAGCCAGAAGGCGAACAAGACCACGATGGATGTCAGGCGCCTCATGAAGCGCTCGCCTCCGAACCGATTCCAGCGGGATCGCTGCTGGTGTCCGGAAGCCTGTCCCTCGCGACACCGAGGAGGTCTGCATGGCCGGTCGCATCGTCGGGATATGCGGCGGATGCCGCTACGGTGACGCAGGCGGTGACCGGCTCAAGGGCGTCGCCCTCGAATCCTGTCTCCGCCACGACCGCCGTTATGCGTTGCGCTACCGATCGAGCCTCGTTGGACCGCGCGTATGGCAACACCACGCCGAACTCCGTGGGGCCGAGCCGTCCCACCGTGTCAGTGGACCTGACTGAGAGCCGGATCACGTCTGCAAGGTGCTTCAGCATCGCATCGGCCTTGTATCTGCCGAACACCCGCGTGAACTCGTCGAAGCCCTCCACCCGCACGACGACGAGACCGGTACCGTGGCCGTAGCGATCGGCTCGCGCGGTCTCCGAGGACAGCCGTGAGGTGAACTGCTCCCTCTTGTATGCGCCGGTGAGGGGGTCGAACGGGGAGCTGGCCTCCAGCACGGTGGCGTGCGCGCGGAGTCGATGCGACTGCACACCCGTGACGATGCCGCTTGCCAGGAAGACGCAGAAACCGGTGGCGAACATCGGCCAGTCGTCGCTGAGGGTGCCGGCAGGGGCAGCCAGTACGAGCACCCCGCCGCTGATCGCCCAGACCGCCACGCTCCCCGCCACGCCGTAGGCAAGCGCGCCGATGATGATCGGTATGAGATAGAGGAACCATGCCGGAAACGGCTCACCTGAGAAGAGGATGAGCGCTGTGACGAACGCTTCCGTACCAGCCACGAACAGGACGCCTGGAAGGCTGAGTGTGCGTTGCGAGCTGCGCCCCTCGGTGGCCACAGCTGTCGTCTCAGACACGAGACACACCCCTCGCTGAAGCCTCGAAGCTTACACATGCACGTGGTGCCCCCGCGAACACCCCGCATCGGCGCCGGCGGCAGGACGGTGTCGCTGGTTAATTTCGGCGTCGGCCTCTATTATGCCACTTTGAGGACGAAGATGCACATCGATTCGTGAAATGAGAACGAACGCTTCACGCCGGTGCTCGGCCGCAGGCGTATCGCAGGCGCTTGTCGTACGGCGGCGCTTGGCGCGATATACGATATAGTGGGCAGTGCTCCCATGAGGGCTGGAGGTCGTGGATGTCCGAGGAAGACGTACCCTACGTGCGGCAGAGTGGCGCTTCGCGCGCCGAAGACGATCGCTGCTCGTACTCGCTGGGCGAGGAGATCGCCAACGCGGTGACGCACGGGATCGGGGCGGCACTCAGCGTCGCGGCGCTCGTCATCCTCATAGCGATCGCCGCGCTGTGGGGTGACGGCTGGCATCTTGCCAGCGCGATCGTGTACGGCATCACGATGTTCCTTCTCTACATGGCCTCCACGCTCTATCACGCGATCACGCACCCCAAGGCACGCCACGTGTTCAAGATCATCGACCACGCCGGCATCTACCTTCTCATCGCGGGCACGTACACCCCGTTCACGCTGGTGACGATACGCAACGATGGCGGGTGGTGGCTCTTCGCGGTGGTCTGGGCGCTCGCCATCACCGGTATCTCTCTCGAAGCGGCCTGGGTCTACCGGCCCAAGTGGGTCTCGGCCGTGGTGTATCTCTCGATGGGCTGGCTTGCGATCGCCGCGATTCGACCCATCACGGAGAACCTCGAGCCGGCTGGTGTCTGGCTGCTGATCGGGGGAGGGGTCGCCTACACGCTCGGCACGATCTTCTACGTGCTCAAACGCGTACGGTTCATGCATGCCGTGTGGCATCTGTGGGTGCTCGCCGGAAGCGTGCTGCACTTCCTAGGCGTGATGCTCTACGTGTTCCCTACGCCCTGAAGGCCGTCAGGCGGGCACTCCACCGGTGCGAGCAGCAGCGGTATCTGAGACGCCCGCAGCACGGCGCTCGCGACAGATCCGAACTCCCGCTCGATGACGTCCCTGCACCGTGGCGCGAGCACCACCAGCGAGTAGTCTCCCGAGCCGACCCGCTCAGGTACGAGCTCGGCGGCCTGGCCGCGCAGCACCGTCGTCGTCACGTGCCGCACGCCATGCCCGCGCGCCCGGTCGGCGAGCGCTTCGAGCTTCCTGCGCGCCTCCTCCTCGCGTCCTTCCCTGGCGGCCTCGAACGTGAACGGCGTCACGTTGAGCATCTCGAGCTTCCCGACACCCCTTGGGGCGAGACCGCATGCGAGCGCACAGAGCTTGTCGGAGGATTCCGCCACGTCTATCGGCACCAGTACCGACGACAGTATCTGTGAGCATGCGCGGGTTCCCGCGTCCGCGCCGCGGTGGTCATCGGCGGGCATGAGCAGTACCGGTACGCTGCTGAGGCGAACGACATCAGAACTGATGCTGCCCGAGAAGCCGGTCTGGAACAGCCCCTGCCCGCGGGTGCCCATCACGATCACGCCGACGCTGTGCTGCTCGGCCAGCGCCGTGATCGCGTAAGGGGGATATCCCAACGGAGTCTCCACGTGTACGCGGATGCCTGCGCGCTCCAGCGACTCGATCTGGTGAGCGAAGGTGGCGTCGTCGGCCGAGGATGGTCCGCGGTCGATGTCGATGGCATGGACGAGCACGACGTCGCGCACGCCGAGCACACCCAGCTCGCCCGCACAGGCGACGATGGCCTCGGAGGAGGGCCCAAGGTCTGTTGCCACGAGCGCATGAGAGAACATCGATCGGCCCTTCGCCCGGCCACACGGCCCAGAAGTGTCGGCCGTCTGGAATCAAGTATAGTCATGTCTACGTGAGATGCTCCACCCTGGCAGATGCGGCGTCACACCGCGCCGCCTGCCGATGTGTTGGCACGAAGTACGCCGGATGCTCTATCATGATGGGGTGGGAGTTCCGGTATCATACCCGCCCGAAATGACGTAAGATGTCTACGCTACCGAGGCGGAAGGCCTGAGTTGTACGATCTCGAAGGAGTACTCGGTCCGGCTGTCATGGGGTTCGTGGATCAGCATGTCCGATCGCTTCTCACCTGGGACATCCTGGTCTTCTTCCATCGGAACCCCGATGCCGTGCTGGATACCGAGGGCCTGGCTTCACGCCTTGGACGTCGTGCCGAGGAGTTGGAGCCGGAGGTCGCCGCGTTGTGCGACAGCCGGATCCTCGCGATCGCCGGCGGGCTCATCCGCTACAAGCCTTCTCCCGAGATGCGTGACACGATCGGACGCTTTGTGGAGAGCTGCCAGGACAGGGGCCGCAGGCTCGCGCTCATCGCGCTCGTCCTACACAAGATCAACCCGGCGTACTGAGGCGCCGATCGTGGTGGGCTGTGCAGTGCCGCCGAGGCGCTGTCCTGCTAGTCTTGTCGCATGAGTGATGTCATCCGACAGATCGCGCTGATCCTCGTCCTGGTCATTCTCAACGGCTTCCTTGCCGCTGCGGAGATCGCGCTGGTCAGCGCGCGCAGGGCCGTCATCAAGATGGAGGCGGAGAGCGGCTCCAAGAGCGCGCAGACGGTGCTCCGTCTCACGGAGGACCCGTCCCGTTTCATGGCCGCCATCCAGATTGGGATCACACTCGTCGGTTTCGGCGCCTCCGCCACGGCTGCAGTGACGTTGGCCGACCCGGTGGCCGGCTGGCTCTCATCGCTCGGCGTGCCATGGGTGAGCAGCGTGGCCGCAGGGCTCGCGGTGTTCCTCGTCACGCTGATGATCTCGTACGTCACGCTCGTGGTCGGAGAGCTGGCTCCAAAGCGGCTGGGCCTTCAACGTGCCGAGAGCGTGGCCAAGGTGGTCGCTGGTCCCATCAGCCTGCTGCAGGCGGTGGCCGCTCCACTTATCTGGATCCTCACGCGCTCCACGGACGTAGTCGCGCGACTTCTCGGCGTTCGTCCGGGGTGTGGCCGCCCCGGCGTGACCGAGGAAGAGATCAAGCTTCTCGTCACAGAGCAGGGGACGCTCCTTCCCGACGAGAAGCGCATGATCCATGAGATCTTCGAGCTTGGAGACATGGTAGCCAAGGAGATCATGGTCCCCCGTGTGGATATGAGGATGCTCGAGGACACGGTCTCTGTGGGAGACGCCACCGAGGTGTTCAAGGAGTCAGGGTTCTCACGGCTGCCGGTGTTCACCGGTGACGCCGACACCGTCGTGGGCATCGCTATGCTGAAGGATCTCGTGGGTCCCGTCTCGGCAGGGAAGATGGACGAGCAGGTCGGCCGTTTCGTTCGCCCCGCGGTGTTCGTTCCGGAGACGAAGCCGATCCTCGTGATGCTCAAGGACATGCAGGCCGCCCACAACCATCTTGCCATTGTCGTGGATGAGTATGGCGGCACGGCAGGGCTCGTGACCATCGAAGACATCGTCGAGGAGATCATCGGCGAAGTGGTGGACGAGTTCGATCGCGAGCGGCGCTACATCACCACCATCGGCCCCGATGAGTGGATGATCGACGGCCTGCTCTCGGTGCACGAAGCCAACGAGACACTGGGGTGGGACCTTCCCGGATCCGACGAGTACGAGACGGTTGCCGGGTGGCTGCTCGTCGAGCTCGGCCATATACCGTCTGGCGGAGAGGTCATACGTTACGGAGGCCTCACGTTCCACGTGGATGCGGTGCGGAGGAGAAGGATCGCCCGTCTGAGGGTATCTAGGACTGCGGATGCAGACAGCGATGGGTGCGCCTCCTCCTGAAGCAGATGCCGGACGAAGCGAGCACTCGGCACCGATGGGAGCCTCTATGAACGACGATCCGAACACTCACACAGGCGAAGCGCCCGCCGTCCCTCAGCAGACGGTCCAACCTGAAGCGCCGGCGGAGCCGCCACCCGGACGTACGGGATCGCGCTTCGCGCTGTGGGCCGGCGTCGGCCTGATCCTGCTCGGCGGGCTGTTGCTCGTGAGCCAGTTCGTGCCGGAGGTCGGTCTGTGGCGCTGGTGGCCTCTCATCGTGGTGGCTGTCGGGATACGGCAGCTGTTCGGCCCTGTGCGCGGCGGCTGGACGCTCCGCAACCTCGGCGAAGGGCTCACGACCATCACGCTGGGTGTCGTGTTGCTTGCCCAGATGCTCGGATTCGTGCGATGGGACGTCTGGCTCTCGATCCTGAGACTCTGGCCGGCGCTCATCGTGGCGCTCGGCTTTGAGCTGCTGGGCAAAGGCACGAGGAGCGAGCTGGTGCGCTTCATGGGAAGCCTGGTCGTGATCGCGGCGCTGGTCTACGGCGCATTCGTGATGACCCCTACCCGTGGCTGGCCCCCGGTGTTCTCAAGCGCCGAGGCGACCGCGTTCGACCATACGGCGCCCCATGTGAGCCGGATCATGGAAGGCACGGCCGAGATCACCGGCGCCGCCGGCGATCTGACGGTGGGCGCTGGACGCGATCTCGTGAGGGTGGAGGGCCGTTCACCGTTCACACCTGAGTACGACGTGGACATGGATGGTCGTGCGGCGGTCGTGAGGATCGGCGCCGGGGAAGGCGTCTGGGGTCCGATGACGCCGGCTTCGGAGCTCGACGTCAGGCTGGATCGCTCGGTGGCATGGGATCTTGATGTGAATGCCGGCGTGTCGGGGTACGAGCTCGACCTGCGTGATCTCACGCTCACGGCGCTGGAACTCGACTCCGGAGTCTCTGACGGCGCCCTGATCCTCGGTGAGCCGGGACCCGGTGGGGGCGACGGGGTCCCAGTGGACATCAAGGCGGGTGTCTCCGCGCTCGAGGTACGTGTCCCGCGAGGCGCGAACGCGCGTGTGGTGATGAGCGATGGCCTGTCGGGCATCGAGACCGAAGGGGAGTGGGAGATGCAGCGGGAGGACGGCCGCCGCATCTACCATAGCGAGGGCTTCTCGGACCGAGGTCCGTTCTGGGACATCCGGATAGAGTCCGGGATCAGCGGCATCACACTCTCATATCATTAGCGGTCCAAGGCAACGAGGAGGTCATCAGAGTGTCCGAGACACAACAGCCTGGCGGTCAGCCGTCGGGCCAGAACGACAACAGCGGGTGGATCATCCTGGGCGTCATCCTGGTGGTAGCGGGGTTCTTCCTGGGTGCGCAGAGCTTGGGTCTCGTTCCGTGGCCGCTCACGGAGATGTGGCGATTCGTCGGCAAGGCCCGCGGCGGTCTGGGAATCGTCCTGCTCGGAATCGCTCTGATCATGTGGGCGCAGTCGGGGCGCCGCATCGAGATCAAGCGCACCGGCGGCAAGCTCACGCGCTCGCGCTCAGAGAAGTGGATCGCGGGTGTGCTCGGCGGCCTCTCGCAGTACTTCGGCGTGGACGTCACGCTGTTGCGGCTTGCCTTCATCGGCCTGGTCGTGCTGCTCGACGTGGGCGGGCTCATCCTCGCCTACATCGTGATGGCGATCGTCGTGCCGCTCGAGCCTGAGCCGACAGCGCCGCAGGTGGCGGCGCCACCCGTTCCGCAGCAGCCCGTTGCGCCACCCGCCCCGCCGACCCCATCGGCGCCGGAAGCGCAGGACGGCGGCGCGCCGCCCGCCGACTCGTGATCGTGGAGCGAGCGGGCTCCAGGGCGCTCGCGCCTCCTACCCGGCCCGGCGACATCGTCGATGCGCACGTGCATCTCTTCTCCCTTCCGCTCTTCAGGGAGTTCGTCGAGCGTACCCCCGATGTGCCTGCCAGATGGCGTGCGGCTCTCGAGAAGGGGCGCTGGGGCCGCCGCAACGAGGTGTTGCCGGACCTTGACGCAGAGAGCATGGCCGAGTGGTACGCGAAGCGCCTCGACCACGCAGGCATCGCCAAGGCGCTCGTGGTGTCCGTCTGGCCCGACTCGCAGTACACGCGCGACTTCGTCGCGGCGTCGGCAGGCCGCGTCTCGGCGCTCTGCAACATAGACCCCCGGACGCCCGACGCATCCGAGCTCCTCGAGCGCGAGATGGCGGCGGGCTTTAAAGGCGTGAAGCTGTACCCGGTCAACCGCCGATTCCGTCTCTCCGACCCGGCGTGCCGCCCCTTCTTCGAGAAGGCCGCCGAACTCGGCGCGGCGTTCACCATCCACTACGGGGTGACGGTCGATCCCGCGGGCGACCTGCGCTACGCGGATCCCACGGACCTCTCACCCGTTGCGCGAGACTACCCCGACACGCTCTTCGTGATCGCGCACTTCGGGGCCGGGTACCTCTCCGAGGCGCTGCGTCTCGGATACCAGTGCAAGAACGTGTGCCTCGACTCGTCCGGCACCAACAACTGGATGGACTACGATTCCCATGGCTACACGCTGGCGCAGGTCTTCGACCGGACCCTCACGGCGTTCGGTCCGGAGCGCGTGCTGTTCGGCACCGACTCGGGGACGACGGGGCCGTACCGGGAGTGGATCGCGTTCCAGCAGCGTCGTACGCTTGAGGAACTGGGTCTCTCGGCACGCGACCGGGACCTCGTTCTGCGGGCCAACGCCGTGCGCATCTTCCATCTCGATGGATAGGAGCAGGTGGTGAGCTTCGGCACCCACAATGAGGAGCGCGAATACGACGAGCTGGTGAACTGGGACGCGCGGCTCACTCGTGAAGGACCCTTCTTCAGGCGCCTCTTCGAGGAGAGCGGCGTGCGTTCCGTGGCGGATGTGGGCGCGGGAAGCGCGCGTCACTCGATCATGTACCGTTCATGGGGTCTGGATGTCACCGCCATCGACCCGAGCTCGCAGATGCTCGAACTCGCACGGGAGAACGCCGCCCGGCTCGGAAGCGATGTCCGCATCGTCGAGGGGGGCTTCGGGGAGGTGGCGCGCATCGCGGGTTCGCCCGTCGACGCCATCACCTGTACGGGCAACGCGCTACCCCATGTGAGGTCCACAGAAGGACTCCGGGAGGCGCTTGGCGACTTCGCCACAGCTCTCGTGCCCGGCGGTGTGCTCGTGCTTCACTACCTCAACCACGAGCGGCTCCTCAAGAAGAGGATCAGGACGATGTCCCCCGTGTTCAGGGAGACGCTGAGCGGGGACAAGTTCTTCATCAGGTTGCTTGACTACACGCCCTCCGGCGACGGCATCCTGTTCGACTTCGTCACACTCGTGCGCGACGCGAGCGTCCGCGAGACGCCGCACACCATCGAGAGCTGGCCCAAGACGCTCGAGGCCGACCCCGGTGGCGGATGGAGCGTCCGCTCCCGGCGCTCCCTCCACTTCGCGATCACCGGCGGGCTGATCGTCGCCGAGCTCGAGCGCGCGGGTTTCGGTGATATACGCCTCCTGGGCGATCACGAGGGCCGGCCGCTCGACGCCGATGCCGATGAGAGCCTGATCGTCGTGGCCCGTCTCGCAGGTTCCTGAGTCTTCCGGGCGCGGCGGACGCCTCAGCGTTCGATGGCGCAGACCACGGGGCCGAGCCGGCACCGCCTGCCGAGCGCCGCGTCGCATGCCTCCACCGGCGGGGTGAGTCCCTCCGGAGGTGCGACCGCATCACCCGATGCGAGCATGCGATACAGGTGACAGGGCGGGAGCCCCGCTACGTTCTGGAAGCACTCGTCATCGGCCACGCTGGCGAGATGGTGCTCGATGTTGTATGCGCCCGCACAGCCGAGCGCCTCCCCGCTTGCGAGCCACGTCTCCCGCATATCGGCGTCCAGCATCCGCATCCGGACGTCCGTCGTGACAGGACGGGCGATCGGCGTGTCGGCGTCGGGACCGAGGATGGCGACGCCCGTGATCACCTGGTGCGTCCGCCCGGAGAGCGCGTCGAGCATGCGTCGCGCCTCGGCCATGTCGGCGGGCTTCCCCAGCACGGCTCCGTCGAGGACGACGATGGTGTCGAACGCGAGCAGCGTGCCGGTCTCGCCGCTGGCGCGCGCCTCTGACGCCTTGTCGGCAGCCAGGCTGGTTGCGAGGTGGGCCGGCTCGAGAGGCCGGGCGAGGTCTTCGTGCGTGTCGGTCGACATGGAGCGCACGTTGAAGCCCAGCCACGCGATGAGCCGGCGCCGGCGAGGCGATGCGGATGCGAGGACGATCGGGGAGCCGCTCATGCGGCGATGATAGCACTGCGGAATAGGAAGCGGCATAATCGGAACCAGTGCAGTCGCCTGGAGAGAAGATGCCCACGAGACCTCTCGAACCAGAGCGAGCGCCCGAACAGGTCGAGCGCTTCGTCAAACAGCTCCTGGTCGTCTACAAGGCGGCCAAACTCTATCCTCCGGCGAGCGAGATCCCCGGCGAGAGCGCCTCGGCGCTGCTGAAGCTGTTGCATGCGCTGCTCCGGGAGTCTCCCGATCTCGTGTTCCAGGTCACCAAGGACGGGCTGCTTTACAACGCCCTGCCGGTCTTGCCCGATCTCAAGCCGTTCCGGCAGTTCGCCCGCGAGTGTTACAACCGCCATCTCTCGGAGATCCGTTTCCACTCAGGAGCCAGCACCCGCGACGTCATCGGTCTGTGCAGGGTCCTGTTCGAGCCACCCGAGCAGGTGGCGGCGGCGGGTGGCGTCGAGCAGCGGCTGTGGGATCTGCAGGTCCACGGTATCACCGTTCGCACCGCCTCGACGAAGATCGTGGATACCGAACTCGATGAAGCCGAGCCGGACCTGGACCCCGACGAGCAGTGGCCTCCCAGTTTCCAGCGCATCGACGAACTGGTGGACGCCGCGTACGGTGCGCGACCGCGCGATCAGCGGATGCTCGTCCGCTTCGTCCAGAACCCCCGCCTGGTCGCCAAGTACCTTGGTGAGCTGGCCTCCTCCGGGCGCGGCGGACGCCCGCTCACGAACCTGATCGCCGGCAGGGTGGTCTCGATGGCGCACGCCGCCTCGGCCGAACTCGCAGAGGATCAGCCGGCCATCTACCGGGCGATCGCGGAGGCGCTCCTCGGCCTCGAGCCGGAGACCCGTCGAGGCGTGCTCGCGGAACGGTTGCTCCCCGACTCCCGGGTGGATCAGACGGTAGCGGCGGTGATGCGTCAGTTCGAGATAGGCGAGCTGTGCAAGGCGCTTGTGGAGGGCCTGAGCCCCGATCCCGTTTCCCGTGATGGCCTGTCGCGGGCGCTCCGCAATCTCGCCGTGATCAGCATGCAGCCCAAGGAGCTGATACTTGAGGCGGCAGGCGAGGCACTGGCCGAGTCGGGGATGGATGGCGATTCGATCGCGACGATACTCGACAACGCCGCACCGACCCAGATCCGCAGGTCGGGAAGCACCGATCGGCAGGACCTTGAGAGCATCATCCGCCTTGTGGACCTCGCGCCGGTGGCGTTGGAGTCGGAGTCGGCCGAGACGGCGGCGCTGAGAGCCGAAGTCGCCGATGGCATCTCCGACAGCGACGTGCTCCTGACGCTCGTGACCCTCGTCTCCATCGAGCGTCGGCCGGAGATGTTCGCATCGCTGATGGGGATGCTCGAGGATGGGCTCGCCCTTCTGCTGGAGTGGGGCGAGTTCGGCGAAGCCGCCGATGCCGCCGCCATGCTTGCGGCGGTGCGTACCGATCCTACCGTTGAGCAGGAGCAGCGAACACGTGTGGACGTGGCGCTTCGCACGATCGCGCAGCCCAAGGCGATGCGCGAGGTGGTCATGGCGTTGCGTTTCCACCACCACGAGAGCCCGGAGGCCGAGTCGTGTCGCCGCTTGCTCTCGGTGCTCGGTGGCCACTCGATCGCGCCGCTCCTCGAGGTCCTGGCCGATGAGCCCGACATGGCTGCACGCAAGAGCCTCGTGGACCTGATCTCGATGCTCGCTCCCGGGCACGTGGACGAGCTTGCGGCCAAGATCACCGACCCGCGCTGGTACTTCGTCCGCAACGTCGTCGCCATCCTCGGCACAACGCGCGAGCGCTCCGCGTTGCCCCCGCTCGCGCGTACGCTCCGGCACGGCGACGCCCGCGTGCGCCGGGAGACGATTCGCGCGGCAGCGGGCATCAAGGACAAGCTTGCCGAGGAGATGCTCGTCGCTGCCCTTTCAGACGACGATCCGCAGAACGTCGCGTTGGCCGCCCGCTATCTGGGTACGTTCGGACTCGACAGCGCGGTGCCGCATCTGGCGACCCTCGCGCTCGATGAGGGTCGGGGCAACACCGATCCGGCTGTGCGCATAGAGGCCGTGGAGGCGCTCGGCCGCCTCGGTACGCCGACCGCTGCCGATGCGCTGCGCAGGGTGCTGAAGCAGCGGAACTTCCTCGGGGGTGGACGCACGCGGGAGATCCGCACGGCTGCGGAGTCGGCGCTCGCCGGGATCGAGCGCTCGAGCGGGACAGGGGGCCGGCGATGACCGACGATATGAACCAGCCTCGCCGCGCCGACGAGCTCCGCGCTCCCTACAGCGTCGGCGAGGGCACCGAAGGTCCCGCGCTATACGAAGCGGATCGCATAACCGCGGAGGTCCGTGAGACCGCTCAGGGCGTTCGCACGTTCTCCAGCGCCCAGGTCGCGCGCGCCCGTGACCTGCTGGCGCGCCTCTACGCGCTGCGCCGCGCCATGCGGCTCTACCCGGACGACCATCCTGCGGTAGGCCACGCATGCCGCGGACTGTTCGACGTGATCGCCGCATTCCACGCCGAGGGTGCGGACGTGCCCCTCACCTTCTTCGAGGACGAGGTACTGCTGGGAGAGCAGGTGCTTACCGAAGACAGCCTGCTGTTCGATCAACTCATCCGTGACATGGAGTCGATCGGAGCGGGCAGCATCACCTTCATGCGGGGCACGACACCGGAGGAGGTCGAACGATTCGCGATCGTCGTAGGAGCCAGGGTCGATGAGGTGCAGGCTCTCGAGGGCGGCATGGCGACCCTGGTCGAGCGCGTCCGCTGCCCGCACATCCTCGTCAGCACGGTGAGCGTCGTTCGTGACGACGTAGAGGTGGACGAGGGTGATGCGCGCGAGCTCGCCAAGACGACATACACCGGGGCGCTCGGACTCCTTCGCGAACTCGAGCGGCTCATACGGGGCAACCGCGAGCTCAACGCGGCACAGATCAAGAGCACGGCGCGCAGCCTCGTGGACAGCATCCTTCGCAACCGATATGCGATGCTTGAGCTCTCGGGCCTCAAGAGCTTCGACGAGTACACGCTCTACCACTCCGTGAACGTGGCGATCCTGTCCCTTGCGCTTGGCTCCGCGCTCACCCGCGACTACCGCTTCCTCTCGGCGCTCGGCGTGGGCGCCATCCTCCACGACGTGGGCAAGATGTCCGTCGACCTGTCGGTCTTGAACAAGACCGGACCGCTCACGAGCGACGAGTGGGCCGAGATGCGGCACCATCCCGTACGGGGCGCCGAGGTCGTTGCGATGACGTCCGGCATCGACCGCGCCTCGCTCGTATGCGTGCTCGAGCATCACATGCGGTACGACCTCGGTGGTTACCCCCGACGACAACCCGAGCGTCCGCAGCACATCGCGAGCAGGATCGTCGCGGTGGCCGACGCCTACGACGCGATGACGTCGCAGCGGCCGTACAGCGCGCCGCGCATGCAGGATGAGGCCATGGGCATCCTGGTGAAGAACGCCGGCTCTGCGCTCGACCCGGCGTTGGTGCGCCAGTTCGTGGACATGCTCGGGTACTTCCCTCCGCGATCGTTGGTGTTGCTGGACACCGGGGAGACGGCCATCGTGGTCAGCCCCAGCCCGAGCGACCCGGCGCGCCCCGTGGTTCGGATCATCGCCGGTCCCGACGGCACGGTCATCGATCCCGTGGACCTCGATCTGGGCGATGTGAAGGACGCGGGTGACCGCTCGGTGGTACGGTGTCTGGACCCCGCCGGCATGAACGTGGATATCGCCGAGTTCTTGTAGCCGGCCCATCGACCCAGTGGGGAACATACGCGTAAGACCCCCGACGGGAGGGAACGCCTCATGCCCACGACCCGCCCAAGCCGCACCACGGTCATCGCGATCGCGGTCATCGCGCTGTTCATGTTCTCCGGCATCGCCGCCGAGTTCTACACCGACGCTCTCTGGTTCGGAGAGCTCGGGCAGGAGGACGTTTTCTGGCGGACGCTCGCCTGGCGGTGGGGGGTCGGGGCGGTCTCGGCGGTGGCCTTCCTCGGCGTGCTGTGGTCGAACCTCATGATCGCGCGCAGGATCGCTCCGCTCAGGCCGACACGTGTGGTGGACAGCAGTGCGCTGCGGTGGGAAGAGACCATCGCCCGGATGCGGGAGGTCGTCGGCCGTTACACCAATACCGTCGCGCTGGGTGTCGCCGTGTTCGCTGCGTTCGTTGCGGGGATCGCCGCAGCGCAGTCGTGGGAAGCCTTCGCGCTGGCGCTCAACGGCGGTTCGTTCGGCATCGCCGACGCGCAGTTTGGCCGTGACGTGGGCTTCTTCTTCTTCACGTTGCCTGCATTCCGCGCCATCCAGCAGTGGCTCACTGGCGCGCTCGTCGTCACGTTGCTCCTCACTGCGTTCGTATACCTTCTCACCGGCTCGATCAGGCCGTGGGACCGGTGGCGCGGCTTCGACCCTCACGTGAAGGCGCACCTCTCTTTGATCGGTGGACTCGCCGTGGTCGTCCAGGCCTTCGGCTACTGGCTCGACATCTTCGAGCTCGACTTCTCGCCCCGCGGGCAGGTGGTCGGCGCCTCGTTCACCGACATCAACGCACAGATTCCCGCGTACTACATCCTGATCGCGATAGCGCTGCTCTCAGGTGTGGCGCTGATCGTGAACATCAAGGTGCGCGGTTGGAGGCTGCCGGCGATTGCGCTGGGCACGTGGGTGGCGGCCGTCATCCTCGTAGGAGGTGTGTATCCCGCGCTCGTCCAGCAGTTCCGGGTGGCGCCCAACGAGGTCGAAGCTGAATCGCCGTACATCGAGCGGAACATCGAGGCTACCCGCAGGGCGTTCGGTCTCGACGAGATCGACACCCGCGCGTTCCCTGCCGACGAGAGCCTGACCGCCGATGACCTGGTCGACAACCAGCGCACCATCGAGAACGTGCGCGTGTGGGACCCGTCGGTGGTGGCCGACACATACCGGCAGCTCCAGGGCATGAGACCGTACTATGAGTTCTACGACGTGGACATCGATCGATACACCCTCGACGGCGAGCGTCGTCAGGTGCTGGTATCCGCGCGCGAACTGGATGTCACGCGGCTGGCGAGCCAGGCGCAGACGTGGGTCAATCAGCATCTTGTGTACACCCACGGGTACGGCATGGTGTTGAGTCCGGTGAATGAGAGCAGCGGGCAAGGTTATCCGCAGTTCCTCGTCAAGGACATCCCCCCGGTCTCCGACACCGACCTTACGATCGAGCAGCCGGCGCTCTACTACGGCGAGCGCACCACCAACTACGTCATCGCCGGTACGGGTCTGGCCGAGTTCGACTACCCGGTGGGCGACTCCAACGCCGAGACCAGCTACTCGGGCAGCGGAGGAGTCGAGGTGGGAGGGTTCGTGCGACGCGCGGCCTTCGCCATCCGCCTCTCAGCGCCTCAGATACTGTTCAGCGGTTACATCACGCCCGAGAGCAAGGTGATGTTCCGCCGGGACATCTCGGCGCGGGTGAGCGAGGTCGCTCCCTGGCTGTATCAGGATTCCGACCCCTATCCCGTCGTCGCCGACGGGCGGATCGTCTGGGTCGTCGACTGCTACACGGCCTCGGACAGATATCCCTACTCGGAGCGGTACAACGGTATCAGCTATATCCGCAATTCCGTGAAGGTGACGATCGACGCCTACGACGGCACCACCACCCTGTACGCGTTCGATCCGGACGACCCGCTGATGGAGGCGTGGGGCGCCGTGTTCCCCGGGCTTCTCACCGATGCGGCGGAGATGCCCGACGAGGTGGCTGAGCACCTGCGGTATCCGGCCGATCTGTTCTCGCTCCAGGCCGACGTGTACAAGACCTATCACATGCTGAACGCCAAGGTCTTCTACAACAAGGAGGACCAGTGGTCCCTGCCGGGAGAGAGCGCCGATGGCTCGGGCACGCCGATGGATCCATTCTATGTGCTGATGGAGCTCCCCCAGGAGGACCGGGAAGACTTCATGCTGATGATGCCATTCACGCCACGCACGAAGGCGAACATGATCGGCTGGATGGCCGCCAAGTCCGATCCCGGTTCGTATGGTGAGCGGGTGGTCTACACGTTCCCGAAGCAGCGGCTCGTCCTCGGTCCCGAGCAGGTCGAGGCGCGAGTGAACCAGGATCCGGTCATCTCGCAGCAGCTCACTCTGTGGAGCCAGCGAGGCAGCGGCGTCGTCTGGGGCAACCTGCTCGTCATACCGATGGACGACTCCATCGTGTACATCCAGCCGCTCTACCTCCAGTCCGAACAGACAGCGATGCCGCAACTGACACGTGTGGTAGTGGCATACGGCGACAAGGTGGCGATGGAGCCGGACCTGGCCACCGCCCTGCTGAGCGTGTTCGGCGAGTCGGAGCGTGGTGACGAGGGCCAGGGCGTTGCCGACGTCGCCATGGCCTGGAGCCTGTACGAGAAGGCCGTGGAGGCCCAGCAGGCGGGTGACTGGGGAGCCTACGGACGTTACCTGGAGCAGCTCGGTGACGTGCTGCTCGAGCTGAGAGGAGAGGCTTCAGTCGCCGTCGAGCCGTAGAGACCGGATCCTCGCTTCGCCACCTGCACGACGGAAGCATCCCTCATCCTGGGGACTACGCCGCATTCGGCAGTGATGAGACTCTCGAGTCCCAGTGGCTCTTCCATGTCTTGTTGTATCGCATCACCAGGAACGGGAGAAGTGCGGCCGCTCCTTTCT
>Ga0209614_1000099_pt1 | contig 76711 bp, 64 predicted proteins | sample BlaSprsedimmetaG_FD_185484 | JGI IMG/M metagenome (GOLD analysis project Ga0209614, IMG submission 185484) | Hot spring sediment bacterial and archeal communities from California, USA to study Microbial Dark Matter (Phase II) - Blank Spring... ... | reverse complement strand
ATTCAAACCCACCCGCCCTGAACCGCCATGATATCACCTTTCACCCTCCTCCCGCCTCCAGCCCCTTCTCCAGAATCTTCACGGCGCTCTCTTTTCCCTTCTCCCCCACCTCCAGAACCGGCCCGGCGCACGAGGGGCATCCCTGAACGCATCCGCATCCGTGGATCACTTCGAGCGACGCGGCGAGCAGCGGCTCATGCAGACCGAACAGCTTTCGGCTGTACCCCACACCGCCGGGGGTGTGCTCGTAGATGTAGATCGTGGGTTTTCCCGAAAAAGGAGACCGAAGCATGGGAACGGTTCTCAAATCCCTGGGATCGGTCATGACCCACAAAGGCGCCACGTTCTCCAGAACATTGGCCACGGCCTTGATCCCGTCGCTGAAACTGGCTTCGGTCATTTTCAGCCGTTCCTGCCAGTCCGTTTCCATCTCCCACCAGTAAGCCGTGGTATGAAAAGTCATCTCCGGAAGATGAATCCGGCCGGCCCCCACATTCTCGTGGGTTCCGAACTTGATCTTCTTGAATAAAGTGGCGACCGTGGTCACGCTGACCTCCCCGTGTCCCTTGCCCCCCCCGGAAACGGGAACGCTCTCAAAGCAGTCCATGACCCGGATATCCGAACTCGTCTGGGCATCCGTGTAATAATCGGTCTGCACCTCTTTCACATAAGCCTTGCGCCGGTCCCAGTCCAGTTTGTCCACGTGAAACTGACGGCCTTCGTGGATATAGATGGCCTCGTCATGCACCAGCACGGGCGCGCTGAACAGATCGACCTCGCCGATCACCTTTTCGCCCCGCGTCCTGTCGATAATCACCACATTTTCCGGAGAGGCCCGCCTGAGGCTGATCTGCTCCGCGGGATAGGATTCACTGGTCCAGTGATACCGGTCTTCCGACCGATGCAATACGCCGTGCTCCTCCAGATACTCCAGCAATTCATGCGTGGCGTCGATGCCGAATGGTTCTCCCGCTTGAAAGGGAAGCTCAAACGCGGCGCATTTCACATGGGAGAGCAGAATCACCAGATTGTTCGGATCCACGATTCCCATCTCCGGAGCCTTCGAAAAAAAGTACTCCGGATGATTGATGATGTACTGATCGAGCGGGCCGCTGGTGGCCACCAAAACCGCCACGGAAAGACTCTCTCTCCGTCCCGCCCGTCCCGCCTGCTGCCAGGCCGAGGCGATGGTGCCGGGATAACCGGCCAGCAGGGCCGCCGAAAGCCTTCCGATATCGATGCCCAGTTCCAGGGCGTTGGTGGAGACCACGCCCTGAATGGATCCGTCCCGCAGACCTCTTTCGATTTCACGGCGCTGATTGGGCAGATAACCGCCCCGGTATCCCCGGATCAGGTGTGCCGGTTTGCGCAGATTCTTCATGATATCTCGAAGATAGGTCAGAAGAATTTCCACCCGCAGCCTGCTTCTCGCGAACACAATGATCTGCACACCCGAGGCCAGAAAATGGCGCGCGATGTTCCGGACCTCCTTGACCGACGATTTGCGGATACCCAGCTCCGGATTGATCACCGGCGGGTTGTAGAAGATAAAATGTTTCTCTCCCCCCGGCGCCCCGCTGCGGTCTACCAGCGAGGCCTTGTCTTCGATGAGCTTTTCGAACAGTTCACGGGGGTTGGCGATGGTGGCCGAACAGCCGATGAACCGGGGATTCGAACCGTAGAAGGCGCAGATACGTTTCAAACGGCGGATCAGATTGGCCAGATGGCTGCCGAACACGCCGCGGTACATGTGCACCTCGTCGATCACCACGGTCTGCAAGTTCTCGAACAGTTTCACCCACTTGGTGTGATGGGGCATGATGCCCTGATGCAGCATGTCCGGATTGGTGACCACGATGTGTCCCACCAGGCGAATGGCCCGGCGGGCCGATACGGGCGTGTCACCGTCGAACGTGTACGTCTTGATGTCCTGACCGGTTTCGCCGATCAGCTCGTGGAGCTCGGCCACCTGGTCCTGTGAAAGCGCCTTGGTCGGAAAAAGATACAGGGCCCGGCTCTCCCGGTCGTTCAGAACCCGATGCAGTACAGGAAGATTATAGCATAGGGTCTTTCCGGAAGCGGTCGGCGTCACGATGACCGTGTGATTCCCGGCCAGGATGGATTCCACGGCCCGTGCCTGATGAGAGTACAGGCGGGTAATTCCACGCGCCTTGAGGGCTTCGAGCAGCCGCTCGTCCATTTCGGGAGGGAACGGAGCGTAAACGGCCTCCCGTGCCGGAATCGTCTCCCAATGCGTCACATGATTCATGAACTCCGGGTTTGTTCTCAATGATTCGATCAGCTGATCCAGATTCATCGGTCCGTCTCCTCGTCATTCTGTCCGTTATAATTTACAATGTTTATCCAAAAATAAAAGAGAATTCTCATTGGTTCGATTCGTCCAAATTTTCTCTTGTAACCTAAACATAACTTCCTTATTTTCTTGGGAACTTTGACTCCGTTCGAATCGTCATATAGAAACGAGTCATTCACAGAACCACAGGAGGATTGCAGAGATGAAAATAAGTCCGAAGATATTCACACTGGCAGCCATGCTTGCTTTTTCACACGCGGCTTTCCCGGCCCAAAACGAAAAATACGAATTGAAGTACCAATTCAAAGAAGGACAGACGCTCCGCTATCAGACCGAACGCCATGACAGCACGCAGATCGATTTCGGCGGCCAGAACATGGAGCGCAGCGTCACGATATGGAGCCGCCAGTCGCTGAATGTCCACGGGGCTGAAAAGGATGGCACCTTTTCCGTTCAGGTCAAAACGGACACAATGTGGACCAATCAGGAAGAGGGCGAAGGACCCGGCACCGTTGTGTTTCGCCAGGGAGCCGGCCCCGGAAGGGGATCTGCAGAACGGCGTTCAACGGCCCGCATGGGAGGAGCCGGCAGGCAAACTCCGGAAGAGTACACCATCGACGCCCAGGGACGGTCTGTGAGCAAGGACCCCGTGACGTCCCAGCTGATTCTTCCCCTTCCCGAAGAACCCGTCGCGCTCAACGAAAGCTGGGACTTCGAATACACGGTCGAACTGCGGGGCCGGGCGAAAGGCCGGACAAACGTCAGCGGACAATGCCTGCTCTACAGCGTGGAGAAACAGAACGGCGACGAGATCGCCCTGATTATCGTCACCGGCGAGGCGCGCGGCAGCCGGGAAATACAGGGAGAGGCCGGCGGCGTGTCTTTCAGCTCCACATCGGAAAGTTCGGGCAGCGGCACGCGCCTGGTCTATTTCAACGTGACTCAGGGCTTCATTCAGGAAATCTACGGTGAGGAAACCGAAGAAACGGCCAGCGATATGAGAGGAAACGTCAGCTCGATACGAAGGAAGACCAACAGCACCGTGAAGCGGGTTGAATAATTAAAAACGGCTTTTCATCACCATCTCTTTCACAAAATATTCATGAATCCGCGCGTCCCGGGTCAGTTCCGGATGAAACGTCATCACCAGCACGCGTTCATTGCGGGCCATCACCACTTCATCACGATGCCGGGCCATGGCCTTTACCCCTTCCCCCATAAAGCGGATTCGGGGAGCCCTGATAAAAACCGCTTCAAAATCTTTCCCGTCTTTGAATACGGGAACGCGGACTCTGTCCACGAAGGAATCGACCTGACGGCCGTAGGCGTTTCTTTCGGCTTCGATATCGATGAGTCCGAGGGGTGTGACTTTCTTTTCTCCGATCAGTCCGGCTGAGAGCATGATCAGACCGGCACAGGTGCCCATCACGGCATGCCCGGCCGCGAACGTTTTGATGCCTTCATCCAGACCCGTTTCCGCCATGAGCTTCATCAGCGTGGTGGATTCACCGCCGGGCAGGATCAGACCCGCGCAATCCGTCAAATCGTCCGGCCGCCGCACCGTTTTCGACCGGACCTTCAGCCGTTTCAGCATCGCCGCGTGAAGAGCGAAATCACCCTGCAGTCCCAGCACCCCGACGCAAAGACTCATGCTACCATCCCCGCTCCTGCATCCGCTCGGATTCAGGAATTTGGGAGATCTCCAGCCCCTTCATGGCCTCGCCCAGCGCCTCGGAAGCGCGTGCCACCGTATCGGGATCGTCATAATGCGTCGTGGCCGTGACAATGGCTTTCGCGCGGACCTGAGGATCTTCGGATTTGAAAATACCGGATCCGACGAACACGGATTCGGCACCCAGCTGCATCATCAGCGACGCGTCCGCCGGAGTGGCCACACCGCCCGCCGCGAAATTGGGCACCGGCAGCCTGCTTTTTTTCTTCACGTATTCCAGCAGATCCACGGGCACGCCCATCTCCTTGGCCCGAATCACCAGTTCTTCATCCCCAAGGGTCGTGATTTCTCTCATATTCGACTGAACCATGCGCATATGCCGAACCGCCTCCACGATATTGCCGCTGCCCGCCTCGCCCTTGGTGCGAATCATGGCCGCCCCTTCGGCGATTCGGCGCAAAGCCTCCCCCAGTTCACGGCAGCCGCATACAAAGGGGACCTTGAATGCCCATTTATCTACATGATAGCGCTCGTCCGCCGGTGTCAGAACCTCGCTCTCATCGATGAAATCAACCCCCAGAGACTGAAGCACCTGGGCTTCGGCGAAGTGTCCGATACGGCATTTGGCCATAACAGGGATGGATACCTCCTTCATCATCGCCCTGATCATTTTCGGATTGGACATGCGGGCGACTCCGCCATCGGCCCGAATGTCCGCGGGGATGCGTTCCAGGGCCATCACGGCGACGGCTCCCGCGTCTTCCGCGATTTTAGCCTGCTCCGATGTGGTGACATCCATGATCACGCCGCCTTTGAGCATTTCGGCCAGTCCGATCTTCGTTCGGTATTCCTTGTCGATCTTGAACATGCTTCCTCCTTACGGTTCACTGTCTTAACCGGCATCAATGTACGAAAAAGAACGGATTCCGTCAATAGCCGTATTTTCATTAAAATTGAACAAAATGAACAGTCCAATTTACGATTCTATTTTCCGGCGGCATTCTTTTTATCCTTGAATTTTCTCGCGAACTCATTATATTAAAACAAAACCTGAATTCTCCGGAACGAATATTATGCGGATCATGAATCCATCATTTCTCTCTCCCTGTTTTCCCTGGATCCTCTGGCGCGGCCCGAAAGACGTTCGGGAAATATTCCTGACGTTCGACGACGGCCCTGACGCCCGATCCACTCCCCGGCTGCTGGATACGCTGGACCGTCTGGACGCTCGCGCGACCTTCTTTCTCACCGGATCCAATCTGCCTGGAAACGAGAATCTGGTCCGCCGTGCCCATGATTCAGGGCATGTTCTGGGCAATCACGGCCGCTTCCACAGAACCATGGCCGCCCGGCCGATGCGTTCGATTGAAGGAGAAATACGGTGGACGCAGGACCGGCTGAACGGGCTGGCGCCTGTCTCCGCATTCTTCCGCCCGCCGTTCGGACGGTTCGACGGCCGCTTCCGCGGCCTGATGAACCGTCTGGGCATGGTCATGGCGATGTGGAGCCTGATGACATACGATTATTCCGAAACCGACGGCCGCCGGCTGTCCGGCCGCGTTCAAAATAAGATTCATAACGGAGCGGTGATTGTTTTTCATGACCGGGAAGACAGCGGCCCTGTTATGCTGGAAGCCCTCGCCGATTTGATACCGGCTCTCAGGAAAAGAGGTTTCCGCTTCGCGACGCTGAAGGAACGCATATGATCACCGCCTGCTGTATTCTGCTGATCCTCTACGCACTGTTCGTCCTGTACACGGTCGGCGGTCAGAGGTATCATCGTCATGATTTGATCGGAAATCCGTTCGTATCGATTGTCATCCCCGCGAGGAATGAAGCGCTCCATCTTCGGCAATGTCTCGATTCCCTGGAAACGCTGGATTATCCCGAGAGCCGCATGGAAATCATCCTGGTCGACGACCGTTCCGTCGATGAAACCGGCCGCATCATGGACCGTTTCGCAAAGAATCACCCGCGCCGCCGGGTCATTCATATTCATAATCTGCCCCCCGGCCGGACCGGAAAAAGCCACGCTTTAATCGTCGGGACAAAACAGTGCGGGGGTGAATTCCTTTTTTTCACGGACGCGGACTGTACGGTCCCGCCTCGCTGGATACAGGCCCATGTTCGCGCCTATACCCCGTCGACGGGCCTCTGCGGCGGCTCCGTCCGCCTGAACCGGAAAGGTTCTCCAGCCGGCCACCGTCTTCAATCCCTGGAGTGGCTGCACCTGGCCTCCGTGGGATGGGGCTGGGCCGGCCGTGGAATCCCGTTGAGTGTTTTCGGAAACAATCTCTCCGTGCGCCGGGAAGCCTTCCAGGCCTCCGGCGGATTCGACTGTGCCGCGGGGCACCCGCTGGAAGATTTCGCGCTCGCGCGGCGCGTTCACAAACACACACCCTGGTCTGCGGCCTTTACGGGTGACAAGGAAGCGGCCGTCTGTTCCCGGCCCCTGCCTTTCACTGACTGGATCGCCCAGCAGAGACGATGGGCCGTGGGCGGCCGGTTGCACCGCATGCCGGGTCTCGGAATCATGACGCTGACATTTTGCCGGAATTTAATGATGATCCTGCTTCTGACATTCGGAAACTGGCAGGCCGCCCTGTTTCTGCTGACCGGTTCCATAGCGGCCGACGGATTCCTGATGTTCCGACTCCTGAAAAACCGCGAAAACCGGCGGCTGCTTCCGGATCTGCCGCTTTATGAAATCCTTCTCGCGGCCGGAAGCCTCCTGATCGCTCCGGTCATGCTGTTGGCCCGAACGTATACATGGAAGGAAACCGTCTACATGAACCGGCTTGATGGAAAGGACCAATCATGATCTTTCCGGAATGCATAACCCGATCAAGAGCCTTTCCATGAAATTTCACCCCATCCTCTGCAATTATTACATCACCACCCGATGCAACGCCCGGTGCGTCTTCTGTGACATTCATCAGCGGGATGGAAGGAACGCGGATTCGGAAATCGCCAAAAGACATATGCGTGAACTGGCGGCCACACCCGTCCGTTTCGTCGATCTGACCGGAGGAGAGCCGCTCCTGCATCCCGACCTTCCGCTGATCCTCGAATCCGCCAAATCGGCCGGACTGCTCACAACCGTCACCACCAACGCCATCCTCTACCCGCGGCGAGCCCGCGAAATAGCCGGACGTGTCGATTTTCTGCACTTTTCCCTGGACGCGGCCGATCCTTCCGTGCATGACCGTCTTCGGGGCGTTCCCAGTTTCCACCGGGTTCTGGAAAGCCTGGCCGTGGCCAGATCGCTCGGACAAAGGCCTGATCTGCTTTTCACGCTCACCGATTCCAACGCGGACCAGCTTCCCGTTCTGGCCGCCCGGGCGGCCCGCATGCGCGTCATGCTCATCGTCAACCCTGTCTTCTCCTATTTCGGCAATCCCGAGCCCGGCACTTCTATTCTTCGAAAAGCCCTCGAGTTCGCTTCACACCCCTGGGTCTACGTCAACCGGGCGCAGATCCGTTTGATGGCTTCCGGCGGCAACCGGACCGAACATCCCCGATGCCGGGCCGTGGACGCGACAATGGTCATCGATCCCCTGAACCGGCTCGTGCTTCCCTGTTTTCATCGGGTGCGGGAGTTCCTTCCCATTGACCGCCCCCTGAAAGAGATGCTGACAACCCCCCGGGTTCAGGCCTGGCGCAAAGCGCAGGGCCGGCTTGATTTCTGCCGCGGATGCGCCATCGCCTGCTATTTCGACGCTTCATTCACGCTGACGACGGACCGGTACTTTCGGGAAAGCTCGGCCTCCAAGATCCGTTACTTTTTCCGCAAGACACTTCGGCGGAATTATCTGACCGGTCCCATCCAGTTGGAACAGAAAAAGGGAGACGCCCAAACGCCTCCCTGAAACTCTTTTGCCCTTTCAACCGCTCAATCCGCTGTGATCTCCCGGGTCAGCAGGGTGCTCAATATCGTCTTGGAATCCACAATCTCTCCGGAATCCACCTTGTGAATCAGCTCCTGAAAGGGCAACCGGACCGGATAGAGATGTTCCGAAGCGTCCAGCTGAACGGATCCGGTGTATTCCAGATCCGTGCCCAGAAACAGGGTGATGAACCCTGTCGAGTATCCCTCGGCATGCGCGTACGTGATCAAACGGCGCAATCGTCGGGGACGCACGCCCGTCTCCTCTTCACACTCGCGGGCAGCCGTCTCCCCGGCGCTCTCGCCCTTGCTGATCAGACCCGCCGGAATCTCCAGCAGCACGCGGTTGACCGCCGGCCGGAATTGGCGAACCAGGTGCACAGTTTTATCCCGATCCAGAGGCAGCACGGCCGCGGCATCCGGAACGCGAACAATTTCCCGGATTCCGGCCTTCCTGCCGTCCAGTGAAAGATTCAGCCTTTCGAGAAGCAGATACCTTCCCCGAAACAGGACGGAACGGGTCTCGATCTTCTCGTGCACCTCGGGGATCCCTGGATCTTCGGGAAGGCGGAGACACGGTTTTCTCTCTGTTCGCTGATTTTTTCCGGTTTGATTTTTTTTCTTCAGGAGCCCTCCCGGTTTTCCGCCGCACTCGACTCATCCCATTTCAGTCTCGCCGTCTCTTCGATCGGTCCGGTTGACGGATCCATTGGAATCAGCGTGAACCCGTATCGAACGGGCTCCGGCTTCAGGGCGTACTTGTCGAGCACCCCCGGACCGCAGCTGTTGTTGCCCAGGCCGCATTGCGCCGCGTCGAGGCACCAGAATACCGATTCTCCAGGATTCAGTTCGTTCAGGTGTTCCGCCCGGTCGAGATCATCAGGGGAGTAATGAAGCACGCTCATGGACAGCGGCCGATCGGCCTTCATGAGTACACCCCGGCCCTGATCATCGGTCAACGCGGCCCATCGCACCTGTTCACGGTTTCCCGTCTCCTGGGGACGGACATAAGGCACGAAGAAATCCTCCACATTCATCTCATAGAGTCCCGCATCCGCGGAAGTCATTCGGTCGACATAATTTTCATGCGGGCCCCGCCCGAAATATTTGACCCGTTTCAGGCTCCCGTTCATCTCCAGGATGACACCCAGGCGAGGCAGCACGGGCCATTCACCCCGGGGCGTGATTTCATGATAAAGATGAATGACTCCTCCCGGCCGCACCGTGTAGCGGCACACATGTTCAAAGGAGGATTTCCCGCTGCCCTTCCAGATTGTGCCGGCCTCGATCACGATCTTTTCGGAATTCGACGTGACCACGCGGAACCGGACACGGTCTTTTTCGAGACGGTCCAGCCCCTTGTCCCGCCATTTCACGGCAAGCCACTTGTCATTGTCCGTGGGGGCCCGGAACGCGTTGAATCGCGGGCCTCCCCGGTCTGCGGCCAGCAGAGAAAGCCCTCCATGCATCAGACGGGTGATCTCACCGGTTTCCCGGCTCCAGACCGCCTCGAAACCTCCGTCTCCCACCCAAAGAGAGCCGTCTCTCTCTTCGGTCCGCAGCGTTCCGCTGAAAAACGGAGCCTTTTCAGCGGCAGCGTGCCAGGGCAGGGCGAACTGTTGCCAGGCAACTTCATGCCCTCGATCCGCCCAGGGCGTATCGTGTCTGAGAAGAAAAGCGACGCGCAGATGGTATTCGGCGCCTTTTGTCAACGGTTCCGGCCTGAGTATGGGAAGGGTTATTTGCATGGACTCGCCCGGAGGAATATCCAGAAGCGGACAGACCCCCTGCTGAATAACCTTTCCTTCTTCGGTCAGCTCCCATACGCCTTTATAATCTCTCACATTGACGAAAAAGGCCCCGTTCCGAACGGATATCTCTCCGCGATTCAGATCAACGGCCTCGAAATGCATATTCTGATACACCTTCTTCACTTCCCACATCTTGGGCGGAATTCCCCTGTCGGGAAAGACAAGGCCGTTGATGCAGAAATTGCCGTCGTTGGGTTCGTCGCCGTAATCGCCTCCGTACGCGTAGAAAGGCCGGCCCTGTTCATCCGTTTTCAGCAGTCCCTGGTCCACCCAGTCCCAGATGCTTCCTCCCTGAAGATGCGGATAGGCGTGAATGGCCTCCCAGTAATCCGCGAGATTGCCCACGGCGTTTCCCATGGCGTGCGCGTATTCACACATGATCAGAGGCCGGTCCGGGTTGGTTTTCGCGTATTCCACGATATGTTCGATACGTGAGTACATGGGACAGACGATATCCGTGTGCGGCCGTGTGCCCGCCCGCTCATAATGGACCGGACGGGAGGGATCCCGTTCCTTCATCCACCGGCTGATGGCCTCAAACGCGATCCCGTCACCGGCCTCATTGCCCATGGACCAGATGATGACCGACGCGTGGTTCTTGTCCCGCTCGACCATGCGCACGGCCCGGTCCATGTGCGCGGCTTTCCATTCCGGCTTTCCGGCCAGGGTCTTTTTCGGATCGTATCCGATGCCGTGCGATTCGATATTCGCTTCATTGATCACGTAGAGGCCGTATTGATCGCAGAGATCGTACCAGGAAGGGTCGTTGGGGTAATGGGCGGTGCGCACCGTGTTGATATTGAATTGCTTCATGAGCCGAATGTCCAGTTCCATGGATTCCCTGGAAACAGAATGCCCCGTCACCGGATCATGCTCATGCCGGTTGACCCCCTTGATGAGTATGGGCTGTCCGTTCACCAGGAGCTGTCCGCCTCGTATTTCCACGGTCCGGAAACCCACGCGCCACGGAACCGCTTGCAGCACCTTTTCATCCGCATCTTTGAGGATTAAAATCAGCGTGTAGAGAGAGGGCTTTTCCGCGCTCCATAAACGGACATTCTTCACATCGGCCTTCAAACCGAGAATGGATTCGGCTCCGGGTTCCAGATAGGCGCTGTTTCCTCGAATCGTAACCGGAGGGTCCAGAGGCTTTTGCGCGTCGTCCAGGAGAACCGCCTCCAGTTTGAGGCCCGAGACCGCGGATTTCCCGTCATTGCGCATATAACCTGTTATGGAAAGCGTTCCATTCCGAAACGAATCGTCGAGAGAAGTACGGATGAAGAAATCACGCAGATACGTCACAGGCGTGGAAATCAGGGAAACATCCCGGAAAATGCCGGACAACCGCCAGAAATCCTGATCCTCCAGATAGGATCCGTCGCTCCATCGGTACACTTCGACGGCAAGATGGTTGATACCCGGACGGACGAATTCCGTGATGTCGAATTCGGCCGGCGTCCGGCTGCCCTGGCTGTAACCCGCCATTCGGCCGTTGACCCAGCAGTAGAACGCGGACTCCACTCCGGCGAAGTGGACAAGTGTTCTTCTCCCTTCCCAGCCGGCCGGCATCTTAAAAACTGTCCGGTAAGAACCGACCGGATTGTTGTCGTGCGGAATGCGCGGCGGATCCGCCGTAAACGGGTAACGGACATTGGAATAGATGGGTATGCCGTATCCATGCATCTGCCAGTTCGACGGCACGGGGATGGTCTTCCAGGCGCCGTCATCGAAGCCGGGCCTAAAGAAATCCTTCGGCCTTTCATCGGGACGGGGAGACCAGTGAAATTTCCAGTCGCCGTTCAGTGATTTGTGATAAGGCGTCCGCTCCCGGTCGAAAGTCAGGGCGGATTCGGCATCGGGAAACAACGTCAGGGTAGAATGGGGTTTCTCTTTGTTCCGTCCGAATATCTTCGGATTTTCCCAATCCGGCGTCTGTGAATACACGGCCGCGGCCGACAGCATGATCACAATCGGGGCAATGAGTCGCTTCATTCTTCCTCCTGAATTTGTCCATTAACCATCCGGTTGGCCTGTACACCGGCCTGAGTCGAATCAAACGCGGCCGGTCTATTTCTGTCTCCTGATGACAATATGGCGGAACTCCACGTGTGAATGATGCCCCAAAAATCCGATATATCCTTCCGGCCTCAAGAGTCCCGGGTGCGGGGCTCCGTCCAGAGTCCGGGGAGTCGAGGCTTCCAGAATATCGCCGTGGACGATGGTCTCTCCATTGAGACGAACAATGACGCGGTTTCCCCTGGCCTCCACCTCCTGAAAATTCCACTCTCCGACCGGATTGAGAAATCCCCTCCTGGCCGGAATCACGCCGTACACGGAGCCGTGATACTGATACGGCTGCAGATCGCTGTATATGGGCGCCGTATCATCCAGAATCTGCAGCTCCATTCCCGCATAGGCCGCGTCCCCCTCGAGCGGAGCCCGGATTCCCAGTCCGTTATTGGCTCCGGGTGTGAGCCGGAACTCGAATCGCAGCACAAAATCATCAAATATCTCATTAAAATACAGATTCCCTCCGGCGTCAGCCGGACAGATCAAAATCCCGTTTTCGGCCCGGTACGAATTCACCGCGCCGATCCAGCCGTCCAGGTTTTCGCCGTTGAACAGAACCCGCCATTCATCCGGTCTGTACAGCTCTTTGACGTAAATATTTCGGAAATACGCCCGTTTATCGTGCATTCCTTCGCCTCCGGGATGCACCTGAAGCGCGATGGATCCGCTCTCCGGAATACCGGCCGTGCTCTTTTCCGTATGCTGAAAATCGGTGATGAGCTCATGGTTGAGCCACACCTGTATTCGTGCAGGTTCCCCTTCCATTCGTATTCGCAGATGATTCCATTCATCTTTAATAAAACGATCCATTCCCGAAGGGTTGTGATGCACGAATCCGAGAGTCCAGGGACAGTAGACGGCACCCACTTCTCCGCCTTCGCGAATATCGAGCGTGATTTGATGGCTTTTCCCGTCGGGTCCCACCCGGCAGAAAATCCCGCTGTCAAAGGGTTCTTCGATACGGACTTCCATGATGAGATCGAAATCCTTAAACTCACGAAGAGTCGTCAGAAACCCGCCTTCTCCGGGCGGATCCTGCATGCCGATGATGGTATTTTCTTCCACCCGCCATTTTCCCGCGATCCCGTGACCGGGCAGATTGTCATGCCTTTTCCAGCCGCGTAAATCATTATGAACCAGCGCTGTATATCCCGAAGGCGCCTGAAAGGACTCCTTGTCCATACCGATGGATTCACCCATGGATTCCAGATGGGTCTCAATCCGTTTCCGTATAGAATCATCATCCATCATACCGTATATTTTTCGAAGCACGGAGGCTGTTTCAGGGCCGCGAAGCCCTGCATCCTCACTGCCAGACGGCGTGGCGGCACGCACAACGGCGTAAGCGGCGGCTTGACTGAGGCTGTCCCGGTCCAGATACCGGGCAAGCGTTTCCACGGCCAGCGGCGAACGAAGATGCCCCATGGCTTCCAGAACGGTGATTACGGATGGAACAGGCAGACTATAGCCGAGTATACGATTGAATAGCTCCAGACGGCCGGTATCCGAAAGAGAAGATTCCGGAACCAGCCGGGCCAGGCCCCGGACGGCTTCCGGCCGGTTCTCTCTTTCTTCCATGGCTTGGAAAAGAACCGGAATGACCGAAGCATCCGGCCATTCGGAAAGCGTCTCAAGCGCCGCTTGACGGGCGCTTTCACCCCTGCCCTCCATAAACCCGCTGACAATTTCGAGAGCCGTTTCTCCGCCCAGCCGCCCCAGAACCGGAAGGATATCTTCCGTCCGGGGAAAATCATCTTCAATGGCGGACGCGATGATGCGTGCCGGGATTCCCGGATTCTCATAGTCCAGAGCGGATGAAATCATTGCGTTTCTCAACGCTTCGCCCCGGATGAAAGAATTTTGCGTTTTCCACATGTTTAAAAGACGGGTTAGATCATCCGCCCTCACCAGGAGACCGAGCGCGTCCAGAGCGGCCCTTCTGACAGACATCCGTTCACTCGTACAGTACCGGTAGACGGCTTCCCTGGCCCCGGCATATCCTTTGCGGCCCAGAACTTCGATCAGCGTAGCCTGAACCGCCGGACTGGCCGACCGGTTCAGAACATCGAGAAGGGTTGGGCTGATGGAATGATCATAATGTGTCAGGAGCGCCTGCTTGACCGCGGCGGCAATACGAAAATCATCGAGCTCCAGAACGGAGACAAGATGTGGCAGCGCCTCTTCCGCTCCGAGCTTCGCGGCCGCCTGAATGGCCTCCAAACGCTCTTCCCTGCCGCCCTGCTGCAGAACCCGAAGCGCCGTGCCCAGCGCTTCAGAGTCGCCTCTTTCCCCCAGCATGCGCATCACCATGATTCGGCGGTCGGATTCCAGCTCCCAAAAACGCTTCATCCACTGTCTTGTATGATCTGCACCCGGCACCATCAGGGCCAGGTTCACCGCCTGCCCGGCCAGATCGTCAAACGGGGAAGCGGCATATTCCAGAAGAAGCTCTTCGACAGGCACGCCGTTTACCGCCAGGATGCGGAGCGCCGGAATCATCAGTGCGGGATCTATCTGCGCCGCCAGAATATCCCGGCATGTTTCCCGCCAGGGGCCCTCATTCCGGCGGGCCAGATGATCCGCATAGATCAGGCGCCAGCCCTGTATCGTGCGGTCGGAAAAACGCATCTCGGACATCAGGCGGCTTTGAAACCGATCAAACCAGCGGGGATCACCGATGCGCGCCATGGCGTGATAAACCGAAGCCGCTGTAAGCGAATCTTCTTCGAGCATCGGTTCCAGGATTTTCAGGCTGCCGTTATCCCTCAAATCGCCCAGGGCTTCGATCAGAGCGATACGGACCGGGCCCGTTTGCCTCGACACCGATTTCCTTAATTCTTTCAGGGCTCCGGGGCTTTTCCATGCGGACAAAGCGCGGATCGCCGCATCGGAAAGATGCGGATCACCGATCAGCGCGGCCACATCTTTGGCTGACGCATCGTCCCCGATCACTTTAAGCTGATTTAGAAAAAAGGCCTTGACTTCGTGATGAACCATTTTGGACAGCATCTCGGAATAACATGAAGCGACCATTCTCTTCCCTCGTTCGTGAACGCTCACATAAGCCGTGAGCCCGCCCAGGGCGTAACGCACTTCGGTATCATCGAAACCTTCGGCAGGTGCGACCCTGTCACAGATCAGGCGAACGGCGCGGGGGCCCCATGAAATCAGGTCCGCCATCAGTTCATCCAGTTGCGCCCCCGAGTCGGCCGGCATACGGGCAAGCAGATCCGCGATGCGTGTTTCCGGAGTTCTTTGATCGGCTCGGACCGTTCCGGCAAGAAACACAATACCAAGCATGAGAATCATGCCTGAAACCAACCGCTTTTTCATAAGCGACTCCCCTGTGACCTTAATACCGCCTTCGATGTCAGGCGATTTACCACACCGGCGTGAATTCATTTCACCCGTCATCGATTCCTTCCTCTGTTGGTTATACGGACCGCTGTCACATTTCTGAATCAATAACATGATCAGCCCTGACTACATGGTTGATTGCAGAAATAATCCGGGCCAACGAAAAAGAGACAGAAATAAAATAGAAAGTCTGTTCATTAAAAGCAAGTATAAAGGAAAGATCAGAGCGATGCGGGATTTAACGGCAATTCGAGATGGTATTTCAGCCGATCAGGATTTTTTTCGTTGATGTTTGGCAAATAAATGGTTTTGGCCGCCTTAAAAAAAACCGCTGTTTTGCGAACAGCGGTTTACGCGGCAACAGAAATGAATATTCTGAATCACAATCGAACTTTCAGGCTTCCCTTAAGAATCAGACTCGTAATGGTTACATTGATTCCGGATTCACTGTGAATGAATATTTCACCGCGAACAGCCTTGCCCTCATCCACCAAAAATTCGATGGCCTCTTCCAGGCGGACCTGTCCGCTGGGAACCAGGTAGCCGGACCAATCCTGCAGAATTACGGTTTCGTTTGCCGGAATTATAAATTCCGCCACCTTCCCCCCTGTCCAGGAGGCAGGCATATCTTCCGGCCAGACATAGATATTGAAATAAACATTCGAATTCCCGTGATTGACGATCGTTCCCTCAAGTTCGACAGAGGTGATATCTTCAACCTGATCGACGTATTGTCTGTATTCTTCGCCGGGAACAATAACCTGTACCAGATGGCAGGACGGCCTGAGAATCATATACAGCGAATTGATGGAGATCCGGACCGGAATCGGAGTTCCTGTCAAATAAACATACAAAACCTGGAGTCCGGGATTGGCGTTGAAGAATTGGATCAACCGGTTTATGATAACCGCTTCGGATTCACGAAAAGCGTCGAGACCCTCAATATGAACGGTTGACAATGCCGGAAGAGACAGGCTTGCGATGATCGCGCCCTGATTCATGGGATCGGTCAATCCGCCCATATTGGCAAAATAGATGTAAAAGGTGGAAGGCTTGTCCTGATCATTGGTCAGGGTTCCGGTAAAATCAACCCCCCCGGTTTCCAGATAGGACAGAATCGAACTGACTTCCGGAACCGGCAGAGAAACCATCAGAAATCCTGAATCGGCTGTCTCCATGTTCCTTTTGGCGATATGTCCGCCGGTCACGATTGTAAATACTTGCATCTCCTCCGTGGAGCTGACCGCCGATTCATTGGTCATTACCGGTTGCTGAATCTCAATCGAGATTGATGATAACTGCTCAATGAGCTGCTCACAGCCAGTGATCATGAAAAAGAATCCGGCAAGTGATGCAATTTGAATCATCGTGTTCATTATTCGCCATCTCATCGTGCCTCCCATACGGTCGTCAGACAGTATCATCGGATGAATCGTGCCTGCTGTTGAGTCATCCCCCTGGTTATCCGGTTCATATCGGATGAAAGAAAGCAAATTTCCTGCCATGACAGATACCTGTTTCCGATAAGACGAAAACCTCATATTTACTTTTGTTTTCGTGTGCCTTGGATTTATTTTATCATCTACCCGCCTGGCAGCGGGGCGGCATTTTCTTCCCACCGGGCAGGCAAAAACAGCAAAGGCCGCACCGCCTGCGCGGTGCGGCCTGCATTGAATCGTACGGTTTTATTGGCAGGAGCTAATAGTTTTCTTTCAGGGCTTTCCTGAGACTGTCCATGGCTGAGCCCTGGAGACCGAGACCCATGGCAGCCAGATCTTCAAGCCGAATACCTCCCACCACATTGATAAAAGTGGCTTCCCCTTTGGGATCCCAGGTCATCAGCAGAAAACCCACGGCCTTGTCCTTGATGTATCGAACGCTGATGTTGGTGAAGGCATCCTCCTCTTTCACTCGAACGACATGTTCCCATTTGTCCTTGTTCAATTGTTCCTGAATACGAGCGATCATCGGTTCCAGTTCTTTCATCCCTTTCGAATCCCGGACTTCGAAAGATTTTACCCGTATGGAAAGAAGTCCTGAAAGATTCTTGCCGATCAGTTCGCCGGTTTCGTCTTCAGAATCGCGGAACATGGAAGCGATCTTTAACAAAGCCGGCCCCAGAGTAATGTCCGTGATCTTTCCGGCGTTTTTGGGTATGCGGATGCTCTCCAGGTTGATGTAACCCGGATGCTTCTCCAGATTCTCGACTTCCTGAGCCGAAAGGGGAAGAACGGCAATCAGAAGAATCGAGAGTGCTATGTATACGGTGTATTTATTCATTTTTCACCTCCGTGAAATAAATTTATCGACTTCTCGAGAGAACTCTTCAGGGTCGACGGTATGGTATGCCCGAAAATTTGAGTGACTGCGTTGCTTTTGGCCTCTTGCATGGTCTGAGAGAAATAGGCCAGGGCCCAGGCGGCCTGATCCCTCGCGTCACGAATCTCTTCAATGGAATAATCAGAATTGAATTGAGGCCGTTCTTTTCCCGAAGGAATAAACAGAATCATCAATATGGCGGCGGATACCGCCAGTCCCAGTGAAAATGTCCTCCAGGAGATCCAGTCAGGCGAATGATGCTGATCCACCGCCTTTGAAACCGGCATTCTCATCCTGATTTTTTGATGAATAGCCTCTTCGACCTTCTCCGGACACGGAACGACCGGCAGCCGTCCGAGCTGACGGTTCAATTCCATCTCCCGGTCCAGAATGAATCGGCATTCTTGACAGGAGGCTAGATGACGTCTGGTTTTTCGTCTTTCCCGGCCCCTGAGTTCTCCGTCCGCCATTCTCTCAAAAAGAGGACGGAAAATCCGGCAGGTATCACTCATCTTATATCACCGTCCTTTCAGGAAATGACTGTGTCAATGCATCCTTCAATATTCGCTTGCCGCGATGAACAGCGACCTTGACAGTCGATACTTTGGAATCCAGCATTTTCGAAATATCTTCATACTTAAACCCCTGATAATAATGCAGAAGCAGAATGCTCCTGGTTTTATCCGGCAGCTTGTCCATGGCGTTTATCAGTTTCTCCCGTGTTTCCGAATCTTCCAGATGTTTTTCCGGATTCCAGCAGCAATCCGTGTTCGCGGCCAAATGATCCACTTCCATCAGGCAAGTCATTCGCTGTCGGCTGACAGATGCCCTTTTTTGTCTCAGCAAATCGATACATCGATGATGGGTCACGGTCAGCAGCCATGAAAGCACCTTCTTTCTGTTTACTTTCTCCTGATTCTCCCAGAACCGGACAAAGACTTCCTGGGTTACATCCTCGGCGTCTTCTCTGTTTTTCAACAGATAGAGGCTGTAACTGTAAACACGATCTTTGTGATCCTGTAAGATGTTGTCAAATTGTTTTGTCTTCATCGCTCACATATAAAGACGGAATACAGGGAAAAAGGTTACAATATCAATCATGATGACAAGCATGGATTCTTTTCGAACATCCGGTTCATACTGAATCAATTGCTAACGGTCGTTGACCGTATGAATGAGGGTTGTGGTTTGATGCGCAAACATAATTCCACGGTTATCACCTATCCCGACTTATTCATAAATAGAAAAGATAGGATTGAAAGTCGGGATAACCCGAATAATTCACAGAACTGTTGAGAGTCAAATAAAATCATATAACACAATGATTTTATTTGACTCATAATTCTATTTGTGAATTATTCAGGCTATAAAATCGGCCATATAAAACCCCATGGATCGGAAATCGCATGGGGTTTAAATTCTTCACCGTGTTCAACAATTTATAAACATCCGGATCTGCAAGCGGGTCAACTGTCCCTGCCGGGTAAATATCCTTCAAGGCTCCTGTTCATGGATTCAATGATTCCGTCGATATCTTCGATTCCTTTTTCAGCCGCCACCTGTTCCAGTGTTCCCCAAACCGGTTCTCCGCAACGAATGCAGACGATACCGTATTCACGCAGGGGACGGACCAGACTCGGGTGCTTATTGACAATATCCTCTATCAGTGTACGCCGCGTAATCATGTTCGGCAATGGTTCTCTTGTGATGGATCCATGGTTTTCAGCCGATATCCAATACCGTAACTATTTGCAGAATATTTCTCCCTTTCCGCTGCGAAAGAGAAGGGATCCGGGTGCCGGTTATCCGAATGGGTGATCCGGTTTTGTTCATCCCGGAAAACGTCTGTTCGAAACGCATCATTGAAATCTGTGCGTCGTACTCCCTGCCCATGTCAGAATCAGAACCTCCCGGGAACCATTCGTTTTGACCGCTTGTGACTTTGACCCGCGATGATCCTTCCCAGCCGAAAAGATAAGTATTTTCAGCGTCTGTGCCTGCCATGGAATGTACGGACAAGGTTCTCTGATCAAATGGCCGCATGGGCCGGCGAATCTTTATAGTCACACAGTGACTGGCCTGAGGTTCAGACGGATACAGATAAACTGCCCCCAGCAGCCCCAGCAGCCACATGCAGAAGCATACCTTTACACGAACCATGATGATCTTTACCCCTTGAGAGCCGTTGTTCGATAAAGAATAAACGAACTTATGACTAATATGCAAAAAATATATCGAAAATGTCAAGAATAAAATTCATTTCTTAAATTTTCAGGGAGCCGAATAATCATTTCTCGAAACACCGGAAACCAATAAAGGCAATCTTGAATACTTGACAATAACACCTGGATTCGCTATTTTATTATTGAACCGAATGTATTGACAAAAATCTTCTTAAAGAAAATTCAATTCCAAAGGGATTTTCAAGAGGAGGGTTTGAACCATGAGACGCTGTCGCTATGCAGGCCTTATTCTTTTAAGTGCATGTTCCCTCCTGACGTTTTCCCGGGCACAGGCCTCATGGAAATGCATTATTTACGGCGATACTCGGACCAATGACAACTACCACCGGGATGTACTCTCCTCCATAGTGACCAATACGCCCAATTACAAGTTTGTCATCAACATAGGCGATGTGGTCGCCAATGGTACACGCGAAAGTGACTGGCAGATCTGGCAGGCGGCCTGTGATGATATTCTGGGAGGGACCGGCCAGAATATGCGCCCCCCTCTCTATATGGCCTGCACCGGAAATCATGATAAATGCGAAGAGCCTGAAGGCCTGGCCAACTGGAATAAATATCTTCCCGGACAAGCCGATGCCTACGGAAATTCGGGTCTCTATTTCACGTTTGATTACGAAAACGCCCGTTTTGTTGTGCTCGACGCCTATGCCTCGGAGATTTCAGGGTCACAGAAAACCATGTTGCTCAACGCCATTCAAAGTAATCCCAAAACATGGCTGATAGCTGTCTGGCATCCTCCCATGTTCTCGCATGGAAGACACAGTTCCAATCCCACGGTTTATCATCAGTGGGGAGTTTCTCTCTATGAACACGGATGTGATCTTATCTTTACAGGTCACAACCACCACTATGTACGCACCTGGAAACTGGCACTCGACGGATCAGACAACCCGCCCAGAGACTCCGCTGCCGGAACCGCCCAGATTGTCACCGGTAACGGAGGAGCCCCTCTTTACGAAGTCAATCCTCATAAAGACGGCCGCGGATACATGGTCGCCAATTATATCGGGGACTCTTTCGGCTACACAGAGCTGGAATTCAGCGGCCAAACATTGACGCTTCGACATATTCTGGCCGACGGGACCGTATTCGACACCCAGACCTATTCTCCGAATCCGAAAACGAATCCGGATCCCCCGTCCGAGGTCCGTATCACCATACAGGCAGATCCGGACAGTCTGATCTACGAAGTGGACGGTATCCCTTACGCATCAAAAAACCTGTTTGACTGGACGGAAGGCCAAACCCGGCAGCTGTCGGCTCCTTCTCCCCAAAACGCCACAGATTCGACACGCCATCTTTTTGAATATTGGAGCCATGGCGCATCCAGGAGTCATTCATATACCGTTCCCGGCCATGACGATACGTTGACGGTTTTCTTCAAAGACCAGGTTACCCTGGATATCGACTCCGATTACGGAGAATACGAAGGGGAAGGTTGGTATGACAAGGGAGATACGGCGTATTTCTCTGTCACATCCATGGACAGACAAGGCGATACACGCTACCTTTTCTCGAACTGGACAGGCGCCTTTTCGGGAACCGAACCTTCGGGTACCCTGATCATGAACGCGCCCAAATATCTTGCCGCTGTGTGGAACACGGAACACAGGCTGGTCTTGACGGCTTCTCCGGATTCAGGAGGAACAGTCGATCCGGCCGATCCCCTGTGGATTCCCGAATACGCAACCCGTCGAATTGAAGCCGTGCCCGACACGGAAAGATCATACCGTTTTTCACACTGGGAGAACGGCTGGTCCGGAACACTCAATCCGGACACCGTTACCATGAACACACCCAGGAATATCTCGGCCGTGTTCGTTCGAGAAGAAACTACCGTCTATGAAACTGAGGGCCTGCCGAAGAAGACACGGCTGCTGCCCAACGTGCCGAATCCCTTCAATCCTGAAACCCGTATTCGGTTCGAATTGATCGGGACCGGCCCGATTTATCTCGGCGTCTACAACTCTCTGGGAAGGGAAATTTGTGTTCTGCTCGATGAATCAGTTCCCGCCGGCTTACACGAAATCACCTGGGATGGGAGAGACTTAAATCAGTATCCGGCCGGAAGTGGCATTTATTTCATTGTTTTAAGACAAGGAAAACAGAACTTCATACAAAAAGCCCTTTTGATTAGATGAATTTATTATAAAAGTGTAACAATTCAGTTGAATTATAAATAATCGGTTATAAATTAAGGAGGTTCTCAAACCACTGAAAGAAGACCGAGTTATGAAATCTAGACGCTACCCCCCGAAATAGAAAGTACAAATTATATGCGAACATCCAGAAAAATATAGTATTAATCTTAATCGATTCTACCAATGAAAGAAAATGCACTGTAAAGAATCTGTTCACTCTTTTATAAACCAACAAAACAAAAAGCATCCACATGTTGGATCACAATGAACAGGAGAGACCTGAGTTGAATTACAGATTTAAGCCAAACGCACTATCTTCCCCTTTTTACCCTTTTATCATCATTCTCTTTCTGACACTCCTTTCGCCTCACTTTCTTCACGCCGGCTGGAAGTTTATCGTCTATGGAGATACTCAGGACTATTCCGAAATCCATCGCCAGGTACTCAAGGCCATGGCCACCTATTCATCGGATTATCGGTTTATCATGCATGTGGGAGATGTAACGGAAGACGGTCGGATTCAGGAAAAATGGGATGCCTGGAAATCGGATCTGGAAGAAGTGCTCGGCAGCACGGGTCAAGATTCTGACCCTCTTCTCTATATGGCCGCCCGAGGCAATCATGATAAAACCGAATACACTGAAGGACTGGAAAACTGGAAAACGTATTTATGGGGGCAGACACAAAAGTATGGAAATAACGGGTTGTTCTTTTCGTTTGATTATGAAAACGCCCGATTCGTGGTCATGTGTTCCAAAAACGGAACTTTTGAAGATTATCAGAAAACTATGATGCTGAATGCCATACAGAACAATCCAAAAACCTGGCTCTTTCTTTTTTGGCATCATCCGATCTTCAGTTTTGGAGGCCATCGCCATCGCCAGGACATTATGGACGCGTGGGGCTTTTCGCTTTACCAAAACGGGTGTGATATTATTTTTAATGGACATCTTCATTATTATACCAGAACTCACAAGGTTGTCTTAGACGGCACTCTGGTTCAACCCGATACCGACTCCGAAAACGGAGTAACTCAGATCATCACAGGTACAGGTAGCGGATCATTGATCGATATCAATCCCGACGCTTACGGCAATGCTTCCATTCTGGCATCGGGCATCAAAGACTATGGATATACAGAAGTCGAAATTAATGGAGACAAAGCCAGGATTCGTTTTATAAACAGAAATGGAAATATTCGCGATCAAGCTGATATTTATGCCAACAACAAACCCAGCAACGATCCTCCGGCCGTTGTTAACGTCACCCTTCAGACTGAACCTCCACAGCTTTATGCCATTGTAAACGAAAATTCATTTAAGACACCTCAAACATTTCAGTGGAACGTGAATGATATATATTATCTCTCAGTTCCCTCTCCACAGAATAGAAACAGCGGAGTACAATGGCTGTTTGAATCCTGGAGCCATAACCGCTCAAAAAGCCATACCTATAAAGTACCGGACCATGACGTAAAGCTGACGGCCACTCTGTATCCGCAATATCGGTTAAGCATCGATTCTCCGGCTGGCGATCCATCAGGCTTCGGCTGGTATGATCAAGGCAGTACGGCATACTTTCGAGTGACGACTCCGTATTATACGTGGGACAAGAAATATATCTTCGATGTCTGGAGTGGAGATTATGACGGTTCCACCCCGTCGAACCCATCAGGTTCAACTGTGATGGATACATGCAAGCATCTTATTGCCCTCTGGGAGACGATGTACAGGTTGATTATCCATTCAGCCTACGGAAATCCCGTCGGTAGTGGTTATTACCCATTCGGGACATCGGTACAGGTCTCGATCAACAAAACCGTATCAATGGATCAAACCAGGCACTTATTCAGCCATTGGTACGGTGATTATCAGGGGACAGATACACTTATTACGATTTTAATGGATGAACCCAAAGAGATTTGCGCGATCTGGCGGACTCAACACTATCTCGGCATCGAGTGTGATCCTCCCCATGGAGGCAGTGTGAATCCTTCCCACCCGGGCCGGTGGTATAATAAAAATGAAAAGGTTATGATAAAGGCATTTCCCGACACTATAAATGCCTTTCAGTTTTCCGGATGGAGTTCCGATCATTCAGGCATGATGAATCCGGATACGGTATTGATGGATACCAGCTTGCATATTATCGCTTGTTTTGAACAGACCACACACGTAGCAGATTTCATTGACCAAACCTGTACCCAGGAATCTTTTCGATTTCACGGCAATGCTCCGAATCCATTTAATCCCTCAACAAACATAAGATTCGAATTGGACCAAAGTCTTTCTGTTCAATTGACTATTTACAATTCTATTGGCCGGTTCATAAGACATTGGGACGCAGGACAATTGGCTCCGGGATCTCATTGCTTTATGTGGAACGGAACCGATCAATCCCTTCAGCCTGTTCCGGCCGGAGTCTACCTGTATTGTCTGCGTATCGGCAAATCTCGGATGTGGGGGAAAGCGCTTCTGATTAAATAAAAAACCGCTCTGTAAAAGAGCGGCTCCTGTTCTATGTACTTGATCCGGTCGGTGTGCTTTGCGTCTTAAAATTCGTATTTCAGACCCAGATAAGAGTAAATTCCAAGCACGACTCGTTCGCCAACAGACTGTGAAACCCCGCCAAATCCCCTTATTTGACCCTCAAGCTTGAGTCTTTCCATTATGTCATAGATAACACCCAATCCCCCTCCGTAAATATGGGTGGGCCCGTCATCCCCCGTTTCCGGACCATAGTACCGGGCTTCCCCATAGAACAAAATCTCTCCCCCTCTCATACGCATAGCCCTCCAGGCAATATCAAAATCCAGCTGATACGTTCCCGTGCTGATCTCTTCCTCCATAAAGGAAACTCCCTGAAGCACGCTGTTTTTATCCCGCTGGCGATAGGCCAGATATGCCCACACATACTGGTTGGCAAAACGATAAAAATAGCCCAGATTAACCGAGATTCTGTCTCCGGCACCGAAAACCACCTGATTGTCCAGATAATCAGTCCAGTAATGCGTATAAATGATATCCAGCATCAATTTCATCTCTTCGCCCAGTTTGAGATCGAGACCCGCATTGGCAGAAAGTTCTTCACCAGGATTAAATTGTTTGTCATAAATTTTTTCCAGCCCGACGGATTGACCATAGATATACTGGACGGGGTGAAACGGAGCTCTGTATAAAAATTGTCCGCCGAAACCAACGATGAGTGGTGCAGCGACCTTGAATGCCATCGCAAAACCAAGCCTCCCGGTTAATCCCTGCCCGTATAATGGAACATGGTACCGGTAAATGCTCTGGCTCAATTCTTTGGTAATGGCAAATTGGGTGCTATCCAGCCGTGTTTTTCCTGTTGGAAGTCCAAGCCCGAAATTGAGCATCAGCCTCTCTTGCCAAAGTATGGAATTGATTTGAATCCAGGTATCCGAAAATCCGAAAAAGCCTTCATCCACGTTTTTCCAGGAATAGGCCGGATTGTGCGAAATGCTCATACTTATGTTTTCACTGAGAAGAAGAAGTGCGGAAAACGGCATGACTATCTGATTGGACGTGTAGGGAACGCGTTCTTGCTGCCAATACTGTATTTTAATGCCTGCCTGCATATATCCCCGACGGTGAATCGGCAAAACTTCTTCCTGTGCCCAAACATGCATCACCCTGGAAAAGAAAAGGATACAGATCATCCATTTCAGTTTCATGCCGATACCCCTTGTTCTTTACAATGCGTCCGATTCCATGATTTCATAGAAACTTCTTCCATGTCAATGTTCCGTAAGGCGGTTCCTGCCCGTTTTATTTGATAAGAACCATCTTTCGAATAGCGGTCTTGCCCGCGGCCTGAAGCCTGCATATATACATTCCGCTGGAAACCATACGGCCGGCTGAATCGAGACCATCCCAGATTAACTCATAATGGCCGGCCTTCTGAACTCCATCGAATACTCTTCGAACTTCCTGACCCAGCATGTTGTAAATAATCAACTGCACTTCACCCTTCCGGGGCAGGCTGTATTGAATTCTCGTCTGCATATTAAACGGATTGGGATAATTCTGGGTGAGGCGGAATTCAACGGGTTCGAGAGAAATTCCATCATTGTGATTCTGAACGAAAGATTCCGTTCCCACCAACAGTTTAAAGGATCGGTACAAACCTTCTTTTCCGGATTTGATGCGGAATTGTGACCCGCCGAGGAGATCGTATGAGACGCCCTCTTCCGGATCAAGCAGAAAAACTTTCCAGTCTCCGGGCAAGGCCTGGTGGATCACCCAATCTATAGTCATTCCGGTATCTTTTAAAGGAGTTTCCAGTCTCATATTCCAAATATACCCCATTTCACCGGTTGGTCGTATGTCCGCTGCATATTTTCCGTTGTAGAGGTTCCAATCATCATGCGGAAAATGAAGGGAGATGTAATCTCCGATGGGCGGGGGTTCGGGCCGGTCCCATGGATCCCACGTTTGACGAGCGCCCGAACGAACTCCGGCGAAGTTTTTCAAATTATGAACCGCATCGCTTTTAACCGAAAATTCAATCATCCACTCATCCGAATCCAGGTTTGTCAGTACACCTTTTTTCAAAGACGATTGTTCTTCTGCTGATACCATTCGACGGGGAGGGATAGTCAGTGTTACGGCCTGTGTGTCCTGATTGCAGATGAAATATCCGCCCCAGGCTTCCAGCTTCGGCCAATCCATGACAAATCCCTTTCCGTCAAAATGATACAGCGTTGTCACCGAAGGATCGGAAACAGCACAGTCATTCCACGCCACATCAAAGGGAAAGGGATTTCCGATCATATTCCAGCCCGGTATCAGCTCCATGCTCAGAGTATCCAGAGTTGCCGGTCCCAGTCTCAACTGATAACTGGAGTCGGTCGGTATCGTCTGAAAGTGATCAATGGAAAACGATTGGTTCATGTGTGTGATCATAAAGAAAGCTCTTCCGGGATCCAGCCGGAAATAGTTGGGATCCTCAGCCGTTACCGGATTGTAATCCACATAGGTGGCATCCCGCCTCCTGAACCAGAACAGCCGCCACTGATACGGGTCGTAACCGCCCAAATCGTCTTCGAGAGCGGCGGCAACGGTTTTTGTATCCAGATCATAGGGTATGGAAAATATTCGAAACTGCTGATGCCTGAACTCAAAAGGCGCCTTGACAGGCGTATTGCTGCGTACTCGGGCACCATATGGATTGTTTTGAGGATCCAGCTTGGGCAGTGTGATTGTATCGTTGTTGCTGATCGCCCTGAAATAATATTCAATCCCGTTTAATGTGATGGAATCTCCTGGAATTGTTGATAAAAAGGTCGAATCATCCACTGAAGAGGCAGTCACAGAGCTGTATTGAACGCTTCCGCCGGAGCGATAAAACAGGGTTACTTTATTCGACGGAACCTCCAACCCAACCGGTACATGGAGCGTTAATGTATAATCCTGACCGTGGATGGCTTGTGAAGGGGTTGATGCAGTAATTTCCAATCCATATTCAACAAACTGAAATTCCCAAATTTCCCTTGCAATGCTTGACAGCCGAATCTCATCCAGTGAACCCTTGAAATAGCGTCCATAGGTTTGTTCACCGGTCTCAACTGCTCCGATAATAAGGGGTCTGGAAACTGCGGGCGTACCGGATGTCTGTTTCGAAGCGGTCCATTGAGATTTCCCGTCAAGATAGAGAGTTCCTGTTTTTGTAATATGGCTGTAGACGAAAGCCATGTGATGCCAGCTGTTGTCACTGACATTCTTTCCGCCCTGACCAAAATAGGGAATTGAAATACGGCCCTCACCATTGATGAAGATTCCATAATTCAGACTGTAACCGACATTATCATACCCCATTGCCATGAGTGCTGTATTTACCGTATCTGTTTTAAAATAGCATTCAATGGTAAAACTCTGCTGATCATAATTCAAATCCAGATCAGAAGCATAGGGAATACCGATATAATCATCGATACCGTCAAAATGAATTCCTGTGCCGTAAAAACCTCCTTCCCTCGAAGGGCCGTTGTACAACTGGCCATGATGACCTCTTCCCGAGGCATCCAGAACAGAGTTCGATTCCGCCTCTTCGCTGAAATGATACAATGCAATCGTATGAATGTCACTACTGTATTCCGACATCTTCTTGGATTCTGTACTGGCTCCGCTCATGGCAATGGTAACTGTGGGCTGAACCGTATCGTTGGATAGCACCTCAACGCTTCCACTGTATGATTGATTGGATGTCACCGGGTGAAAGGTTACAGGGACTTGTCTGGTTTTGTTCCGGTGCAATGTAAACAAGGTATCGGCAGAAGGGATACTGAAAGCAGGAGATCCTTGTTTTCGCAGGACAACATTCAAATCCTGATCTCCGGCATTGTTCACCCAGAATCTCAGGGTACGGGACTGATTCACGAGAACCGTGGCAAAACTCAGCTCTGCGGGCATCAGATCCATATCAGGAGGAAGAACCTGACTTTCCCAGGGAAACCGGCTTATACGCGATATGCGCAATTCATCAATAAGGCCGGCAAAACCCGTGGAAGACGACGGATCGCCCAGCCACATGGGTTGCTGCTGATCCAGGGAAAGATTTCCGTTCCACATGGCCTCGTCAGTTCGTTCATTGTTCAGATAAAGGCGCAAAGAATCTTCTGCTTCCGCGTATGATTCATTGGTAAATGCAATATGATACCATTGATCTATATTGAGTTTCGCCATGGAACCGGTGGTCAGATCCATATGATTTCCCGCATCATTCCAAACACGGGCCACAACACCCAGAGTCGGATGCAATAAAATGTCGATAACCGTCGAATTATTTTCACCCCACTGAAAAAGCCGGGTGAGTGTCGTGGGTTTTCGGGTCATGGAAAACCATAACTCTATGCTGAAATCCCTGTGAGTGAGGCCTTGAAAAGGATCTCCAGTAAAGGCCAGATAATCACCCGTTCCTTCAAAGCAGAGCGCATGGCCGTAACGTCCGGAATCGCCCCATGCCAGACCATTCTTCAGTTCTGCTTCCCCGCCCCCCTGACGACTCGAAGTGTCACGCGCCGTCGTTCCCGATCCTTCATCAAAATGATAAAGGGCCAGTGTAAAAAGATCATCTCCATAGGGAGTGCCAGACCAGGTTGTATCCGATCCGGTTCCATAACAGTAAACAGGCAGATAGGTTATGTCCCAGGAAGGGTCATTGGTATCAAAGGCCAATTGCCCGTTATAGTTCTGGTCGGCTTTGGGTTTGAACACGACGCGAACCAGTTCACTGGCCGCGGGCTGTACCGTAAAATTGTTCCGATCGGCTTTGAAAGTGGAGGTATCCGTTGAAAATATGTTGTATATTTGAAGCACATCAATACCCGTGTTTTTAACCCAGATTTTCTGTACACGGCGTTGACCGGGCCTCACCATGCCGAAATTGATGTTTGAACGATCGAGCTCAATACGCGCCAGTTTAACGTTGAATTCCCAATTCTGACGTCCGATACTGGAGAAACGAACCTCGTCAACCAGGCCGCTGAAAGGTTCATCACCGTTCCAGTCTCTTCCCAGGAGAACCGACAACGTATCGTAAGCGGTTGAAGGATCTTTTCCCGCTATTGTTCCCTGAAACTTGACACGGTTGATCTCGTTTCCGTCCACAAAAAGGCGCAGGGAATCATTGTCCAGGCTCATTGCCAGATGATACCATTTGCTTTCCTGCAGAACGCCCATTGAGCTGCTTGTGACTGTCACCGATTGACCGGCTGAGTTGTAAACCCGGCCGATAAGAGTGGGGCCCTCCAGTGTCAATGAGAACTGGGCGGCATCTCCTTCTCCACGCCGAAGCAGCGAAGCATTTCCCGAGGGCATGGTGGATATATAAAACCACCCTTCAACCGTGAGCCCGCCCCAACGGGGTTCGAAACGCGGATCGAGTACGGGAGGAAAAACAGCCAGGTCATCGATTCCGTCAAATCGGAGTCCTCCGCCGAATTTGGCTACAGGCCGATTCGTCCCATTCCAATGTCCCTCCATATTTCGGTCGGAATCATCGAGCAGCACCGAACCGCTGAGTTCTTCGAAATGATACAGGCCCAGAGTAAAAGGATCCTTTGCGTAAACTCCTGGATTCAGTGCCGTCACACCGGTTCCACTGACAGGCAGTTTATACTCGGGATAGGTGGGATCACTGCTGACAATATTCAGATGACTGCCTGTTGGAAGAGCCGTGCCCGAGACCGGCGCATAGGTTACCCACAATGTTGTGTCGCTGTGCGGGCTCAGGGCGATCAAACCTGAAAAATTGACAGACACCACTTCACTGGCCGCATCGGAGACTTCGATCTGACTGATTTTCAGGCTGTCGTCTCCGGCATTCTCTATAAAAAGAGGCAACCTTCGGGAATAATTCCTTAGAACATTGCCGAATTTCAAAGATGCCTCTTTCAGAACCATGTGGGAACGATTTACATTCATCTCCCAGGTTTGACGGGCGACGCGGGACAAGCGAGCTTCATCCAGAGCACCATAGTAAAACACCGTCGCGGTGGGAATGGAATTGCACCCGATCGCCAGAGACTCTGTCTGATCGTTCCTCAGGTTACCGCGAACCTGTTTTCGGTCAACGATGACGCTGTTCAGATAGAGCCGAAGAGAGTCCGTGTCCCAGGTCAGAGCCAGATGATACCATTGATTGACTTTCAACCCTGTTGAGGAGCCCAACTTCACGGTATGCTGGATACCATTGGCATCCCAGACCCTGCCCATCACACCCTCATTGTCACCAATCGCCAGTTCATACTGACGGGTTAATCCGTTTCCACGCCGGGCAAGAATGAAATACCCGTTGGTGGAGGGTTTTTGAGTCATATTGAACCAAAGTTCCAGCGTAAAGGGCGAGTCATAAACATTCAGGAGAGAATCATACAGAATTTCGACCCAGTCATTACCATCGAATGTATAAGCCGATCCGAATCCAGCCCTGAACGATGCGGTCCGACCCGGATTCCCGTGATTGATACCTGCCAGGCCATTCGCCGTATCCAGAGGAGCGGCGGCGCCGGCGGCTTCGTTGAAATGCCAAAGACCGGCTGTCAAACCGTCCGGAATATAGGGAAATTCGCGAAGCAGTGGACCGCCTTCCCATTGAAAGGTCAGTGTGGTTATGGGAGTATCCGGATCATTGCTGTTAATGGTCGCCGAAGTTCCTGTACCGGATATAGGATAAGGATAGATGGGTTCAAAAATAACTTCTATACGCAGAGTATCATTGGGAGGAACACGAATGTCGCTGGTACTGAAATGAAATTCTCCGGCCACCCGGGGGGGGACGGAAATGGTTCCCTCGAGAAGCGCGTTGCCTTCATTATAAATCCAGAGAATCATGGGCCGCTTTTGTCCCAATGGAACCGGACCGAAATCGAGCAATCCGGGCACGACACGCATCTTCGGTTTGATCTCACTTTCCAGAATATAAAGTCCATCACCATTATCGGCGATACAGATTTTATTTGATGAAACAGCCAGCCCCATCGGTATACTGCCCGTTGAATAGGTTTCAACCAGTTCCGGAGAGCCGATTCGTGATATGTCATAAACGGCCAGTCCCATCTCGGTATCGGTCAGATAGACGGTCCTTCCCTTGACATGGACATCCGTACATTTGCCTGAAGTATTGATCGTCTCTGAAGTTCCTGCATTTCGATTCCAGAGGCGAAGACCGGACTGATCATTGGCCGCAAAAACCGTATCACCCAGTACGTCGATACCCCATACAGGCCAATCCGTACTCAATGAAGAAAGCAGCGAAACATTCGTGATATTGTTGGATGCAAGTCCGGTAATTTGATAAACATAAACTCCATTGGAAAAGCCTACATAAGCAAGCTCTTCTTCCACATGAATTGACAGAGCCGATCCGGATGCGCCCGCGGGCCTGAACGGACTTCCGGGAATCTCGCTGATGCTTCCACTGATATTCGCGATGCGCATGCCGTCTGTTCCACTGGCCAGAAAAGCGTAACTTCCGGATACGGCAAGCGCGTACATTGTATCGGCGGACTGGAAATACGGACCAGCGGGAGGATTTTGAGGACTGGCCAGATCGATTCGGGCCATTCCCCTGGATCCGTCGGCCACGTAAAGATAGTTTCCCGCCTTGGCCAAACCTCTGGCTTCGCCCGCGGTGTTCCACGATCGTTCCACTGTCAACCGCAATGTATCGGGTCTGGGGGAGCTGAAATCCAGGTCGAAGGAATTGACACCACTCTTTCCCACAGCCAGATAAGCCGTCTGACCGTCGATCAGTACGTCAAATGAATAATCCGCGGTTTCAAAAGAATCGATCATAGATGGCTGCTTCAGCAGGTCCACATCGGCCATCAGCAATCCGTTGAAGCCATCTGCAATCCATGCCGTATCTTGTGCAATAAATATTTTTGTAGCGATTCCTTCTGTATCCAAAGGCAGACGTGTCGGACCCCCCATAACCGTGGCCGGATCGGATACATCGATCGGAGCATACATTCCCTTCTCGCCGCAGGCCAGGTAGGCATTTTGTCCGCTGACAAACACATCCCTTACCTCTACAGGCGATGTATCAACCCACAAACCGATTTGCTTGTCGTGAATCGTATTCGGATTTCTGATATCTACGGTCCGCATCCCTCCCCATCCGGCCGCGACAAAAGCGACGGTGTCTCTTGTCAGGACATTATACACGACAGGTTTTAAATCCGGATAACCTATGAAGGGCAAATCAAAAGCGATACTGTCCAGAACAGCCGGGCTGGTACTGTTCTTGATATCCACCGAAAACAGCCCCGCCGAGTCGCCTGCTACCAGAGCGGTGCTGTCATTGGCGATATAAACATCCCTGGCGTATCCGCTGATATTTACACGGCCCCGGTACTGAGGATTGGAAGGGATTCCAATATTATATATGATGAGACCGTTGCCGCCGTCCGCGACATATGCGTAGTTTCCGTATTGCGCGACTCCCGATGCATATCCATCCGTTTCCGCGGATCCAATGATGCCAGAAAAATTCGTTCCGTTAAAATGAACCACCTGAAGACCGGCTTTTCCACAAGCAACATAGACATGAACAGCTCCACTCTGCACCCAAATATCTTGAACAGAACCCGGCATGATCAGGGAGTCTATCTTGACATATTTATCCGTCTGTTTTTGAAAAACCTCAAGATAGGCGCCGTTTCCGGCAAAAGCATATCCACCCCGATAAAACAAGGCGTTGCAATGTCCCAGTCCCCAACGGCCCAACAAAGTCAAAGCCTGATCCTGTGCATTCAGGGCAGCGGTCGATCCAATGAAGGAAATCAACAGCAAAAATTGAAGCATTTTGGTTCTTTTCATCATCAAATCCCTCATTTGCTGAGAGCTCCCTATCGTATTTATTTATTTGGGGTTGGCGGTGCAGGTAATATAGCCGGCAGAAGAACAGAGTTTAAATCCGCATCGTGAAATGATTTTCGGCTTTCATATCCCGGAATAAATCCCGCATCCTGTCGAATACCCATCATTTGAAGACGATTCCATGTACTGACCAGATCCGGTGTCACATAGTAGGCTGTCGGACGTCCCCTGGGAACAGTTTTCATGTACTGGCTGATTTCACGATCAACCCGGACGAGGCTGCTGCTTTGAGTAGCAGCCCACACCCTCGGCGAAGCCAGCTTATCCGCAGCTTCTTTGAAATTCGGATCAATTCGCAGGGCTTCCCTGAAATATTCCTGAGATTTTTGGAAATTTCCACGGTCCATCTCATCAAGACCCCGGCAATACGCCATAAATGCCGTCATATTCTCGGTTGGAATGATCAGGATCTGCTCTCTCAGCTGAGGTGTCATCACTATATTCATGTAATCCAGGATACGGAGCACCAACTCTTTTTCCATCTGAAACAAGCGGACAAGATTTCCTTCAAAGCTGGTCGTTGTCGGCAAAAAAACATTATCCGATTCGTAAATACCCGCGTCCAAAGTCATACGAAGGCTGGGCATCACCATATAGGAGCCTTTAATAATATTCCGGGCACCCATCAGTTTTCCCATTCTCGGTATTTGTTCTTCATCCATAAGCCCGGTCTGACTTAGATTCAGTTCTTCCATGATATAATTTAAGCGAAGCCGTTCAACAACCTTCAATTCCTTGACTTTTGCGAGATCTGTGATGATCATCTCGGCTATCCCTTTTTTCAAGGGTTCCCATTGAGGATCATCACTAAGACTCAGGAAATAGAGCACACCCACACTTTTTTCAGGATAATCTTCGATACGGAGTGCCTGCTCATTTTGTAAAGCCAACTGTATCTCCCGGCTGATCTGGTTTTGAACCAGCCAATTCAATCTTCCAAAAAGTACATTTTTATACGGATCATTCACGGGTATATAGATATATTGCTTATAGACTTTAATAGCCTCATCATTGCGTTCCATTCCTTCATAGGAAAGCCCCAAATAAAATTGGGCTTTGCCGTACTGAGGATCTTTTTCGACGACGGTTCTTAAAATCCGCGCCGCGGTTTCATAGCGCTTCATTTGCCAGTAAACAATACCAATTCCGGTGATCGCTTCTCGATCGTAATAGATATACCGTTTACCGTCTCTGATATGTGGATCCAGCAATCGTAAATATTCACGAATAGCCAGATTGTACTCCTTACGCACTACATATCTTTCAGCCGGTTTATAGCGAGTAGGCGCACAACTTATGATGATGGAAGAAAAAATGAACAGGACTTTCCACTTCATGGTACATCCTCCTGAAATACCCCAGGATTACTGAACCCTTCTGCATTCGATGAGCCATCTGGAGGAGACCTCCAAAGGCTAAGATTCGTTGACTTTCTCATAGCTTTACCCAATGAATCTTCTGAATGGAAGTTTGAATGACTTTTCCATTATCCCCTAAGGCTTTGCTGCAAATGATATGAGGGAGAATGGGAATGTCTGTATGGAACACAACCCTTTCAATCGTCCAGTCAATTTCCGGACCGCAGTCGATGATCCACAATCTGAAGTCTCTCTTGCGCCCGGGAAAAATCCGGTTCAAGTGAAAGGGCTTTCATATAAAAATCCCTGGCCATTTGAAGCTCACCGAGATCTTCATGAACAACACCATGTGAGAATTGGACCAGGGCGTTCATATCGATCCTTTCACCTCTTATCGATTCACTCCCTTTTTTCCGGTTCCCCTTGATGTCGAGATCTTTAATCAGCCCCCGGCTCAGCTTTTGAATCAGGTCAAGCACCTGTTTGGTTTTGCCGGTTATATCCTGTGACTTCACAGTGAGTCCTGTCTCTACTTCGACAATTCTGACATCGATACGCATTCTATCATCATAGCCGACAAGAAAAGCACCGAATACAAAATACTGAACACCCAGCATCTTGCCCACCTGAACAGAAAGATCATTCTGCATAAGCCCCGACTGACTCAGTTTCAGTTCGTCAAGAAGATGATTCATTTTTCTCCTCTCCACGATTTGAATGTCTTCGAATCGATCGAATTCAGAAATTAATATTTCAGCCAGTCCCTGAGACAAAACTCGATATTCATTCGCCTTGAAAATGCTGTTATTTTCAAAATCCAATACTGCCAGAGTCGGATGACCGGAAGCAAATACCCTGGAGGTCATCAATATAAAAAGACAAAAGGTCCATCTTCTCATGGTTTCACCGTTCATTCGCTCATAAATTATGATATGACTTAAATGACATAATAAACAATAATTTCAATATTGTCAAGCCGAAATTTATTCAAATTTATTGAATTCCGTTTCACATATCCGGGACTCATCGGAACCGTAAAAAGCAATCTTTATTGAGCGGCCGTCCGAAATCTTTATACCGGAACATGGGCTTAAGACCCGGCATTCCCGGTCAAAATTGCAATATTCATGCCTGAGTAACTCGTGGACATCCTTTTAATGGAAATTATTATTTAATTCATTGTTATTCATGTCTTTATGTTCTATTTTGAAACGGTTTTACCAAGGTTACTTGAAAAAAAAATTGGATAAATCCAATCCAGTTTGCCTTAAAATAGAGCGTTAAGGTCTTAAAATCTCTTGTATCATTCAAATAATAAGATTATCTTTCATTTTGCATGATTCCAGTCAATTTCTGTTTGAAAGTCATGGGAGTCTTCAGATGATGACACGATACAGGTTTTTTCTCTGGGTGATTATCCTGTCTTTCCAGCAATCGATGTGTTTAAGCCAATCTGGTTTAATGACGCAAATGCAGGACAGACTTCCGGGAATGAATCTTATTTTATATGAAATGATCATTATACCGAAAAGCGACCTGCAAACAAGCCAGATGCGTCTCCATGTTAAAATAGCCAATGATTTACTTCAATTTGTGAAGCAGGACAATCGATTCAGGGCCAGGTATGAGATAACCATTGGCATCAATACCTTGAAAGGAGAATCCGCGGCTATTCGCATTGAAAGCGGTCTGATTGAAACCGCTTCATATGCAAATACACTTTTAAGAAACGTATTCTCCGAAAAAATATTTCTATTTGAATTGAAGCCGGATCATTATTCCCTTTTCCTGGAAGTTCATGACATGGAAATTCAGGAATCCTATATTCGGAAAGAAAATTTTGAAATCCCTGAATATTCATCCGTTCCGGTAACAATCACTCAGCCTCATTTTTATCATCGAATATCATCCGAAGAAGATGCCATACCGGCGATTCCTCCGGTACACACCTCTTCGGATATTTGCTTCTACGCAGAATGGTATGTGGTTCACAATGGCAGTCATCCGGTTGATCTGACCGTTTCCATAATCGGTCAGGCTGGGAAAACCTTTGAAACACATACAACAACCATTGAAGAAGATTCAACTCTCACCCGCCATCGCTTTTTCGTTAAAGATGATTTGTCTTATGGGCGCTACACTATCGATCTGTCTACCCGGACGACTGGAATTAAACAATCGGTCTCAAGGCCATTTTTCATACGCTGGAAACTCGACGAATCACTGATGAGAGAACCGGATAAAACCATCGAACCTTTACAGCTGGTTATGACCCGAAAAGATTGGAATCGGTTGTATCAATTACCACATGATCGGCAAATCGAAGCCGTTGAAAAGTTCTGGGCTGACCGCGATCCGACTCCGGAAACCGATAAAAATGAACTTAAGGAGGAGTTCTACAAGAGGGTCAGCTACACCATCAATCATTTTTCAACATCACCGGACTTGAATAACGGCTGGAAAACCGACAGAGGACGCGTTTACATCATCTATGGCTCTCCCACAAACGTTGAGAAACCGGGCGTATCCCATAGAGAACTTTCCCGGTATGAAATATGGTTCTACGATCATCTGCAAAAACGTTTTATATTCACACAGAGGCATGAAACCGGGGAATATATACTTGTCTCCGAAGAATAGACCGTAAACATCGTCATGTTTTCATTGTCCCGATAAACGATCTTTTTAAAAAAAATACCATTCCCCAAAATCAGGAAATGGTTCTGAAAAGATTGAAATGCGAATGTCAATTCATTATATCTTTCATGGATCTTAAAATTTTCGGAAACTTTCGATTGATCAGCGAATAATAAATCTGCGTCCCTTCCCTTCGGTTGCTCAAGTAACCGGCATTCTTCAAGTATTTTAACTGCTGTGAGACATAGGATTGCTTGGCTCCCAGGATCTGCTGGATATCACCAACGCGCCTCTCTCCTTCATTTAAAATGCATAATATTTTGAATCGAGTTGTATTGGATACCACTTTGAAGAAGGGTAAAAGCTGTTCACAATGTCGAATACTGTTGCTTATTCTCGAATCCATCCACACCTCCGGGAAGTATATATTCATATTTTTTTATGATTAAAAATTTATTAATTTAACAACCGATTGTCAAGCGAAAAACAAATCAGACAAGTCTTTCCAGAAGACACCCTTTAATTTTTCCGGCCGCTTTCCCTTTTCCAAAAAAGGGATAAAAATCCGGTACAGGACAATACGTGTCAAGCATGTGGGCAAGAGTTTCAGGCGTTACCAGAACCTGGCCGCCCAAGGACAGGGTTTCCGGCCATTCTGTATTGTCTCGAAGAATCAGACACGGTTTCCTGAAGAAAAAAGCCTCCCGCTGAACTCCCCCTGAATCGGTGATGATTATATCAGCCCGCTTTTCCAAAACCAGCATTTCAAAATATCCAACCGGTTCGATGAGCCTGATATTTCGATAACCGCACAATTTATCCCAAAGTTGATACATTTGCAGAGCGTGACGGCTTCGGGGATGAACAGGCCAGATCAGACGCCGCCTGGATTGGATAAGTGCTTCGGTGATTTGTTTCAAACGACCGGGTTGAGTATTATGAGCCCTATGCAAGGTTATCAAACCAAAAGGGAATTCCGGTTCGATTTCCGGTATTTGATGCTGGATGGCCTTTTCATGAAACCGGCCCCAGGCATCATAGAGAACATCTCCCGTAAAAAATGCTCCATTGATTCCCTCTCTTTGGAGATTCTGCTTTGCAGTGCGCGTGGGGCAGAAATGAAATGTGGAACTATGATCTGTCAATACCCTGTTGATCTCTTCAGGCAGGTATGATTTATAAGCTCTCAATCCGGATTCGACATGCCCCACGGGTATGCCGAGTTTTACTGAAGCCAGACATCCTGCAAGAGTCGAATTTGCGTCGCCAAAAACCAGAACCAGTGAGGGCTTGATCTGCAGAAGTATTGTTTCGATTCTCTCCAGCATCAGGCCTGTCTGGGCTCCATGGGTCATGGAACCAACATTTAAAAAGAAATCCGGTTCAGGCAAAGGAAGATTCTGAAAAAATATTTGGGTCATTTTAAAGTCATAGTGCTGACCCGTGTGGATAATCAGTTCATTGAAAGATTCTCTCAGGACTTCACTGAGAACCGCTGCCTTAATAAAATGTGGGCGTACACCCACAATGGAAACAATAATCGGCTTCAAAAGCGCCCCTTAAACCCGTTTCACACTCATTCCCATCCCTGATTCTCCAATCTTTGCCCTTTGGGCACATCTCCGAATTTTCGAACAGGATTTCCAAGAAAACACTTTCCCCCTTTTACATGACGAGCGACCAGTGATCCGGCGCCTACCATGGCGTCGGGCCCTATGATTTTACCGGGCAATATGGTCGAATTCGCACCGATGCGGCCGCCTCTTTTCACCGTCATACCCTTGAAATGCTTGAATCGTTCCTCGTCTCTGCCCATGTAATTGTCATTGGTTGTGGTTACCATGGGAGCGATAAAACAATAATCTTCAACCACCGAATAGGCGGTAATGTAGCATTGCGTTTCGAGTTTGCATTTTCGGCCGATCGTGCATTTGTTTTCAACCGTCACTCCCCTGCCGATAATGGTGTATTCTCCGATTTGAACTTCTTCGCGAACCGATGCGTGATCTGCCACCAGAACATGGGATCCGATTTCACACCCCCGATAGACCACCACATGGGTGCCAAGAATGCATTCATCTCCGATAACGGCCTCTTTCCATTCTTTCTCTTCCTGAAAAATCGATCTTGGGGCGCGCATGGGCGGCTTTCCGATGACCGTATGATCGTCAATACGAACGCCGTGGCCGATCCGGGTTTTGGGATAGATCACCACATGAGAACCGATACGGCAGTCTCTTCCAATGATCACATTGTCCATGATCACTGAAAAGGGTCCGGGTTTCGTTCCCTTTCCCAGCTCGGCTGTGAGCGCCAGGTTTATCATTTCCATATATTCCTCCAAATATGGCTACCAATCAAAGTCCAGAGACATGAACACAGAATGGATTTGATGGTTTGAGCCTTCCATGATCCCTTCCTGGCTGATCAGACGACGCGCGACTTCAAGACTCAGGAATAATTCCTTTCGTATTTCCAAATCCAAACGAGCCGTCAATCCGTGTTCCGTCTCAACAGAACCGACGAGAAATCTCTTTCTTTCTCCATCCGCGTCGCTATGAGGAGTTCGGCGATCACCCTCTCCTTTACGTGTCTTTTCATAAGCCACCGAACAGAGCAGAGGGAATACCGGGCGAAATCTCCACCGAATATACAAAGCCTCGGAGTTGGGCTGAAGCTGAGCCCCCAGTCCCTTATCATAGTGTTCATACACATTGACGGGTCTGTGATGGGTATAAACGAATGGATCGATATGAACAAACTCAAAAGAAAAATCGCTGTCACGGATTCCGAGAGGGTCGATCCAAATTCCCCCCAAAAGCCATGCCAGTTTGTTGCCCCAATAATCGTTGAATATGTCCCAGGGGGCATTCAGATCATCAACGAAGAATTCGGTGTGTAATTGCAAACGGTTTACCGGCCGAAAACGAATATCCAGACCCAGGGCGATATTGTCCCGATCGCCCAGAGTGTGTTCCGCAATGAGACATGGAAGTACAGGGTTGAGATAAGCCGGTTCCATTCCACGATTCCCGTAGACGACACTTTCCTGAATGCCGAGGACCCATTGGTTCCATCTCAATTCCAATCGGTGGCCGGCAAACCATTTCGGCTCTTCACGGCCTCTGAGCCCGCCGTGGAACCACATAAAGCGGCTTCGTCCCAAATAAGTTTCAAGCATTATCATGTCAAAAGCCGCTGAGTGTCCGGAAACCATGAGCGGATATCGGATCGCCGGTCCCCATCGAAATTGATGCCGGCCTGCGACAAACCGAAGCGGCCGCCAATCAATGACCAGATAACTGTGAGACGTATCCCAGGTGGCCCGGCTGCTGTCTTTTTCCGCGTTCATTGGATAACCCAGGGAAGGATCGTAGTTCTGCACGTACGGCCCGGCTCCCCATTCCGTCAAAATTCGGTTGTCGCTGTAAAAACCGACTGAACCGGCGCGCCCCCTCACAGCACCTCCATAATAAGGTCGAAAGCGCTGCCTCGGTTTTTGATCCTGAAATTCCATTTCAAAACCGGCCAGGGCATCCCCATAGAAAGAAGCCCGTTCTCCATACCATCTCACCAAATTCGGTTCACGTTCGGATTGCTTTTTCGGTACTTCGATTTCATCCCATAAAAACCCCTTTAACCTTTCAAGGCGTCGTTGTTCCAGGCTTGACAAACGCCCCAGCTGCGCCAGAGAATCCAGGGTTTCGGTGTATGCGGCCGCTTCGATTCGCGAAACGGGAAACATACTCGTGTATTCCAGCAAGCCTTTGACGTGCATCCTTTCGAAATAATCATACGCCCAATGGTCAAGGGGAAGATAGACCGATTGCGCGGCTGTCAAAAGCGGAAAGAGAATCGCCAGGGCTATGAAAGATCGTTTTCTGTTCATTGCGGGAAACCCGACCTGTGTTGGATTAAACAGTTTTCAATTCCGCCTCCGCGATCAAGAGCCTATGCGTGACTGGATTCAAAACCTTATCGGGAAACCTGGATTCGCTCCAGAATTTTACTCATCAATTCAAGGCCCTGTTCAGGAGCATGAAGCCCTCGAATTCCAGTGATGATTGAATCCTGAAGTATGGCGGCCAGGATGCCATGATAGGGTGTGTCCGCATAGAAGGAACGCGTTTGGCCGCCAAAATTCCAATCGCTCACCGGTGCATGGAATTCACTGAATTGATGCCAGCCGGATTCGGCTGACGACAGAGAGGGGAAAAACACCATAAATGCCAACACCTTTTCTCCGTCAATTTCATAGGATGCCGTCAGCCCTTCAGGAAAGAAAGACTGGTTTAAAGTCCCTCTGGCTGTGTATCGCAGAGTTTTTTCGGTTTGTCCTTCAGCGGGCAGTGACTGTAAAAGACGCGGCCATCCGGCCGTATCGGGCAGCACGGCGGATATCTTTTTGGCCAACAGCCTCATGGCCGACTCGGTTTCCCGGGAAGCATCGGAAGCCCGGATTTCCACAACATAACGGTCTTGAAAATATCGCAAATCGTATTCGGAAACAATGGCTTCAGTTCCGATCGCTTCATAGTTATAATCGGGATACCGATAATTGGAATACAAACCAAAAGCATTGACCGGACTGCCCATATCATAGACATCGGCAACCATCGAAACATCATCCGGGTTTGTCCATGTGCCCGTGCGTAGCCTTTGAAATCCATACGAATGATAGAGCTCCGCTTCGCCATTGATATAGTCATAAAGCGTTTCCGGCTCATAGAAGACGATTTCTCCGGTTTTTTCCCAACCGTCCAGTTCGATCAGAGCCATAAAATCCTTTTCACGCGGTGCACAGACCATGCACGCGCCCAGTAAAAAAAGACAGACCTTTTTCATTTTTCCCCCAGTGTTTTTTTTCATCCCGATTCGCACATTCCGGAAAACGCATGAGAAACCGGTTGAATCGCCGAACTGATCTCTGAACGGATACCCGGCAGAAAATCAGCGCCGTCGAATACGAAGATTCTGTTCCCGTATTTCATTCAGCAGTTCATGGGAGCGCCTGACCCAAAGTTCCTGCAGGCGCCGCCTTTCCGGTTTCTTGGGTTTATATTTCTCAAGAACCGCCAGTCTTTTACGAAGCTCCACACCCGAACGAGTCAAACCCCTTCCCGGTGTCCGCGGTGCGGCAACCGGAGGTTTGGAGATAGAGAGCTGAAATTCCATGAGTTCCTTCAGGCAATCGACATATCCCTGAATCACCCGAAAGAAAATCGATCCCGGAGATCTGTCATCGGACAGGGCAATACTTCCAAAAGTGGCTTTCAGGTCCTCAAGATGGATCAATCCGGCCTGGTATTGCCGGTTTTCCCGAAATCCGTTGATTCTTTGAAGACGCCTTTCAAATTCAACAGCCCGATCAAAGAGGCGGCTTTCTGCTGCTGAGTCCGGCGCTTCTTCCGGTTGATCCTCCCCGGTCTCCTCAGACGATTCCTCCGTTTGCCGGCCCATTTCCCTGATTTGCCGGTTTACAAGCTGCTGAATCTCTTCAGGATCGACCAGGGCTTCCACCGTAACGGTAAGGGTCCTTCCCTCTTCTTTCTGTTCGATGATGCTGATATTCCTGGCATATCCCGCGGCCACGGTCTGGATGAGATCGTCCTTAAGCTGATAATTTTCCACCTCGGTAGACGACAGAATAAAGATGTAATAGGATTCGATCGCCTCGCGAAGCGCCAGATCCTTGCATATTTTTCTGGCCTCCACCAGACTTTCGCTGTCTCCCCAGGTATAGGTGTAGGTGCCTCGAATAATATCCTGACCCCACAAAACGGAGAACATGGCAAATACCAGTATTCCCGACAAAAGCCCGGCTTTCTTCATGATCAACCTCCTGGAAAATTCAGTCTGCAGTTTCCGGATCCTTCGCGCAGGCAAGACCCGCCCGGTCACAAAAGAAATGAACCAGCTCCCGCGGTTGCAGTCTGAAAAAACTTCCCTTGCCGCCAAAAAATCCATGTCTTCTGATCAAATGGACGCTTAACTGTGAATAGCGAATCGTTTTTCCTGAAGCCGAATGAGTGACAAAAGCCATCAGTTTCGGATGCAAGCCGGGCTCGCCGAAAGGACAGGGAAGCATACCCCGCTGCCAGTGAACTTCGATACGGTATCCCTCCTCCTCAACCGGCATTTCGAGCCCTTCCCGGCCCCTTCGGATAAAAAAATGCAGACGGTCGGCCAGATAGGTGCGGTCCACATCCAGAGCCTCTAGGATACGCATGTCTTCTTCGATAATATCATGAATATGCCTTGAATCACTGCCCAGAAATCCGTCTTTGGAAATTTTACCGGGAAGAAAATTATTCATCAGGCGTTCTTCTTCAGGCGTCGGTTTCATGGCATCCCCTCTCGGCGCATCTTCGATCAGGAAAACGGATCGTAATAGATACGGTCATTCTCAACTCCTCTTTGACTAAACACACCGATACAGGCCCTGATCATGCCGGGGCTGCCGCAAAGATAGCCCTGAACCTTTGAAGTATCGATAGTTTGAAGATATTCATCCAGAGGCCGGGTTATGAGTCCCGTCTTTCCGGACCAATGATCATCGGGATCCGGCTGTGACAGGGCGGGAACAAAGGTAAAATCGACCAGACGTTCTCCAAATCTCTTCATGACCTCTTCATAGAACAGTTCGGAGCGCTTCACCGCTCCAAAAAAATAGGTTATCTTCCGTTTGCTCTTCTGCTTCTCCAGCTGATTCAGAAGGGAGACCATGGGCGCCATACCCGAACCTCCGGCAACCATGACAATCTCGCCTTCTCCCTCATGCAAGGCAAAGTCTCCCATCGGTCCCGTGAAACGGACTTCATCGCCGGCTTTCAAATATTGATGCACCCATGTCGTGACGATCCCTTCGGGCACCAGCCGAATGATCAGTTCCAGGACGCGCGAATCGCTGTCCGGAGAAGCGATCGAATAGGCCCGCGAGGCCGTTTCCTTAACGCCCTCGTACGGATTATTCTGAAGCTGCACATACTGTCCCGGTTTGAATTGTATTGTTTCAGGATGTTTCAGCTGCAGTCTGACCAGTTTGATGTCTGAAGTTAAATCTTCCAGCTTTTCGACAACAGCCGTAAATTCCTGAATATTGAAGAGCTCTTCCGGAATCTCAACGGCCAGATCTTTCTTGACTTTCAGCTGGCAGGCAAGTCGAACATGGTTTTTAATCTCATCCTGAGTGAGAAGCGGCGCTTCCGTAGGCAGTACCGTTCCTCCGTTATCCAAAACCCGGCACTTGCAGTAAGCACAGGTGCCGCGTCCGCCGCAGGCTGAAGGAAGGAAAATTTTTTGTGTTTTCAGTGAGTTCAGAAGTGATGATCCGCCCTGGATTTCAAATATTTTCTCACCGTTGACCGTGATTCGGCATGATCCATAATTCGCGATAAACTTCTCGGCAATGACCAGCAGTAAAGCCAGCAGGCCGTTGATCCCCCCCAGAACACCCATGGTTATCAATATTTGCGTCATCATCTCGTCCGCCGGGTTACTGTATCTGAACGATCCCGGAAAAACCCACAAAAGCCATGGCCATAATGCCGGTGATAATCAAAGCGATACCCGGGCCCCTGAGAGCCGAAGGAATCCGTTCCTCCTTGAGTTTTTCACGAATACCTGCCATGGCCAGTATGGCCAGCAGCCAGCCCAATCCGCTTCCCGCGCCGAAAAAAACACTTTGAATAAAAGTATAACGCCGTATCACCATGAAAAGACTGACGCCCAGAATGGCGCAGTTGACGGTGATCAACGGCAGAAAAATGCCCAGATTGATGTACAAAGCTTCTGAGTACCTTTCCACGACCATTTCAATAAATTGAACCGTGGCAGCGATCACGACAATAAAAACAATATACCGCAAATACTCCAGCCCCATCGGCTCCAGAAGCCGAAAGTAAATGACATGATTCAACGCGGCGGTCAGAGTCAAAACAAAGGTCACGGCGAGTCCCAATCCCAGAGCCGTATTGATCTGTCTCGAAACCGATAAAAATGAGCACATGCCGAGGAAATAGGTCAAAAGGATATTGCCTGTGAATATCGAGGCAAAGAAAATAACCCATGGCGAGAGATTGATCATAACGCACTCCTCTTATTTCAGATGCCGGACCCGGCTGACACTCAAATTGTTCGCAATCCAGATAAAAGCTGCCAGCATGAAGAATCCGCCCGGAGCCATGATCATGAAAGACCACTGGGTCCAACCTTCTGACACGCCGACAGCCCGCATCAGAGGATCCATGACCTGCCGGCCCAAAACCGTACCGAAACCCAGCAGCTCACGAAAAAAGGCAATGACCAGCAGTATCCATGCATATCCGACTCCGGACATCAGGCCATCGAGAAAGGAGAGACCGGGCGGCTGATTGGAGGCGAAAGCCTCCATTCTTCCCATAATGATGCAATTGGTGATGATCAAACCCACATAGGGTCCCAGAGCCCTGCTGATCTCCGGAACCGTGCTTTTAAGCGAGATATCGACAATGACGACAAAACTGGAAATAACGAGCACCTGCACCATCATGCGGACTCTTTCGGGTATGATTCGCCTGATCAGCGAGATGGTCAGTGCTGAAAATGAGGTGACGAAGATCAGCCCCAACCCCATAATCATCGTATTCAGAAAGATATTGGTCACCGCCAGCGTCGAGCAAATTCCCAGAATCTGAACAGTCACCGGATTGTTTTTCCACAGATCGTCTTTGATGATCTGTGGAACTTTGGGTGTCGGCATACAGACCTCGTACTGGTAAATGCTGTGTCTTTCAAACTCCCCGGACTATGGAATGGTTTTCAATGCGCGCCGAGGACTATTGTCTCAATTTCTTGTTCATGGGCTTCGATAAACCGAATATAAAAATCAAGATTCGTATTCAGCATGCTGAGTACGCCATTGCATGTCTGAGTGGCTCCTGTGATCGACTGAATCTCCCGGGTGGAAATCTCTCGATTGCTGGCTCTCTTTTCCCTAACCATTTGAATCGGGTAATTCATGGATTTCGTGAACCCACTCAAATCGAGACCGCGAAAAAAATACTTGAATCCGTTTTCCGTAATCCTCGCTCCCAGTCCGGGCGTTTCCATCTGTTCTGTAAAGTCGATTCCGATCATGGCTTGCAGATTTCGGTCTAACACGACGAAGGCGGAAATCGTTCCCCACAGACCCTTGCCATGAATCGGAAAACCATAACCCTCCAATCGGCCTTCTTCATCCAGAACCGCGATGATATTCAACGTATCACCCAATTCCGTCATTCTGTCGTCCAGTGATTTTTTTTCGATGAAGTCAAGTGGCAGCCGAATTTCACGAAACCGGGTTTCTTTTATCCTGCGCATCCATTCTCTGTCCCATGGAAAATCGTTTGTCGTGGCAGCAGGCCAATCTATTTCTTTGATACCCTCGGGCAGTATATCTGCGGCGTATAGAATGGATTGCAGGCGCTGTACTTCCTGATTCTCCCGTATCTGCGGCCGGGTCAGTTCATTCATCACTGAAAGAGCCGCGAAGAACACGATACTGACCGCAACCATAAAATAAACAGTATAGAGCCCTTTGTTCATCTTTTCTTCCTCCCTGTATTATCGACAGCCGTATCGATAAGCGGAGCGAACATATTTCCCAGAAGGATAGAGAACATAAGCCCTCCTGCAAACAGGGAAAAAGAACGAATAATATTGGTCGACAACGCGATCAGCCCCCCATATATCCACTGTCCGCCTTTTGTTTTCGCTCCTGAAACGGGATCCGTTACCATAAAAAAACCGCCCAGAATCGCACCGCCGGAGAGAATTCCGTAAAACAGACCAGGGACCAGATCGGGAACAAAGGCATGAAGAATGGATTGCACAATCAGATACGTGGAAAAGAAACTCACAACCAGCCGCCACTTGGCGACTTTTTTAAATAACAGATAGAGTCCACCTGCAAGCAGAAGAAGCGCCGATGTTTCACCGATGGATCCTCCGCCGATAAAAACCGTTTCACCCAGTTTCTCGAATTGTCCGTTGATGTTGCCCAAAAACAGCTGCAGAACCGAAGGCAGTGTCTCCGCTCCGGCACGATAGGCATGAGAAGGTGTCGCTGTGGTCAACGCGTCCAGATGACCGGATGGGATAAAACGCCATACCGAAAAACCGCCAGGAAAATCCGAAAAGTTTGCGGCCGGAACCCAGCGTGCCGTCATGTGAACCGGAAAGGTGATATAGAGAAACGCCCGGCCGACCATGGCCGGATTGAACACATTGGCTCCGAATCCGCCGAATGCCATCTTCCCGAAAGTCACGGCGAAGGCGGCACCCAGAACGACCATGGTAAGAGGTATGGTTGGGGGAAGAATCAGTCCGAAAAGAAACGAAGTGACCAGAACCGCTTCAGAGACTCTTCCCTTTTTCTTTCTGAGGAATGCCCACTCGGCTAAAACACTTGTGACCAGGGAAACCAGGACCACGGCGGCGGAACGCCATCCGAAAAAATAGACGGAACCCAAAAAAGGAGGGATCAACGCGGCGACGACTTTCCGCATAACCGCCTGTTTTTGAAAAACGATCGGGAACGGCATGGTTCATCCTTTGTTCATTACAAACGGTCAGGACAGATCCAAATTCTTCGACCAGGTTTCCTCGCTGCAAATGGCTTCAACAGGTTTTCTCTGACGGGGCGCGTCCTCCTCTTTCAGAACGGATTGATCGGCATCTTCCCTGGAGCCGGGATATCCGCAGATAATCAGTACGTGAACACGATATTCTGCGGGGATATTCAATGCCGATTTCACCCCTTCTTCTTTGAATCCCGCAATCGGATGCATCACCAGCCCCATGGAGATCCCCTGCAGAAGCATGTTTTCAACCGTCAGTCCGATTCCCAAAGTATAATAATTACGGCCTTTGATTTGGCAGTCCAGTTCCGGCCTTGAAGCGACGGCTATAATCAACGGAGAACGAAGCGCCCAGCTGTTTCCTTTGGCCAGCTGCTGCTTCACCGTTTCCAGTGACTGGTTTCGGCATACGATCATTCTCCACGGCTGATTATTGAAACAGGACGGCGCCCATCTTCCCGCCTCCACCAAACATCGAACCGTCTCCCCGGAAACTTTCCGGTCAGACAATAACCGGCTGCTCCTCCTTTGTGTGATGAGCGGATGCAGGCCACCCGATGGTTTCATCTCATTCATTCGCCCGTCTCTTTCAGAAGGGCCAAAACCGGACTGAGATCCGGAACTTCCTTGATGGGATAGACCCGGGCGAAACGGATGATCCCCTCCTTGTCAACCAGAAAGACCGCCCGTTCACTGAATCCGCTGTCTCTGTAAACTCCGTAGAGCCGCGCCACTTCGCCTTTGGGTTCAAAATCGGATAACAGCAAAACCTCTTTGATTCCCAGCGACTCGGCCCACGCGGTCTTTGAAGGAACGGCATCCACGCTGATTCCCAGAGCCACCGTGTCCGAGGCTTTGAATGCAGAACTGTTTTCTTCAAGTCCCTTCATCTGCAAAGCGCAAACGGGTGTCCAGGCCAGGGGATGAAAACCGATAACCACATTCTTTTCTCCCCTGAATTGACTCAAGCGTATTTTACGATTTCCCGGTGCCGGCAGTTCAAAATCCGGAGCCGGTTCTCCTTCTCTGAGTAATAAACTGTTCATGATTCCCTCCCGAATAAACGCTGCCGCATCATCCTTTCAGAGTCTATTGCTTTGTAAATATGACCTTCACCTGATTCACATCCCACAGGGGTTCAATCCGCTCCTCTATTTCATTGCGGACATTATTGGCAAACTGATGGTCCGAAGGCAGTTCAACGTAAACCGTTACTTTGTGATTCTCCACCTCCACCTTCTTGACCAGTTTTGTCTTCACAACATCGAGTCCGGCCAGAGGATTGATGACTTTGGAAAGCCTTCGCAAAACAACGGTGCGTGTGGTGGGCGTTTTCTCTTTGAGGAGTCCGTGCTGATGTTCGTAGTTTTCAATGGCCGTTCTCAAAGCATCCACCGCCAAAACCGCACAGTGGACCTTGACGGCCGGAAGCCCTCCCAGTGCGTCGGCTGCCGATTTCCAGTTCAGGGTTTTGGCTTCCTCCAGTGTCTTGCCGCGGGCCAGATCGGTGATAATAGACCCTGTAGCAATATTGGATGCGCAGCCATAAGATTCGAACTTGATATCTTCGATGATCTGGGTTTTTTCATTCACTTTGAGATAGAGTTTGACCATGTCACCGCACGCGGGACTGCCCTCGGTTGCCGAGGCGTCGGGATTCTCTATCTTTCCCACATTATGAGGGTGCATAAAATGATCCAGTACTTTCTTTGTGTATGGCAGAGACATGGGCCTAGACTCCTTGTTTATGAAGCGGACTGATCGATCGCAGTGACCGGGCAATTTCACGACACGTTTCCACGACCCGGTTCATCTCTTCCGGCGTATTGAATCGGCTGATCGTGAACCGGATCGATCCATGAGCCCTTTCATGGGAGAATCCCATGGCCATCATCACATAGCTGGGCTCAAGCGACCGGGAAAAACAGGCCGATCCGGTTATTACCGCAATTTGACGCATATCCAGATGCAGCACCACGGATTCCCCTTCGATTCGATTGAAAGATACGTTGATATTGCCCGGCAGACGTTTGTTCAGGTCTTGTGAACCGTTCAGCACCACATCGTCAATATCGTGCGTCAATCCATCCGCCAGACGGGATTGCATCATTCGGATTCTTTTTACATGTTCGGACGTGCTGAGCTCAACGGCCTTGCCGAACCCCACCGCACCCGCCACGTTTTCAGTCCCCGGCCTGAGATCAAACTCGCTGTACCCGCCGTGCAGCTGTTTTTTAATGGGCGTACCCTGCCGGACATACAGAGCCCCCACACCCCTCGGGCCGTGAATTTTATGAGCCGACAGGGTCACCAGATCCGCCGGAAGACGGCTCAGATCCAGTTCCAGAAATGTGAATGACTGCGACGCATCGGTGTGAAACAAAACCTCTTTGCTTCGGCATATTTTCCCTATGGCTTCGAGATTCTGCAGGGTTCCGACTTCCTGATTGCCATGCTGAATCGAAACCAGAAATGTGTTCTCGTCAATGGAATCCTCGAGCTGATTCAGATCGACAAATCCCTCCTGATCGACTGACAGATAAGTGGTATGAAATCCGAGGCTTTCGAGCCATTTGCAGGAATGCGTTACCGAGTTGTGTTCGATACTGGAACAGATCAAATGGTTCCTTTTCCCCTGGAAAGACTGCGCTGCACCCTTTAAAGCCAGATTGTTGGATTCGGTTCCGCCGGAAGTAAATACGATCTCTTCATCTCTCGCTTTCAAACGCCGGGCAATAGTATTTCGCGCATGGTCCAGAGCCTCACGTGCTTTCAGCCCCGGTGAATGGCTGAACTCGGAGGAAGCCACCGCATAATAATCGTGAAAATAGGGCAACATGGCCTCCACGACCCGGGGATCCACGCGAGTGGAAGCGGCGTTATCCAGATAAATCATCGAAGATTCCATAAACAATCCTGTATTGGTATGGTAATTATCCTTTGGCTCGATCACCCCATCTGTCGGCCAGTTTCAGAATCGGGCGGATCGGAAAACTCAGGGTCCGATATGAACCATATCGTACTGAAAATCACCCCGTTCATAATACTCTTCATCGCGCATGCAGAGATCGTATTCGCCCTTAAGCAGCGAATAATGTCCATACTCCATAATCGACAGATATTGAAGTATCTCTTTGACCCCTTTCTCATCCACTTCTTCCGCCAGGCGGTCATAAAAATCACCCGATACTTTTTCCGATTCCATGGCCATTTCCAGCAGATCAGTCACGGTGTTTTCTTCATCCAAAGCAAAAGACAGTTTGGGCACCAAACCTCTCTCCGTGGGATGAACCTCTTTCCCGGGAAATCGTTTCTCAAAAAGCTTGCTGACGATTTGCTGATGTTTGGTCTCTTCTCCGATCAGGAAATCCAGCTTGTCCTTCATTACAAAGTTTTTTACCATATCTTTCAGCTTCTTATAGATCGCCACGGAATCCATTTCCGAACGGATGGCGACACTCAGAGCCTGCTCCAGAGTCAATGAAGAAATGTCCACGGTCATCGTCTTTCTCCTTGTTTGCTATTGAGTTTTCTTCAACGATCGATGCTGATGATTCAGATTAATTCTCTCCGATGGATTCATCATACTCCTTTTCGAGGCGGCGTTTGTGTTTCAATTCTTCCCGGGCCAGATTGATTAAATACGAATCATGTACGATTACCTGCCGTATATTCGTTGTTTGAAAAACCCGTTCAAACCGGTCAATCGCATCTTCGGTTAAAGGCCCGGCTTTCCACCGCCTCTGGTTTTTCGTGAATATCTGAATCGATTCGCACCCGAGAGATTCTCCCCTTTCCAGGGCTTTCTCGAGACCGCCCGCGATCGAGACATGCGCGCCCAATGGACCCATTGAATCCGATGCTTTTCTCGACATCTCCGGATCACTGCCTCCTTATTCGGCAGAGATCTCTTTCGAAGATTCCCAAAGTCCGTGAATATTACAGAATGCCACGGCATGCAGTGTGCCGGATTTGGATGTTTTCATCCAGGCCGTAACGCTGTGATGAGTATAGACCGGTCCTTCATTCGGCCCTCCGGCGGATTCACCGTGTGCGGTGAACTCGAAATTCCCCACCTGATAATTGAATTTTTCTCCATGTGGATGGAAGAAAAGCGTGATCCACCGGATATGATGTTCCGTGGTATTGGGATGGGCTATCTCTTTACCCAGAGAAGCGTTCACGCGAAACAGCTCTCCGGCCTTGACCGTATCCGGACAATCGATAACCGGCACATGCTTTTCTTTTTTCCAATCCGCTTCCTGTATATGATCTCCAAATTTACCCATAACCGATTCCTCCATTATTGAATATATTAACGGTAAATCTTTTCAAACTGGTTTTCAATACTCTTCCAGTGGATGATATCAAAAAGAGCGTCCACATAGTCCGCCCTTCGGTTTTGATACTTCAGATAATAAGCGTGCTCCCAGACATCGATCGCAAGAAGCGGAAAAGCCGCCCATGTGGAGAGGTTTTGATGTTTTTCCGCCTGTAAAATGATCAGCCGCTTGAAGGCGAGTTGAAAAGCCAGAATACCCCATCCGCTGGCCTCCACGGCAACCGTAGCGGCTTTCATCTGCGCTTTGAATGAGTCCCAGCCTCCAAAATCGCGTTCAAGAGTTTCACGCAAAACTCCTTTCGGCATACCTCCGCCTTCGGGCGATAAATTGGACCAGTAAATCGTATGCAGCAGATGTCCGGCCCCGTGAAACGCCAGTTCGCGCTCCCAATGTTTGATCAATGCATAATCACCCTTTGAACGTGAATTGAAAAGTTCCTTCTCCGCCCGATTCAGTCCGCTGACATATCCGGCATGATGCTTCTCATGGTGCAGACGAACCGTTCTCGCGTCCAGAACCGGCTCCAGTTGTTGGGGCTCAAAGGGAAGGGGCGGCAGCACGTGCCCGCCGATATCGGCCGGTTCCTTCAGCCCCGCTCCCTGCAGAGCCTCCAGAGAAAATAGCAGTCCCGCCGAACCGGTCCCGATGTTTCTTATGAATTCTCTTCGGTTGGCCATAGCGCCTCCTTTCTTAAACCGCATGAAGACTTATGCTCTTTTTATGACAAAATCCATAAACTCGAAGCCATAACGATCATTCCCAGAGTAACACCCACAATGGACATATGTCCGGCATTGAACGAACGGGAGACGGGAATGAGTTCATGAATGGATATGGCGACCATAATGCCGGCCACAGCGGCAAGAACCCAGCCCAGCAAAACGGCCGACAGAAAGGGCATGAGTATCAAAGCAGCCAACCCGGCACCTACAGGTTCGCTGACCCCCGAGAAGAAAGACCACCAGAATGCCTTTTTTCTGCTTCCTGTGGCTTTGTAAATCGGCGCCGCTACAGCCAGGCCCTCAGGAATATTGTGAATGGCCACGGCTACGGCGATCGCCGTCCCCAGATGAATGTCTTCGAGGGCTCCGACAAACGTGGCCAGCCCTTCGGGGAAATTGTGCACACCGATGCCGAGCGCCACCAGCATACCGGTGCGCATCATTCTGTCTTCTTCGCCGTATTCCTCTCTGCCCAGATACTCATGTGGCAGCCATTCATCGATCAAAAAGAAGAACAGCATGCCCAGAAAGAAGGCAATGTGAGCTCTGAGAAAGCCGATTGTTTCGATTCCACTCGGCAGCAATTCGACAAATGAGACCAGGAGCATTACGCCGGCGGAAAAACCCAGAGTAAAACCCATGAACCGATCTCCGGGTTTTTTCACGGCCAGGGCAATCAAACTGCCTATGGTGGTGGACAAACCCGCGGCAGCCGACAGGAGCAGCGCGATTCCGATCGATGAGTTCATTTCATTGTCCGAGCAGTGATTTCAGGACCTTTACGACCTCTTCAGCATGGCCTTTCACTTTGACTTCCGGCCAGATACGAACCACTTCTCCGTCAGGGTTGACAAGAAAGGTGCTTCTCTGTACGCCATGATATTCCCGGCCGGCCATTCTCTTCAATGTCCAGGCACCATACAATTCGAGCACGTCGTGTTTCTCGTCGCTGAGCAGGGTCAGCCGAAGGTCATGCCGGTCACGGAAACGGCAATGGCTTCGGGGTGAATCCGGACTGACTGCCAGTACCGCGGCGCCCATCTTCTTGAGCTCATCGGCATATCGGCTGAATTGAACGGCCTCCAGCGTGCATCCGGGTGTGTTGTCTTTGGGATAAAAGTAGAGTATGGCCCAAAGCCCCGAATAGTCTTTCAGGCAAACTTGATTGCCGTCACTGTCTGGAAGATAAAATTGCGGAGCCTTTTGCCCGATCCTCACTGCCATGCCACCTCCCTTTTTTTATTCGATACCGCATCGGTCATGATTGTTTACAATCGATCCGCCTGTTTCAATCTTCGTCCGATGTATGAGGTGAATACGTTCTTGAACCCAGTTCCCGGTCCAGCATGTAAAGACCGCGGCCTTCTGCTCCCATCAGAGACAGCTTATCAAGAATCGCATGGTCATTGCTCTCCTCTTCAACCTGTTCAGTCACGAACCACTGAAGGAATATCTGTGTCGCGTGATCTTTTAAGTCAATGGCCAAATCAACGAGTTCATGGATGCTTTTCGTAATAAACTGCTCATGTTTGAGAGTGGCCTGGAACATCTCCATGGGGCTGCCGAAATCGAGCTGAGGTTTCTCAATCGCTTCGAGCTCGACTCTCGCGCCCTGTTCCTGCATGTAATGATAGATCCGCATGGCGTGTTCCATTTCTTCCTGATATTGCACAAAAAACCAATTGGCAAACCCAGGCCAGCCTCGGGATTCCGAATAGGCAGACATGGCCATGTAAAGATAGGCGGAATACATCTCCTTGTTGATCTGACCGTTAAGTGCCTTCTGCATTTTATCTTTCAGCATATACGCCTCCTGTTGAATGATGATCGGAAACAGTTATTCTGATTGCACGTCCGAAGAGAATTCTCGGCCAAAAGCCTCGGCTTTTTTCAGCACATCTCCTTCAATGCCCCCCTGAAACTCAAATATGTTTCTGAAATCCCACTGCATGGGCTCCATCATGGATTTAACCTGACGGAGCGCCCCACCACTCCATCCATAACTTCCAAAATAGGCCGCCTTCTTGTTCTGAATCTTTTTTAACACGGCCATGTCCAGTGCCTGGGCCATGGGTGGGAACAGACGGCCTTCATACGTGGGAGCACCGACCATGACTCCTTTATGAATCCATAGTGCCGGCAGAATATAGCTTGTGTGAATCCGGGCGACATCAAAAATTTCGATGGTTATTCCGGAACAGGCCAGCCCCTGAGCAATGGCATCCATGACGGCTTCAGTGTTTCCGTACATGGACCCGTAAAGCAAGGTGATCCCTTTGTCACCGCCTCCCTGTGCAAGCTCCGCCCAATTCCGGTAATAATCGATGATCCTGGCGGGATCTTTACGCCATATCAGTCCATGAGACGGCGCGATCATTTGAATATCCAGCCCCGAAAGTTTCTCGATCGCCTTGAGAACCGGCTGACTGAATCTGGCGACGATATTCACATAATACCGAAGGGCTTCCCGAATATAAAACTCGGGTTCCAGACACTCATCATCAAAAATCGTCCCCCTAAGGGCGCCGTAACTGCCGAAAGCGTCACAGGGAAACAGAACTTTCTGAGTCTGCTCCCAGGTGACCATGGTCTCGGGCCAATGGATAAACGGCGCCTCAAAAAACTGAAGTGTTTTCCGGCCCAGGGTAAGCGTTTCACCGTCTCTGACCACTCGAACAGGGTCCGTGATGCCGTAATAGTGAGCCAGCATCTGTTTCATCTTTTCCGTGCCCACCAGGGTTATATCGGGCGCGATCTTATGAAGCGTTTTTAAAACACCCGTATGGTCCGGCTCCATGTGATTGATAATGACATAGTCAATCTCCGAAAGCGGCATAACCGCGTGAATCTGGTCAAAAAACGCATCGGTTTTGATGGCCTTGACCAGATCGATGATGACTTTCTTTTCGTCATTAATCAGGTACGTGTTATATGAAACACCGGTATCGGCAACCGGCCACAAACCTTCAAAAAGATCGGTTGTTCGATCATTGACTCCGACCCAGTATATATCGGGCTTCATTTCAACTGCAGGCATCGTTCTCCTCCTGAAAACACACAGAACCCTCCATTTTGAAGAGACACGGATCCCCCCGGTATTCCGACTGCCGGGGAGATCCGTTCCGGCTTATAACTTGGAGAATTCATCCTTTCCCGCGCCGCACTCGGGGCACACCCAATGATCGGGCAGATTCTCAAATGCGGTACCCGGTTCAATGCCGCTTTCAGGATCTCCAACCTCTGGATCATAGACCCAGCCGCAAATATCACATACCCATTTGTCCATTATTTCCTCCTTTTTCAGAATGGATTATTCACAATATCAGTCTTTCGACTTCTGCACATCGGCCAGATTGATTTTCGCTGCGGCAAGAGTAAAATCATCGGTGACAGCTGTTCCATTCAGAAACTCCCTTAAATGATTAAACAGATCGTTCATGACCGATTGAGCGGATATACGCCGGCTTTTCATCAGATACTGAACAAGACCGTTTCTTTCCAGCATCTGCTCATCCCGATTCATGATCTCCGTCAACCCGTCTGTGAAAAGCACAAGAATATCTCCATCACGGACCGGCATCTCAACCGAATGATACCGGTATTTCTCATCCGCTCCAAGCACAATTTCCGTCTCATCAATGTGACGGTAATGTCCGTCATTCTCAATGATCACAGGCGGTTCATGACCTGCCGATGCATAGAGAAGCTTACGCCCCCCCGGATCGATGATGGTGTACAATGCCGTGACAAATCTGCCGCATGAACTGGATTCAGGCCATATACTCTCATTGAGAACGTCCATGACACGATGCGGCTGAGACATGTCCACTCGGGGTACACCCCGACCCCACAGTTCTCTCAGTTCACCGAAAACCTCCTTGACCCGGGCTTTTAAATGAGCAGACTCGGTTCCATGGCCCATCACATCGTAGATTAAAATACCCAGAGCCCGATGACCTTCCAAACCCGGAAATTCGATGCTGTCCAGGTAATCGCCGCCGAACAATTCCGACGGCATGGCCACGGCGCACAAATCGATACCCGGAACAGTGTGAATCCGCCTGGTTTCGATCTTTTCGGGAATTTGGAACCGCACATGATTCCGCGTGATCATTTCCTCTCCACCCGAATCGAGCATTTTGTGTATTTTCTGGATCTCACGACGCAAATAATACCGGTGTTTTCTTTCTTCCTCGGCCAGCTGCTTCAAAAGAGCGGTTGTTTCAGGCAGGGGCGATTCCTGACTGGCCTTGTGGTAATAATTAAAGGCATCCGTCTCCCTCTGTATGGCCGTTTTCAATACTCTCAGAATCGCTCTTTTTCGGGCGGTATCCATCGAATCATTACCTTTGTTTTTACAGACCTTGTTCGTTCATGATTCGCGAAGTATAGCCCGCTTCACGAATCGCCTTCTCAATGACCTCACGCGATACACTTTCATGAACCCGAACGGATTTTGTTCGCAAATCGACTTCAAAATCCCTCACTCCCGCTGCCGACAGAGATTGTTCCAGAGCCCTTTGGCAGTGCGAACAGCTCATATCTTCCACGTAAAATAACATATTTTCAACCCTCTCGAATACAATCTTCCATGAGGCGGGACCGCTTTCTTCATGATGCCCGACCCATTTGGATCATTAAAATTTTTCAAATCGGGAACTCGAAACACCGCAAATCGGACAGGCATCCGGCGAATCGCCTTCCGCGGTATATCCGCAGACAGAACAAATGGCGATATCGCCGATCTCGATGTCTTTTCCTTCTTTGGCCGTCTGCCTGGCTTCCGTGTACATGGCGGCATGTATTTTTTCAGCTTCAATGGCGTAATGAATGGACCGAATCGCTCCTTTTTCATTCTGCAGCTTGGCAACCGCGTCATAAGCCGGATACATCTCTTCGACTTCGAAGTTCTCACCTCCAATCGCCTCCTGAAGATTTTCCACGGTTGTTCCGATTTCACCCAGAGCCTTTAAATGATTGGCCGCATGCACCTGTTCGGCATAGGCGACGGCACGGAACAGGCGAGCGATATTTGACTTTCCTTCTTCATCGGCTTTTTGCGCGAACAGAATATACCGCATATGCGCCTGACTTTCGCCTGCAAAGGCATCTTTCAGATTCTGCTCCGACATTTTCTTCATCTATTTTCTCCTTATTGATTTCCATTCAACTTTTGGAAAACCGTTGGCTTTCAGTTACGCAAATCCGGCCGGCAATCGATGTTGTCAATCTTCTGTTTCATGACGAACAATCTGCGCGAAATATCATATGGAAGCGTTTTTACTGTTTTCCTGACATCGCGGACAGATGCCCATAAATTCCAGACGATGATTGTGAATCCTGTAACCCGTAATTTGCTCGATCCGTTCTGATGATGCTTCAGGCGTCAGCTGGAGCACATCTTCGATGCAGCCGCATTCGATGCACCGAACATGGTAGTGATTCCTCAAGTCCGCATCATAATGGTTGCCTCCTCTTCCAAAAGAGATTTCATTGATCTTGCCTTCCTCTCTGAGAAGATTCAGATTTCGGTAGACCGTGCCCAGACTGATGTTGGGCATTTCCTTACGAGCCTTCTGGTAGATCCAATCCGCGGTCGGGTGGCAATGGGTGGACCGAAGGATACAGAGTATTAAATCCCTCTGCCTGCTGTTTTTCAGTCGTTTTGGTGGAGCTTCCAAGTAAAAACCTCTATAGTCGGGCCAATTATGATAACAGTTACTACTATTAGATAAGAAATTATTTCGTCATTGTCAAGTTATTTTGTTATTGCATTCTTTTTTTTACGCCGGGCCCATTTTTCATTTTTCCATCAACGCGGCCGACAAATAACCAACCGTATACTCGTTCCCGCGGTTTCCGGTCACGTCTCCGGAGTTGGTTTGACCTAAAACCTTAAATCTGTCTGCCCCCATGCTTTTGCACACTTCAAGAGCGACGGCGATCGGCACTTTTCCGCAAACCGTGCAATCGGCTCTTTCAAGCCGTTTCCTTATTTCGGAAATGTTCATGGTTTCCAAAACACGGACAACCTCCTTGTCCAGTCGAGTTACCTTTTCGTAGCTGTCAAGATGATGAAGATCCGAACTTGCCACAACCATCGTGGATTCTTTATCCAGAATGCCACTCAATGCTTCAGACAGTTCAGCGCCTGCGCTGACATCCCCCGTTCCGATCATGATTGGAAGAATCGTAAAGGAAGGTACCGCCATCTGAAGGAAAGGAAGCTGTATTTCTATAGAATGTTCATTTTCTTCGCGAACGGTTTGTATTCGAACCGCTGAAATCAGATCTTTTCTCAGGGTTTGATTGACTTTTACCTTTCCCAACGGCGTTTCATAAAAGTCCGCTTCATGGATGATATAGGCCGCCGGCGGCCAGTGATGCATGGGTGAAAGAATCACAACGGTATCGATATTCAGATCACGAATCAGCCAATACCCCGCGGCAGCGATCCGTCCTGAATAGGGAAAACCGGCATGTGGACAAATCAAACCCCTGACTTTTCCCGAGACCGGCTTAATGGACATCCCTTCCCAGAAGGATTGAATCGTTTTCCGGAGTTCCTTCGGATCACCCGGATACCACGATCCCGCAATAACAGATGGTCTGATCATGATCTCCCCCTCTCTTTATCGGGTATGTATTTCCAATACATCGCGATCGTTGAGCACGTAATCCCGTTCAACACGCCGTCCATTCAACCGGTCATCATTCCAGATTCTGGCATACCGCATAGATTCAGCCACTTCTTTATGAATCTCACGCGCAGCATCCATAACCGTGCTTCCATAAGCGAGTACATAGGGTTTTTCATAGTCGGCTTTATAACCGGGAATTTTTGTATATATTCGAATGATTTTCAAATCATCAAATATCTTTTTTTTAAGCGTTTCGTGTGTTGCTGAATCCGTTGCCTCCCATTCGATAATATCCATTTCGTCTTCAAAAATGGTTCGCAGACGAACGATCCCCTCTTCGGCACGCGCATTACCGGCTTTTGTGGCGATGACACGGCATGATTTGAATGCCCTTTGACCCTGGGGTTTTTTATCGCCGTTTTTTCCAAGCTCGATATGCCGCTCTTCGAGCAAAGATAGCACATTGAATGCCGTTTCATCGGGCTTTTCTTCATCAACGGCGACAAGAAACAACACCAAATCCGCCAGTCGGATAATATTATACATCCACGATTCCGAATATTCCATCGATATGGGAGGCATATCCACCAGCTGGATTTGTATGTCCTCAAAGGGCATCATACCCTGAACCGGTTTGAATGTAGAGAAGGGGTATTCAGCAACTTCGGTGTGCGCATTGGTCATAGTGCCGACGAATGTTGATTTTCCGCTGTTGGGCGCGCCGACCAGAACAGCCTGACCGGCCCCCTCACGAGGTATATAATCCAGACTGGACGTTCTGCTTTTGATCTGCTTTTTTTGCGCCTGTCCCTGCAGTTTTGCGATTTTTCGTTTTAGATCACCCTGCAGGTGCTCAGTGCCTTTATGCTTGGGCATAATGGCCATCATTTCGCGCAGGATATCAATTTTTTCAGGAATCGACCTGGCTTCCCGGTATCTCTGTTCAGCCGCATAGTAATTTGGAGGTAAATTGGCAGGCATAGTCCATGCATCCCGATTAACAAAAAACTCTTAACGCCCCCGGCTGAATGCCAATATCAGCCGGGAGTTCACCGTAAAAATCGCCGTCGATCTGTATATCCACAAACCGGACCGCGTGAGCGTCATAACCGCAACTGGCCATCAGCGCGAACAACCTTCCGTTAATCGATCCAAGATCGATCTTGCGTAATTGACGTTCTGTCGGAATATCTTCGCCGCCTATTCCATTGATCACTTGGTTGGTTGATGGTTCTGTCCCCTTCGGCCACAATAACGGCATCAATAGATTGATCGCAACAGCGCCGCACATATATTTCTGCTTCACCCGGAGCCCCGGGAAAAAATGGATTGATCAAAAAGGAATGCCGCCTTAATGTTCGGGCGGCATCCCTTAGATAATGACGAATTTTGGCCGGTTGAGAGTCTGGATTCACAACGAAAAGTGATTTCAGACGTTGATCTTTCATATCAATAATAGAACGGAAACGGAGTGAGTCCTTCTGAGAGAGTTACTTTTCGTGAATAACTTTATCAATTTTTTAATTCCGCTGTATATATTTTTATAAAACCCGGAACTCCTCCGTAAAATCATTGAATCGGAACCGGACTTGCCGTATAAAACTGAACCCGTCTGTTTTTTCTGTCCGCGATAAACAAACGCATGTTTTCAGCATATCCCCGAACGAGTATGTCGTGCATCGAACCCATATCCATTGCTGCGGGAACAAACGTATCCAGAAGGTACCCAAATGTATCGATTACATGAACCCCGTTGCGGTCGGTGACAAAAATCAGAGGCATTCTGTTGATTTTTTTGCCTTGATAAAATATACCTTCCGTATCTTCAGCAATGGACAAACGGGCGGGTAACGTGAATCGCGCGTCAAAGCCGATTCGGGAAGCGTCGTTTCTTCCAAATCTTCCAACAGAGCGGATGTATGTTCCGTCCGAGTCGAAAATATCGATACGATGCGCTCCCCATTCGGTGATAAATATTCGACCCCGGCTGTCTACGGCAATTCCCTCCGGGTGTTTAAAAGGTGCAACTCCCTGAGGCCAAACCAGCGGGAACTCGCCCTGATAATTCATCTGACTGTTATTATTGAACACCATGATCTTGCCATCACTGTGAACTGCGAGAAAAGCGTCCAGTACAGGAGAGTAAGCGAAATCGCGATATTTTACATCGGCTTTAAACCGCTTAACAAGCTCTGTGTTTGGATTGATGGTTCCAGCAAATTCATGAATATTGATATTCTCATCCGTTCTTTCCTGAAGGAACAAGACCCCTATTCCCTGTTCGATGCCGATGCCCCTGTACGCGTATCGGTTCTTGATCGTCAAAGGAACGACTTTATGTTCAACCCCAGGTCGAGTAAAACGATAATCTTCGATAAACGGATAACAATATGGGCTTTCTACACGGATCTCCAAAACCTGATTAATCGTCACCGGTGTTTTTCTATAAAAACCCTGTGCGTTCATCGAAATCGTCTGTTTATCAAGCCTGACTTCCGCTTGCCGGGGATGATTCTCAGGAAAGATCACTTTTAGCTGAAGCCCCGAGGAAATAACACCAATCCGTTCGGGAATCCCGGCCGTGACTTCAGGAAAAGTCCTTCGGTGAAACCGGGAATGCACGATACGGGATACCGCGGGATAAAGCTGCCTCGGAGGAAGACCGAAAAGAGCCAACATGTAAATTGTATCCTCTCTGTATTTTCTTCTTACAAAGGCTGGATCTGCAAATTTCTCCAGGGAAATCGCGACACCCTTTTCAACCAGCAGATTGTCCGGAAAAATGACATCATTGATCCTAATGCCATGCAGATCTGTTGTATCGGTTCCTGCCGCACAGCTCTTCAGGCCGGCCAGGGCATTGTTATACCAAAAATTGCCGTCGGGTTTATCCTTGGTAGCGGCAATTACCTTTTGGTAACAGATTCTGGCCGCAGCATCTTTTCCTTCAGTCCGTAATATTTCCGCCAGATAATATAAACTTCTCAGGCTCTGTTTTTCATTGATCAGGCGCGTGAATATCGGCTTGGCCCTTCTCAGCACCCTCTCTCTTCGGGAATCAGTGGCTTCATGTTTGGCCATGGCGAAATAACTTCTCGCTTCAATGTAGGCCGCTTCGTCAATGTATTCTCCCCGTGTCAGACGGATCAAATCAGCGGCTGATTGATAATACCGCCGCTTATTTTGAACTGTTTCCTGAATCTCGGCCTCGAGAAAAGTAGCCATCCCCTGGTAAAAATAAGTCTGCTCGGTGCGTCGATCCGTAGTAACAGTAAAAAGCAATTCAAGACCTTTGAGATAGGGCAGTCTGTCTTTTCCGGTGACTCGTGAAGCCCGAATCATCATTTGCTGTATCAGTTTGAACGCATCGTCCAGTCTGTCTTCAGGCGCCGCCGCATCGAGAATACGTCCCCAAATCCTTTCGTTCAAAATCACTCGAACGAGTTGAAGGAGCATATTCGTTCTTTCCCGGACAAATGGAATGGAAGGCTGAAAGTTTTGAATCGATTCTTTCAGGTTTGTCAATACCCGTTTATTGCCGGCATTATTATCGAATTCGATCACCATCAGCATGTATTGCGCATCTTCCCTGAGGACTTTCATCCTGGAGTCATCTTTTAAGGGTTCTGTTTCTCTTAAAAATCGACTGAATTGCCGGCTGCTTTCTTTATTGTTGGCCACAAATTGCGCCCATCCCAACCAGTAAATCGCCTCGGGGTAGGTATTTGCTGCCATGGAATACAGACTTCGGCTGGTATCGATAAGCCGATAATACGCTTCCTGATCGATATCTGTATTGTGATCTCGATTGGCTTCATAAAACAGTTTGTCCGCTCGAAATCGATTCCACCTGAGACTGTCCAGCATCGTATTCAAACGCTGACGGTTCTGATCATCACCCGATACGAGAGAAATTTCCAGATTTTTTACAACCTGTGAATAGATGACAGCCGGCAGATAATCTTCTCTGGTCTTGCTGTCTATACCATTCAGGATTCCACTGTAATCAGCACGATTCAGAAACATAAGTGTGGTCTCAAGAGTCGATGACCGTTTATCCGGATCATCAAAACGCTCAAATACATCGGTTTTCATCACCCTGTACAGCCTCGACTTCTCCATGAAAATATCCTGATGGCGTAAACGGGCGCTGACGCGCAGATAACCCGGTATCAGGCGTGAATTTGAAACTTGCCTGAATATTTGAATTCCTTCATTTAAAGATTGAACCGCTGAACCGGCTTTTGCCACAATATCACCCGGATTATTCGATATTTGAATCTGCCGTCGATAATGCTCAGCCAGGCGTAAAAGGCTTTCACCCGCCATGTAGGAGCTGAATATCGAAATCGAGTCTTCTGAAGATGCACTCAAATCCCTGAACTGACGGATTGCGTTCTGAAGAAAAAGAACAGGATCTGACTCAAGCTCACTCAGACGAAAAAGGGTCCATGCCGATTTGTACTTGGCTTCAGACATCTTCTCGGCGTATATGGATGCCATGTCAGTCTGCCGGATCGACCGTTCCAAATACTGGCTTCCCTGGCGAAAGAAATCCATTGCCTGATCTGCAGACCCGGCATCCAGTCCCAAATTATAGAAGCTTTCACCGATATAATAAAAAGCCATACCCTGCTCAGACCGATGAATTTCGGACCACGCAAGCATGGAATCGATAGCCACCGAGTAATGGCCCTGATTAAAGAGTCTCAAACCTTCAGAACGGTAGAATTGCTGAGCCCGTGATGTTGAAGCCAGCAAAAACAGACAGATTATCCAACGTGCTTTGCTCATGAAGAAAACCTCACTTTCAGATTAACGCGCCTTCAATTCTTCATTTTCAGAATTGTCCCCGTTCCTGAATATCGTTGATATGTATTCCATCAATATTATAAATACGCCCGTTGGAAACAATAATATGGGCGGGAATATTGGATCGTTGGATCAGTCCGGATGTATCGATAATCAGCTTCCTTCCTTTCGATGGAAGGTTGAACCAGAACTGGATTTTTCCTGTTTTATAGGGTTTGTAAATCCATGTTCGCAGTACATTCTGAATCATGATTCCTGCTTCCGTGTGCCCTTCCATGCGAACATCATCCCTCGTAAAATTCAGCCGTCCCTGATCATCAATGGTCCCTTTGATAAGAATATCCGCATTCGGATCCATGGCAATCAGACGGTTCCAATCCAAGGAGCGCACACCGGCCTTGGTATAGTCGATTGAGAAAATCAAGTCTTCAATTACAGGACCGCTGATCACGATACCATGAATGCCCGGTCTGGGAGGTATCTGCACCTGTTCATGATGCTCGAACAGAGGAAGCTGAATATCATCCAATGGTAACCGCCTTAATCGATATTCCCGGTATCCCAGCAGTATCATGATCAGCATAAACAGAGCGAATATAAAGCCGACTCCATATTTATAGTACTTTCTCATAATAAATAGTTCTTTCTCAAACACGATGTGCTATTAAAAATCAATCAACAGACTCTTCCTTCGTTCTCCCTTGACCCTTTCTACGACTGTAAGAATCTTCCGGCAATTTCTCAAATCATCCAAATGTCCTCCCACACAGCCATAACGCACATTCCTGTATGCCGTGTCATGAATACGGGATATCAGCTCAACCACCATGGAATAGGGCATCTCATATGGGCACCGTATAAGAACAAAGTAATTGGCTTGAGGATTCTGATCGGCTCCCTGACAAAGACGATCCAATCGGTTGATCATCTCTGAATTGGACACCTTGCTGTCACGGATCAATCGGTTTAAAATTCGCTGTTTCAATCTTTCTTGTGACTCATATCCATAGTCTTCTTCGATTCGACTGACAAGTTCTGAAGCCGATTCATCAATCCAGAGTGAAGAGTCGGTGGACATGATCTGAATAACGATCTGAGCGCGGCCCTGTTCATTCTTGGGAGTAGGAACATATAAATTCCTCTCCTCCAGGGGCATTCGAATCACAAAGCTGGTCACAAGAAAGAAAACAAGCAAAATAAAAATCATATCGATCAAAGAGACCAGCTCCAGTTTATGCGGCTGATCTTTTTTAATTTTAAAACTCACTGACAACCTCCCTCCCGCCCAACGCATGGATATTAACCTGAGGGATCGTATCTCCGTACGTGCTGCATAATTCGAGGATGTAATTAAAAATACGGAATTCCATATCTTTCACGGCACGAATCTCTACGGAATTGGATAGATCCGGTTTAAAGAAATTCTCTTTCTTGTATTCATCCAAAGAGCGCCGAATAAGCCGGCTTGCATCGAGTCTTTGAAAGGCCGCATCGGACAGTGATAAAAAGTTTTCCGGAAACTCCGCGAAAACCGAATCATTCAGAGCCGCCTGTTTGGCCTCATCGATAGTTATCATTCCCGATTTGGAAGGCCGAAGTATATAGACAACCCTCGGGCTATTCGGATTCTTGTGTTCCTTATACTCTACTTGAAAAATCAGGGTTAAAACATGTTTGTCCGATTCCTCTGTCACCCGGGCTCTGAATTCAGGAAGTTCAAAATCGACATTTTGATCACCCTTGCTCTTTTCTTCGATCCTGGTCTGAGAAACCGATAAGGTGACCAAAGAAAATATCAGCAAGAGAAATATGATATCGATCAATCCGGGTAAACTGAGCCCCTTTCTGTCGATGGTCCGCTTAAACGCCATAATGTCAACTCACTCTCTCGACGGTTTTATAATTTCTCCGCCACATAGACATAGATCTCTTCCCATTTTGAATAGATCCAGTTCAGTTTGTTTTGATAAAAATAATACAACAGAGTCAGAACAATACCCACTGAAAGACCGAATATCGTGGTCCAGAGGGCTTCATAGATCCCGCCTGCGAGCTGCTTGACTAGCTGAGTCTGGGTAATATCGGCCTTCAGAAAAGTCAGAATCGCGAAAGCGTGCGAGATTCCGGTTGCTGTGCCGAATAGTCCGATCAGTGGCGCCAGGGTCCCGAGGTTCCAGAGCCAGTCGACAAGACTTTTTCTCCGTAAGATTTCCAGCTCGGATGAAGCTCTGTTTTCAATCGCCCGATCAACCTCCTTGGAAACTTCCATCCAGTGAAAACCGCCCAGTTCATGATTCTCCAGACCGGCACGAATAATGCGGGCCGCCGGATATTTTTCCATCTTGGGAAGGGAGATTCGGCGCACGAGATTTCCAACAACGCCGGAACCGCGATCGCGCCAGAATTTGGTATTGGCTCCGGCAATTTCCGAGATGCTGACATGCTCTCCATTCTCAATCTCCTGACGGATATTCTCGTTGGCACTTTTGATGATCTCCCGCCACTCTTCCAGTATATTTCTGAATTCGGGCAACTCATAAAGCTGATAGACTTTGTCATAGCCTTTTCCGATATACAGAGACCGTCTGAGAGGAAAAACTTTTCGCAAGCTGTACGTTGGAATAATGAAAAAGAACCAGATAATCAAACCCAGAAGAAAAAAGTTCCATATCGTATGAAAAGCCATCTTTCCCGCATTGGTGGCCTCATCGAAAAATCTCTCTCTGCCGATAACCGCAAGAGGAATACGGCCGTTCAGGGGTAACCAGTGATGCCATTTAATGTCTTTGGTTTCAGCATCGGCTCTTAATTTTCCCGTTACAGCCCAAACCGTATCTGAATGGGCGGCGGCACGGCCTCCAAGAACACCCCGCACAACAAATCCATAACCCTGTCCGACCTTCAAATCGGAAAACGTATAATGATCTGTTCGAAGGGATCCTGAATTGAGAAGGGTTGTTTTCATTTCCTTGTCAAGAAGAAGGACTTCGTAAGACTGAAATGCGTCCTGCGGATCAACCTGTGTCCAGCCTTCGGCGGATTGTTCGTATACTTTCCAGTAAAGTGTCAAATCCAGTTTTTTAGGTATTCCCAGCAAGCTGGAATGAATATCACGATTCACATCGGCTATGTGAATTTTGGTCAGCGGTTCACCGTCCTGCTGAGCCGCCAGGGGACCGGTTCCTATGAAAGCAACAAATAATATAACCATGGCGATGATTGTCTGTGTCTTGCTAAGCATGCGCCGTTCCTCCGAAAATTAACGGTTGATTAATATCCCGCTTTACCCATAAACAGGAAGTGATGGATTGTACCCATAAACGCTTCAATTCTGTTATCGTTCCTTATTCTCCTTACCAAAAAAGAAAAGCAACACTGATGGATCGCATTCTCATTATTACGTCCGTATACTCATCAACGATTTCGCTGATTGTAAACTCAATTGGAATACGGCGAAAATCAATCCCCATACCGGCAATCGTAAAGGGAGGAATCATGGTTTCAGGAATCCTGATTCTGATTCCAGCTTGCCACCCTCTACCTTTAAACGTTCGTAACTCTCCACCTTGCAGGGCATAACGAATTCTGTATTCCGGTATCCAGTTCCATGCGATGCATATATTTTCTTTAGGATTGAACGCCAATTCCATGCCGGCTTTCCAGGAAAACAGGTTGGTGGAATAATTCTTCAGCCCGGTTGAAAACCACATGGACTTGACCGAAGCGCGCGGATATAGAGAGAAAAACAGATTCTTGATGAGCCTGAAACGCGGCCCGGCCTCGATTCCCAAACCAATTTGTGTCAGCAGCAAGAACCGTTCTTCAAATTCAAGAGTCGTGCCCCATATTCGCTCCTGATGGAACATGAAAGCCAATGTGCTGTAATCAGTAAATTGATCGGAAGATTGAAGAGATTCCATAAATTGAACGTACTGTTCTGACCGAAGCCTTTGAGTATATTGGAATTCAACGGCATAGGGGTAGATCCAGTGAGTGTATCTGATGGATTCATGCGAAACAAGAACCATAAAATCCCGAGATTGGGACTGGACTGGAATATTGGCCGCATCATAGGCTGTTATTCGCCAGAAGTACTGACCATGCCTGCGAAAAATATCGCGCGATTCGGTCAGGAGGAAACTTGCGCGTTCAACTCCTGAATCGGGTACAACTGTGAATGTACGGCTGAAGGACTGCCTTTCGGCCCAGAATGTCACCTCATACCGAATGATACGGACCGGTTTGTCATCATGAGTTTTTATTTCCCAGATAAAATTCAACTCGCCTGTACGCACAATCACACCCGAACGAGGTTCGATCAATTCGATCCGAACCCGTTCATTGACAGTTCCGGCTTGCGTGTCATTGACGGGCAGTACAATAAACCCGTTTAGAAATAATAGAAAAAACAAACATATATTTTTATTGATCATAATTATCAGCACAGGTTGTTGGTTATTGTGTCGGAGGCCACCCGTGTTCGTCAAAATAGTTATTCAGAAGACGATCAACAAGATTGTCCATCAAATCCCAACTGGCCGCCTGCATCAACTGGATAAAATTGCCCGTATTAGATTCAGCAAGCTGACCATATTGCATATTGGGATAAAACAGAGCAGTACGGAGCAGGGATGCCACTCCCTCTTCGTATTGTTTCTCCAGCAGATAGGTAAGACCCAACAAATATTGTGCATCATCTACAATATACCCATCCCTGAACGCAGGATACCTGGGATAGTTTTCATCCAAACTTTGTGCATACTTATCGATCAATTTCTCCAGGGCAACTCTGGCCGTCTCATACTGTTCCATTCGCACCAAAGCCTGTCCCAAACCCAGGAAAGACAAGCCTGCCATATTGGCTAAATCCATTTCCGTATCCACCAGCCGAACAGCTTCGCTGAATGAATTGATCGCTTTGCTCCATTCCCCTAACGCCTTATAGCACAGGCCCATAAGATAAGACCGCCTCAGTGAATTCTGTTCGACTTCAGTCAGAACCGAAATGGCCGGTCCCATCCGCTGGGCGATAATCAAGGCTTCGCCGTAGTTTAACAGTTCCGAATCGGTCATGGCATGTTCAGGCTGGGTAAACACAATCGCATATTCATTGGAAGCATCCTCGGCCTTTTTCTGAGCCCGGCTGATTCGTCCCTCTTTCATCAACTCCCAGGATTCATGGAATAATGAATTGGCCAGCCCAAGACCACCGGTTAAATCAAAATATCGTCGGGCATAAGCACTGTCAGAGATCTGAGTGATTTTATTGACTGCTCCGATGACATATTCATTGGGATAGTCCGCAATGACTCTCAGCAAATATTGACGAATCTCTTTATTTGGCAAATCGGTTTTCTCGCTCATCTGACGAAAGAAGGACGGACCCAGTCCAGGTCCCATCTGGAGGGTCATAAAAAACCGATTGTCTCCATCCAAAAAGGGATGAAATCCATAAGCATAGTCGATACGTATAAGGGCATTGCTGGTGAAAGGCATGCAAAATCCTATTCCCAGGGCCGTTCCCTCGGTTCGATTGTTGATGCCCACCCGGGGGAAAAGAGCGAATCCGCTTTCTGAAAAAATAAACTGTCCCTCTGCACCAAAATAGGTCCCAGTCTGACGGCCATCAAGGTATTCACGATCAAAGGCAAGGAGTATCTGGGTGTTTCCAAAAAGGCTGCGCAAACCCTTCCAGTTATCAGGCACCCAGTCTTTGATTACCCATCGATAACTCAAACCCCATCGTATAATCGTCGGAAAAGGGTCTTTTTCCATACCAAGACGTTTCCAGGATGGCTGAACAAGATTTTGAACGGAAAAACCAATCTTCAACGGAAGCAAATACCGCAAAGAAAATATCCTGAAAACAGGAGCATGAATTGGCTGAAAAATCATTCCGACATCGATCCCTCCAGACCAATCTGTTGATGAACCGGCCATATCCATCGATCCGGAATTTTGCAGTCCTGAAAAATCCTGATGGACAAATTTAAGGTTGATACCATAACGAAAAATACCCCAGCTGCCTACTTCTTCTCTGGCCCATGACGATATAAAAGCGTTCTCGCTTAAACCGAAATCACCCAAATATTCTCTGGTACTGCTCCTCTGTTCAAAACCCGTCATGGAAAGTCCGACCCATCCAAAACCAACGGCTGTAGACGGCCCGACGAGAAAACGTGCCACTTTATCTTTTAAAGTTCGACCTGGTCTGGGGATAACCAGTCCCAAATGAGCGAATTGAGTGTCATAATACAGATTGGTGTACGTAGTCGACAATTCCATTCTCCTGGCTCCCACCAGACCAGCCGGATTCCAGTAAGACCCGCTGGCATCATCACTGACCGCCACAAAAGCCCTGCCCATTCCCATGGCCCGTCCCCCGACTCCATAATTTAAAAACGCTCCTGCCTGGCCTGCATCTCCCTGCGCCAGAACCTGACGGACGGCTACGCACATTATTGCCATCACGATTACCTTGACGATACGTCTCTTCATTATCCTCTCGGTGTTGTTTTTTAAGTGACCGGCATTTTCTACCGTAAAACCGCGATTTTGCAGTATATGTGTTTCTTGTCTTTCAAGATGCAAATATACCCTCCATTGGCAACGACATCACCCCGTTCATTTTTTCCATCCCACTCAAAAGTTCGGTCGAAAGAGGCCTTATACAGGGTGCGCACCCGGTTGCCAAAAACATCAAAAATAATGGCCGTTGTGACACCCGGGGCATTAACCTGTATGGATGATATTTCTTTATGAGGATTGAATGGATTTGGAAAGCAAATCAGCCGGCTCAGTTCATCATCAGAGGGCCACCAGAAAATCGTGTCTGTTTGCGCATCCGATTGCTGAAGAGATACATCATGCACCCACCATGCAAGAATGACGGGGATTTCTTCCCGCGACCGCAGATTATAGGGCACAACAATATCAATAAATGTGCTCGGTATAAAGTCGGAATAGTACGTGATTCGATCCACCACAGAACTGACTTCGCGAACCGCCACCTGCATCACTTTTCCGCTGAGAGAATCAGAAGCCACGATTCTCAGTTCAATGTTTGGATTAAGAACCCATCGTTTACCTCCACTCTCTTCCACTCCCAGAATGCCGGACTCGGGCCAGAGAACCGGAGGCGTTATATCCTGAATTGAAGATTCAGGGGGAGACCATTCACTTAATTCAAATTCACCGCCTTGATTCTTCGCATAGTATCGAACCTTGTATGTAATTAAAATCTCTCCCGGAAGTTCCTTGAAAGTTGCCGAATCCACCGTTGCATTCACAAAACCCCAAAGCTCAGTCGATTCCCATGCGGCCTGCACCTCAAAAAACAGCAACTCATGGCCAGACGAAGAAAGGGCGGTCCTTACACTATCTCCATACCAGTAAACCGTGTTGACCGTGCCTCCGGTATATTCCGGTTCCGGCAGCATTCGCGGCGCAGGAAGTGTCGGAGTCATCAAAACGGGGATTACATCACGCAGCATTTGAATATTCGGCGGAACAGGCCAGGCCATTTTCTTGATCCGTTCACCGCGTACCGGATTCAAAACGGCAATGAGAACAAACACTATAATTCCTGTGATCCAATGCAGGCGTGTGCTTTTCATGCTTTCTCCCTCGACAAATCCTGGAAAACTCATTTGATCAGCATCATTTTAAAACGTTTCTGGCGGATGGAGCCATCATCTGTTTGAATTACCATATGACCTATATAAATCCCGGATGAGGCATTGCTGCCTGACGTATCGGTTCCGTCCCACATCACCTGATAGAAGCCCGGCGATGAATGATCCAGGGACATGGAACGGATCAGCGAACCTCTGATATTGAATATTCGGATTTCCGCCCTGCCGGCCGCGGGCAGTTCATAGGCGATAACGGTTTGAGCATTGAATGGATTGGGATAATTTTGGTGGATAACCAATGAAACCGGTACTTTTCCATGCTGATCCTTTTGAGATCCAACGGCTTCCATATTGCGGGAGGAGGAGAGAGGAGACCATGCGCTTTCCCATACTGTATTTCCAACCATCTTTCTGATTTTCATTCTGAACCAGGTTGTATCAGTCACAATATTGCCCCACCCCGTTGTACACTCAAAAGCCGTGGTATCGATCCATCCGCTTTGACAAAGAAGCCGGTTCTCGATCTGTTTTGCATTCATCTCATAGGCCAATCTGAAATGAGAAGGATCCATGGCAATCTCGATAAAGTATTCAACATTCTCAACACCGCTTTCAGGCCACTCACATGAACGGTATCCCGTTGGTATCGGTGCCGACGGTGTTTGCAGATAATAACTGGTTTGTGTCCAGTTACTCAGTGTTTTATTCTCCGCACTGTCCACACTGACCAGCCACCATTGATACGAACGATTGATTACGGTATCGGAAAAGGTATAAAAATTCGTCTCATGACTTGAATTTATCCTTCCCACGGCAATTTCCTGTCCGTTCCGACAGCGAATCACATCATAGTAATCGACGTTGGCAACCAGTGGATTCAAATGTCTGACAGAGGTATCAGAAAATTGTATATTGACGATAAGCGTGTCCGATCCTCCAAAATACGCCTTTGAAAACGCCACTTTCAGATCAGAAACAGCCCGTGGAGGGACGTCGTCAAAAATGAGTTTTTTAACCGGATAAAAATCTGTGGACCATAATGGAATATCGGGATGTCCGAATACATCCATTGTCCGAATGCGGAAATAGATCAAATTATTTTCCTGATTGAGCAGACCCGGCATACCAATGGTCTTTCCGGTAACCGTTGAATCAACGGCAAATGGGCCAAGAGTTCGTGTCTGTGTGTAATCATCGGGGAAAGTCTTGCTCAGGCTGCTTTGCAGATATCCAAGAGCCGCTCCGCGGGTGGATTCCGTGACCCGGCCGTCGATATCCCGCCAGTTCCAGCCTACATCCACACTGGAAGCGTTGAAGTATTTCCGGCTGAAATCCTTGATTTCGGGTATGTACACCGACCCCGTATCACAGATTACTGTTTCGGCATTGGCAGCCACCACTTGATCGAGACTGTCGATGGCGAAGACATTGTACTCAACTGGCAATCCATGCCCCAGATCCTTCAAAGAATCCATAAAAGAAACCACCTGAGGTCCGACACGCCAGCACACATCGTTTCGGCAGACAACAAATGAATCCACTTTGAATTTTTGAATTAGGTCCGGACTGTTCCAGTAAACAAAGATATCGCCACCCGGCTGCGGAATAACCTCGAATGGGGTCAGTGAAACCAGACTGGATACAGTAAATGGTTTGGACCAGGCCGAAGGTCTTGCCGTATATTGGCTGGGCGTTTCCCGGATCTTGAAAATGTAATTATGCCCTCCCCGTGCGCCCTGATAGGTAAACATGGTATCATCAACCACAATGGCGTTGCCCACCACCTGGTTCAGGTTATCTTCGTACACCTGAACCACGGTAGTGTATCCTTCATGAACCAAATTAGGTTTGACCCTTTTCCAGTGAACAGTCAGGGAGAAACGACCGTCTTGAATCTCCGGATTATCATGAGACACCAAAAGCGGAGGCCGGTTGCAGTATGTTTCGACAACTTTTGAGAAGGGGCTGATATCGCCCAAAACACTGATGCTTCGAATCTTGTATTGATAAACCTGGTAAGCAGTCAATGTGTCTCCTGGCTGATCGGTGATTTCATCGATGCCGTACTTGTCCGTCCAGCGAACCGGCCCCTGGGAAGGAGCTTCCATGACCTCAACCAGCTTGCACTGTGTGCCGACACATCTCCATACTTCGTAATCGCTGACATCCAACGAAGCCGCTTCCCATTGCAGAAAAATATCCCCGTCCCAGAGATTGCTGTTATTCCAGGCCGAGAGAATATGAACAGGAAGATTCTGTGAGCGGATCACGGTTTTGCCGTTTGACCATACACTCATGCGTTTTCCGTTATAAAAAGACCGAACCCGGATATTTGATACTTCGGTGGTATCGAGAGGAATGTCCAGATAATTCTGCCCTGTATTATGACGATAATAGGTCTCCTTCCCGTTGACTGAAACTACCCAGGTATTGATATTGGAGAGATTAAAATGATCGAATACAATGCGAACCGTCTCTTTTTTGGTAAAAAGTGTATCGGCAAGCGATGGATCGGCCGGATAAACATTTTCCGGGTCGTCATCGCCGAACCGAATAGTCGGGCCTCCCAAAGCCTGATCCTGAACAGCCCATTTTGTTTCAAAAAGGGTTCTCTGATTACCGACCCAGTCTTCGGAAAGCACTTTATATGTGGCGACCAAATTATTAAATGTATCGGAAACATCCTTCAATGAATCACGCCAGACTGTTCCGATAAAATTCTCCGGCACCGTCAATCGGACAAAATTATCGTCCACTGTCTGAATCTTTCGAAAGATATGATACTTTCTGAGACCGCTCTCGCCGTCAACAGTCGGTTCCCACCTTAACTCCATATACCAGGCATTCAATACTTCCGGATCAACAATAATAGGCTCCAAAGATAAATTATGGATATCAGGAGGCGGATAACAGTCGGGTATGCGTTTATCCAGATCAACCAAAACAGTATCATCAGCCGGATAAATTTTGGTTGCCCGTCGGTAATAAGTGTGATTATTGACAAAATTCAGATCAACCTCAACATTGTCATTGGAATAATCGAAGACAAAATAGACGAGATCAGGGTTTTCGGGTGAATGGTTACCCATATTCCTCAGCTGTGCGGGGCTTATCCAACCGCTTGAGAAATATCGTGTACCTACCGGGGGATGATGATCAAAAAATCCAGAATCATCTCTTACGGCCTCAAAGCGAAGCCACTCTTCACGGCGATCCAAATTTAGCCATAGTGTATCGACAGGTCCGCGAATATATAAATCCAGATTTTCAGGTGCGGACGATGTGGATTCTTTCCATTCAGCATCTTCATTCGGGGGTTGTATACCCTCTGAACTGACATTGATGCGATTCGACCATCTTCCGGTTCCTTCATTTCCTACACGATCAACAGCTCCTATACGGTAATAATATGAGTAACCCGGCTGAACGGTTTGATCGACCCATGTCAAGGGATAGTTTCCTTCATCACCTGTTTGGGTAAAAACAGAATCCACAACCAGCTCTTCCCGGTCAGCGTTTATGCCGCGATAGATACGATAAAAATCCACACCGCTCACAGCATCTTCAACCGGAAACCAGGTCAATCGGATTTCCTGACCCGTCAGTCTGGCGTTGATTGTATTCACGGAACCGGGTGCTGTATTGTCCTGAATGGAGTATTGGATGTCGGAATATATAAAGTCGGATTTTGTCTTTTTGGGAAAAACGCTTCTTACAATATAGCCGTATTCGACTCCGTCTTCCAGATTCTGAATACGGGTCATACGGATATTATCTTCTCCTGTCTTGTAAAGACCCTGGACCGCCATTAATAAATTTTCACGATCATTTTTCTTGAAATAAAAAACATCATGGATATCAGAGCCATCAGCCGGTTTCCAGAAAATATCATTGTATGATCCACGTGTGAATACGGGTTCCGTAAAGAGCTCGGGAACATCATAACGGCAGGGAACCACGTCGATTAGAAGCATAAACCAGTTTCCCGACCATTGGTATTCAGGATCTCCAATTTTACCGATGGTATACCACACCTGAAATGAATCAAGCCCTGTTTCGAGCGGTCGAATATAGACCACATTGCGAAGTGTTCCTCTTTCACCCGGTGCCAGCTCGATCGTCTTGTCTTCCCACTCTTCCACAATATCGGGTTTCGTGAAACGCCAGTCTTTGATCAGCGTAAAAGTATTTGTTGAGTCCGTAGTATTCCTGTATTTTCCCACGTATTCGAGGCTGATGATTTCATGGGCCATCATCTGAAGGGTTACCGTCTTCTTGTCCAGCTTTCGGCCATCATTCAGTACGGTAACTTCCAGAGAATGTATCGGCTGAGCGAATGAAAGCTGAACGAAGAAAAGGAAAAACCAAACAATGGTGATGGTTTTTCGATTTGTTTCCATCCCGATAACCTCCTCATTATTATAAATAAAGACAAACTTAAAATATCAATTTATTAGTAAAATGTCAAGAGAAAACCCCCTGCACGGTTTTTCCGAAAATCGAATTCGTTATGGCGGATTTTGCTTTCATTCATGGGGATTCTGCAATTTCTCTGCCAAACTATTATATTCAAGACTCGGTCTGCGGTTATAAAGTTTTCAGCATGGTTTTCCATCATATTTACAGGATTATTTAAAATCTAAAGACAGTAGTGTCCGGTTAAAATTTTAAATAAACTATCTAAATATATATAATACATGCTATTATTTAATGCTAAAAGTTGGGATCGATATGAAATGAGTTGT